>JACCEB010373784.1_pt1 | contig 11660 bp, 10 predicted proteins | sample 7454761 | NCBI WGS metagenome assembly JACCEB01 (sample SAMN15323454, study PRJNA562643) | freshwater metagenome | isolation source: river surface water | place: USA:Blue River Watershed | collected 2017-08-18 | reverse complement strand
CCTGACTTTTTGGATGCGATACAGCCTCATTGGGCTGTTGTGCAAGCTGGCTATCTTAATCGTTACCGGCATCCTAATCAGCGCGTGGTTCAGCGTTATGTTGAAAGACACATTCCAATTTTCGAGACTGTTCAAACGGGAGCGCAAATTTGGGAATTCAAAAATGGGGGGTGGAAAAGAAGCCATTGGCGAGACTTACGTAGAAGGTCTTGGCATCAATAACTATAAAGCGCCCTGTAGGAGTGTTGTATGACTGTAAAAGAACGGACCTTGCCTTTTGATGAGATGCTCTTGGATGATGTGGTCAGAGACTTTAAAAACTCAACATTGGCTAGATCTCATTACCAACAATTTTCAACTTGGTTGGCAAAGCAGGGTGATGGTTATTTAAGTGCTCGGCGTGAAGAAGCTGATTTAATGTTCCGTCGAGTGGGGATTACTTTTGCGGTTTATGGTGAGAGTGGCGGTACTGAAAGAACGATCCCTTTTGATATTGTCCCAAGAATTTTCCCTGCCTCTGAGTGGAGTCGCCTTGAGCAAGGATTGCGTCAACGTGTGACAGCCTTAAATATGTTTTTGCATGATGTTTATCACGAACAACATATTCTTAAAGCTGGTGTTATCCCTAAAGAGCAAGTGATTCATAACGCGCAATTTAGGCCAGAAATGGTGGGCGTGGATGTGCCAATGGATATATACGCTCATATTGCTGGGATTGATATTGTTCGAGCCACCCATGGTGAAAATACAGGCGAATTTTTTGTTTTAGAAGATAACTTGCGCGTTCCATCAGGGGTTTCCTATATGTTGGAAAACCGCAAAATGATGATGCGTTTATTCCCGGAGTTGTTCGCCCAGCATCGCGTAGCTCCTGTTGCACATTACCCAGATTTATTGCTTGATACTTTGCGTCAGTCATCGCCAAGCCAACGCTCCAATCCAACAGTCGTTGTATTAACTCCTGGCATGTACAACTCAGCCTATTTTGAGCATGCTTTTTTAGCTCAACAAATGGGTGTTGAGTTGGTCGAAGGTAAAGACTTGTTCGTTGAAAAAGATGTGCTGTATATGCGAACAACGCAAGGTCCTAAGCGCGTTGATGTGATTTATCGACGTGTTGATGATGATTTCTTGGATCCTGAGGTGTTTAGATCTGATTCAGCACTAGGAGCAGCAGGTTTATTGCGTGCTTACCGAGCGGGAAATGTCGCTATTTGTAATGCGATAGGTACAGGCGTGGCTGATGATAAGTCGATTTATCCCTATGTTCCTGACATGATCCGCTTTTATTTAGATGAAGAGCCATTGATTGCCAATGTGCCCACTTATATGTGCCGTAAACCTGATGACCTGAAATATGTTTTAGATCATATGGCAGATTTAGTGGTTAAAGAGGTTCATGGCGCAGGTGGCTATGGCATGTTGGTTGGACCAGCCTCTACTCAGGCTGAAGTAGCAGAGTTTAAGGAGAGAGTTAAAGCTAATCCTCATGGTTATATCGCTCAGCCAACTCTAGCACTTTCAACATGCCCTACCTATGTCGATGCTGGGATCGCGCCAAGGCATATCGATTTACGTCCGTTTGTGCTTTCTGGAAAAGAAGTCCGAATGGCTCCAGGTGGATTAACAAGGGTTGCTTTGAAAGAGGGTTCGCTCGTGGTGAACTCATCTCAAGGTGGTGGCACTAAAGACACTTGGGTGTTGGAACACTAAGAAGAAATAAGGAGATCAATATGTTATCAAGGACTGCAGATCATCTTTACTGGATGTCTCGCTATACAGAGAGGGCTGAGAATACCGCTCGAATGTTAGATGTTAATTATCAAATGTCTTTATTGCCCCAATCGGCAGAGGTTGCTGAGCAAGCCTGGCGCGCATTATTAGAAATTTCAGAGTTAACTCAAGCTTTTGATGCTCATCATGTCTTGATGTCACCTAAAGATGTTATTCAATTTATGGTGAGTGATATGGAAAATCCATCGTCCATTATGAGGTGCCTTCAAGCGGCTAGAGAAAATGCTCGTGCTGTTAGAGGTTCTATGACAACCGAGTTATGGGAAACCATCAACACCACCTGGTTAGAAGCTCAGAAAAAGATGCGAGATGGCATTTTGGATACAGCCCCCTCAGAATTTTTTGAGTGGGTGAAGTTTAGGTCTCATCAGACTCGTGGTGTTCAACATGGCACGATGGTCAGGGATGAGGTTTATTACTTCATCCGTCTAGGAACTTTCTTGGAGCGAGCCGATAACACTGCTCGTTTACTAGATGTGAAATCCTTAACTGCAGAGAATATGCGTGATCATGGCAATGATTCGGTTGATGATTTTTACTACTGGGCAGCTATCTTAAGATCTGTATCCGCCTTTGAAACTTATCGCAAAGTTTATCGTGATGTCATTACGCCAGAAAGGGTAGCGGAATTATTGATCCTTCGATCTGATATGCCACGTTCTCTAGTGGCTTGCATTAATGAGGTGGTTGATTTGTTGGCTAAGGTTCGTAATTCGCATTCAAGTAAAACGATTACTCAAACTAGGAATCTTTTGGCGGAATTGCGTGATGCCAATATTCACGAAATCTTAGAGGATGGCTTACATCAATATTTGACAGGTTTCTTATCTAAAGTGAATGCGATTGGCAGCGGCATTAGTCATGATTTCTTAGTGCCTATCGAGGAAATGGCTGCTTAAGCAAATCAATTAACTTTAAAAATTTATTGAACTAGGGTGATATGACTTATTGTGTGGCTGTCCGCTTGGACGAGGGTTTGGTATTTCTGTCAGATAGTCGGACCAATGCTGGGGTGGATGCTGTCTCAAATTTTAGAAAGATGGCTATTTTTAGTAGGGATCAGGATCGTCTAATGGTTTTGATGTCAGCGGGTAACTTAGCTATTACTCAAGCTGTTCGCCACTATCTCAATCATCCAGAACCTGATGCACCTAGTATTTGGAATGCTCCTACATTATTTGATGCCGCTCAGGTGTTAGGTGACGTGGTTCGGCGTGTGCGTGATAAAGATGCTGAAGAGTTAAAAAAATCAGGAATTGATTTCAATATCAATTTGATTTTTGGTGGCCAAATCAAAGGTCAGCAGCCTTCGATCTTCCAGGTCTATGCTGCGGGAAATTTTATTGAGGCAACGGTTGAAACCCCTTATTTCCAGATTGGTGAAGCTAAGTACGGCAAGCCTATTTTGGATCGTGTGATCACGCCTGAAACATCTCTAAAAGAGGCGGCTAAATGTGCCTTAATTTCCATGGATTCCACGCTTAAATCTAATATATCTGTAGGTCTGCCTTTGGATATGTTGATTTATCCAAAGGATGATTTAAGTGCCCAACACCTAAAGGTGATTGATGAGCAGGATGAATATTTCAAAATGATCCATGAAACCTGGGGTAAGCGTTTGCGTCAGGTGTTCTCGGAAATCGAAGATCCAGTCTGGTAGGGGTTGGCAGGCATTTTCTGTAACAAAATGAGGTTTTTTTGAACATTCTTTCTGGGTATCGCTATAATTGCGTATTACCCACTAAGCATATTCGATGACTAAATTCATCTTTGTTACTGGTGGTGTGGTTTCTTCCTTAGGGAAAGGTATCGCAGCCGCCTCCTTAGCCGCCATTCTCGAATCGCGCGGCTTAAAAGTCACCCTCTTAAAATTAGACCCCTACATCAACGTTGACCCCGGTACGATGAGCCCGCTCCAGCATGGAGAAGTGTTCGTGACTGAGGATGGCGCTGAAACAGACCTTGACCTGGGGCATTACGAACGATTTGTTTCTGCCAAGATGCGCAAAAGCAATAACTTCACCACTGGTCAGATTTATGAGTCTGTGATTCGTAAGGAGCGTCGCGGAGAGTATTTAGGTAAAACTGTTCAGGTGATTCCTCACATTACCAATGAAATTCAGAATTTCATTGAGCGCGGCGCCAAGGCAAGTCATGATGGTCAGACTGATGTGGCTATTTGCGAAATTGGCGGCACTGTCGGTGATATCGAGTCCTTGCCGTTCTTAGAGGCAGCGCGTCAAATGAGCTTGCGATTGCCAGCAGGTGACACCGCATTTGTTCATTTAACACTAGTTCCCTATATCGCTAGTGCTGGCGAACTAAAAACAAAGCCAACACAGCACTCTGTTCAAAAGCTACGTGAGATTGGCATCATGCCAACGGCTTTGCTTTGCCGTGCAGATCGTCAGATCCCTGAAGATGAGCGCGCTAAGATTTCATTGTTTGCCAATATGCGTGAACAGTCCGTGATCTCTGTTTGGGATGTGGATACGATTTACAAGATTCCTCAAATGCTTCAAGAGCAAGGTCTGGACGAGTTAATCTGTCAAGAATTGCGACTCAATGCTAAGCCTGCCGATCTATCCGTATGGAATGGTTTGGTTCATAGTCTAGAGAATCCAAAGCACGAAGTGGTGATTGGTATGGTTGGCAAGTATGTTGACCTCACGGAGTCTTATAAATCTCTTATCGAAGCATTGCGTCATGCAGGTATTCATAATGAGACTAAAGTCAGCATTCGTTATATCGACTCAGAGAATTTAGAGCATGGCGATATTTCCAGCCTTCAAGGTTTGGATGCCATTTTGGTTCCTGGTGGATTTGGTAAGCGGGGAACTGAAGGCAAGATCTCTGCGATCAAACATGCTCGCGAAAATAAGATCCCGTATCTAGGTATCTGTTTGGGTATGCAGTTGGCAGTGATTGAGTTTGCTCGCCATGTGGCAGGTCTGAAAGGCGCTAATAGTACTGAGTTTGAGCCTAACGGCGAGCATCCAGTGGTGGCTTTGATCACGGAGTGGATGGATCGTGAAGGTCGTGTTGAAAAACGTGACGAGGCTTCAGATCTTGGTGGCACGATGCGTTTAGGTTCACAGCGTTGCCCAGTGAAGTCTAATACGCTGGCTGAAAAGATTTATGGTTCTGAGGTAAATGAGCGTCACCGTCATCGTTATGAGGTGAATAATGTTTATGTGCCTAAGTTAGAAGCTGCAGGTCTCATTATTTCAGCAAGAACACCTAATGAAGAATTGCCAGAAATGATGGAGTTGCCGGCATCAACACATCCGTGGTTCTTTGGAGTTCAGTTCCATCCAGAATTTACTTCAACACCGCGTGATGGTCATCCATTGTTCTCAGCATTTATTAAAGCGGCTTTAAAGCATAAGGGTATTGCTTCATAAATAAGCAATATCTAGGGAGAGTTCAAATGAAATTATGTGATTTTGAAATTGGATTAGATAAGCGATTCTTTTTAATTGCTGGTACCTGCGTGATCGAGTCAGAGCAAATGGCGATGGATACCGCTGGTCAATTAAAAGAAATCACCAAGAGCCTTGGCATCCCGTTTATTTACAAATCTTCTTTTGATAAAGCGAATCGTTCATCAGGTACTTCTTTCCGTGGTTTAGGCATGGAAAAAGGTCTTGAGATTTTGGCTAAAGTGAAAAAAGAGATTGGTGTTTATGTTTTAACTGATATTCATGACATTGATGAAATCAAGCCAGTGGCAGCAGTTGTGGATGTTCTACAAACCCCTGCTTTTTTGTGTCGCCAGACTGACTTCATTCGTGCTTGTGCCCAAAGTGGTAAGCCAGTAAATATCAAAAAGGGTCAGTTTTTGGCTCCTGGGGATATGAAAAATGTGATTGATAAGGCACGAGCAGCTGCTAAAGAAGTTGGTTTGCCTGATGATGTTTTCATGGCTTGTGAGCGCGGTGCTTCATTTGGCTATAACAATTTAGTTTCAGATATGCGCAGTCTTGCCATCATGCGTGAGACCAATGCCCCAGTAGTTTTCGATGCCACTCATTCTGTGCAATTACCAGGTGGTCAAGGAACAAGTAGTGGCGGTCAGCGTGAAATGGTGCCTGTTTTGGCAAGAGCTGCTGTTGCAGTTGGTGTGAGTGGTTTATTTATGGAAACTCATCCCAACCCAGCGCAAGCTTTATCCGACGGTCCTAATGCTGTGCCGTTAGGGCGCATGAAGGATTTATTAGCTACCTTGGTGGCGCTGGATGATGTTGTCAAAACTGGCAACGTTTTTTTAGAAAAAGATTTTCAATAATTGTTAGGGAGAAGTCATGAGTGCAATCGTTGACATCATTGGTCGTGAGATTTTAGATTCAAGAGGTAATCCAACTGTCGAGTGTGATGTGTTGCTTGAGTCTGGTGTGATGGGTCGTGCTGCTGTGCCATCAGGCGCATCAACTGGCTCACGTGAGGCTGTTGAGTTGCGTGACGGTGAAGCGAATCGTTATTTAGGTAAAGGTGTTTTAAAAGCTGTAGAAAATATCAACACTGAAATCGCTGAGGCTGTGATGGGCTTGGACGCAAGCGAGCAAGCGTTTTTGGATCGCACTTTGATTGATCTTGACGGTACTGACAATAAGTCTCGTTTAGGTGCTAATGCGACTCTAGCTGTATCGATGGCGGTTGCTAGAGCAGCAGCTGAAGAGGCTGGTTTGCCACTCTATCGTTATTTCGGTGGTTCAGGTGCGATGCAATTGCCAGTTCCTATGATGAATATTGTGAACGGTGGTTCGCATGCTAATAACAGCTTGGATATTCAAGAATTTATGATCATGCCAGTTAGCATGACTAGCTTCCGTGAAGCAGTTCGTTGCGGTGCTGAAATTTTCCACGCTTTGAAAAAGATTATTCATGATCAAGGCATGCCAACGTCTGTTGGTGATGAAGGTGGTTTTGCCCCTAACTTCAAAAGCAATGAAGAGTGTTTAAACACTATTCTTAAGGCGATTGAAAAGGCTGGTTATAAACCTGGCGAAGATGTTTTATTAGCTCTTGATTGCGCTGCGAGCGAATTCTATAAAGATGGCAAGTATGACTTGTCAGGTGAAGGTTTGAAGTTAACTTCAGCCGAGTTTGCTGATTATTTGGCTAACCTTGTTGATAAATATCCTATCGTATCCATTGAAGATGGTATGCATGAGGGTGATTGGGAAGGTTGGGCTATTCTGACTGAAAAGTTAGGCAACAAGATCCAATTAGTGGGTGACGATCTTTTTGTAACAAATACAAAAATTCTTAAAGAAGGTATTGAGAAGAGCATTGCTAATTCAATCTTGATCAAAGTGAATCAAATTGGTACTTTGACTGAGACATTTGCGGCGATCGAAATGGCTAAGCGTGCTGGTTACACAGCAGTGATTTCTCATCGTTCAGGTGAGACTGAAGACAGCACGATTTCAGATATTGCTGTGGGCACCAATGCAGGTCAAATTAAGACAGGATCTTTGTCACGTTCTGACCGTATTGCTAAGTACAACCAATTAATTCGTATTGAAGAAGACCTTGGTGATATTGCAAGCTACCCTGGTCGTTCTACTTTCTATAACTTACGCAAGTAAGTCGAAGTTAATAAGGCTAAGAGTCCTATGCGCATCGTTGTTTACGGTTTGCTAGCTCTCTTAGCCATTATTCAATACCCGTTATGGTTAGGTAAGGGCGGTTGGTTGAGGGTCTACGAGTTAGATCGTAGTGTTTCAAAGCAACTAGAAAAGAATGAAGCCCTTGCTGCCCGTAATGCCAAGTTATCGGGTGAGGTCAAAGACCTCAAAGACGGTACGAAGGCGATTGAAGAGCGCGCTCGCGCAGAACATGGTATGAGCAAAGAGGGTGAAATCTTTGTTCAGGTTGTACCCAACAAAAAAGCCAGTCCTGAGGCTGATAAAGATAAAAAGTAATCGCTCTAGTGTTTTGATTGCGGAGGCTGTTTGATAGCATCCGTTAGAGTTGGGCTACTGAAAATCTGTTTACAGTCAACAGCATCAAATATATAAATCTGTCCGCAAAAATCACAATTGGTTTCTACGACTGATTTTTCATCCAAGATACTTTGAACTTCGTTTTCGCCGAGCATTTTTAGCATGTCTGCAACTTTGATGCGCGAGCATCTGCAACCAAATTGAATCGGGCGTTGATCAAAACTTCTAACGCCATGATGAGCGGATTCATCTAGGTAAAGTCGCTTCATTAAAACCTTGGGTTCTAATCCTAAAAGCTCTTCATCAGTCACGGTGTCAGAAAGCATCTGTAGTCTTGCCCAGCCTTCAGCTGCTAATTCATCATCCATTTTTAATTGACCACCCATATTCGGTAGCTTCTGAAGTAATAAGCCACCGCATGAATGATCATCACTGGCTAACCAAAGTCTTGTTTCTAATTGTTCTGAATCTCTCATATATAAAGCGATCGCTTGAGCAATGGTTTGGACAGGTTGTTGGCCATCATGCAAGGCAACAATGCCCTGATAAGGATTCTGACCTGGCTGTCGATCTGCTGGATCAAGCGTGATGACTAATTTTCCATTGCCGTCAGGGTTGATCAGATCAGCTAAGCCAGCATCATCAGGTAGATTTGATAAGTCCATCTCTTCATTGAGTTTTGCTGTAGCTCTAATGACTAAATTATCTTTACATTCCAAAACTAGTAAGCGCACCGGACCGTTACCTTGTGCTTGAATAATCATGCTGCCCTTGAATTTCAGCGTGCCACTCAGTAATACCCCAGCCGCAACAAGATCGCCCAATAGCTTTTTGACCGCTGGGGGGTAGTTTTTTCGTGCAAGGATGGCTTGCCATGAATCTCTGATATTGACGATTTCTCCTCTGACTGGAGCTCCGTCAAAAACAAAAACTTGTAGAAGGTCTGAGGCGTATTTATCTGTCATGGCGTATATTGTAGAAACTTTATGGAATGACCCCCTTGTTTTCAAATAAACACCCATTTTTCACGGCTATATCCTTGGCACTAGGTTCTGCTATTGCTTTGGGTTTAGCTCGTTTCTCTTATGGGCTATTGTTGCCAGTGATGCGTGAAGATTTGAGTTGGTCCTATGTGGTTGCTGGCAGCATGAACACGGCCAATGCAGTAGGGTATCTATTGGGAGCCTTGAGTTCTCCGATGCTCATGAGAAGAGTTCCAGCACCACTTTTCTTTATAGGCACTTCTTTATTAACAGCATTTTTATTATGGTTGTCAGGGTTTACATTTGAAACAGAGTGGCTATTTCTTATTCGGGTTTTAGCTGGTATTTCAAGTGCATGGATTTTTGTAGCAGGTGGCGTTCTGGTAGCTCGCTTGGGTCGTATGCATCCCCAAAATTCTGGTTTACTTTTGGGTATTTACTATGCAGGTCCTGGTTTAGGAATTGTTTTATCTAGTTTGACTCCTTATTTTTTAGACCACTGGCAGCAAGATCAAGCCCGTGAGCATGCATGGCAATTGGCTTGGTATGCGCTGGGTTTTTTAGCAGGTGTCTTGGCCCTGATAAGTTATCTGCCGATACGCTCCATACCCGCTGAGCAGGCTCAAACGACTATTCAACAACCTAGTCGTTTCATCACTTACTCACCGATGCTCGCTGCCTATTTTATGTTTGGAGTGGGCTATATCGGTTATATGACCTTTGTGGTTGCCTTGCTTGCCCAGCTAGGATTTTCAGAATTCATTCTGCATCTGTTTTACGCTATTTTGGGTCTTGCGGTGATGGCTTCATCGCGTTTATGGGCGAGGATGTTCGATCGCTTTAAGGGTGGTGAATCATTGGCTATTTTGAACACGATCTTAGGTTTGGCTTGTTTGTTGCCTGCTGTACTAATGATCATAGAAATTGAATTAAATGCCTTAGTCACTTCTTTGATTTTTATTTCCGGCATTGTCTTTGGCGCCGTCTTTCTCTCTGCGGTTGCCTCAACAACGGCATTTGTTAAGCACAACATGCCAGAGCAACAATGGGTCGGTGGCATTACAGTTTTTACAAGCATTTTTGCTGCTGGTCAGATCATTGGTCCAACGGTGACCGGTTGGATTTCGGATGGGCAGGGTGGTCTTGCCCAAGGTTTAATACTTTCTGGATGTGCTCTTTTATTGGGTGGCTTGATAGCTCTTAAGCAAAAGCCTCTTATTGAAAAATAAAGTGTTAGCGTCGCCAATGCGATAATGTCATCTATGACAGTTAGAACACGATTTGCACCAAGCCCTACGGGCTTTATTCATTTAGGTAACTTGCGAAGTGCCTTATATCCATGGGCGTTTGCTCGCAAGATGAAGGGTGATTTCATCCTTCGTATTGAAGATACGGATCAAGAGCGTTCCAGTCAGGAAGCTGTCGATGTCATCATCGAGGGTATGCGTTGGCTAGGCTTGGATATTGATGAAGGTCCGATCTATCAAATGCAACGTATGGATCGCTACCGTGAAGTCATTGCCCAAATGCTCAAAGATGGCTTGGCTTATTACTGCTACATGAGTGAAGATGAGCTCAACGCATTACGCGATGCGCAAATGGCTAACAAAGAAAAGCCGCGTTATAACGGTTACTGGCGTCCTGAACCAGGTAAGGGTTTGCCAGCTATCCCAGAAGGGATTAAGCCAGTGATTCGCTTCAAAAATCCAATCGGTGGAAGTGTTGCTTGGGATGATGCAGTCAAAGGTCGAATTGAAATCAGTAATGATGAATTAGATGACTTAGTGATTGCGCGCCCAGATGGCACGCCTACCTATAACTTCTGCGTTGTGGTGGATGATTTAGATATGAAGATCACCCACGTCATTCGTGGTGATGACCATGTGAACAACACGCCAAGGCAGATCAATATCCTCAATGCACTAGGTGGACAAGCTCCGATCTATGCTCATTTGCCAACTGTCTTAAATGATCAGGGTGAAAAAATGAGTAAGCGTAATGGAGCGATGAGCGTTCGAGATTATGAGCGTGAGGGTTATCTTCCTGAGGCTGTTCTTAACTACTTGGCTCGTTTGGGTTGGTCTCATGGTGATGCTGAAGTATTTACGAAAGAGCAATTTATTGATTGGTTCAATTTGGATCATTTGGGTAAATCCCCAGCACAACATAATCCAGAGAAGTTGCTCTGGTTAAACCATCACTATTTACAGCATGGTGATGCTGCCGATCTAGCTCAGCGTGCCCGCCCATTTGCTGAAAAACTAGGTATTCAGACCGAGTCAGGTCCTGATTTTGTGGCGGTTGTAGGGCTTTTAAAAGATCGAGCAAATACTCTGATTGAGATTGCTGAAGGGGCTAGGTTGTTCTATATGGATCGTCCTCAGCACTCTGAGGCTGATCTTGAGGTCAATGTGCCTAGTTCCACTCACGCAGCCTTAGCTGACTTTATTGAGGCTCTGAAAGCAGGGGATGGCAGTAAAACAGCCGTTAGTGCCGCTTTTAAAGAGGTTTTGGCTAAGCATGGCATGAAAATGCCCGCATTGGCTATGCCAGTGCGCTATGCGATGTTTGCAACCACCCAAACGCCAGCTATTGACGCGGTTATTTCATTGATTGGTAAAGAAGAAACAATTCTTCGCTTGCAAACTTGTATCAAAATAGGCTAGAATTACGGTCTTGATTGCTTGAGCTTGCTTATTTAAGATCATTTAATTAAGGGGCTATAGCTCAGCTGGGAGAGCGCTTGCATGGCATGCAAGAGGTCAGCGGTTCGATCCCGCTTAGCTCCACCAGAAGCTAGCAACAAAGCAGTAAAAGTAGCAAATTGTAGTACCGTAAGTCCAGGGTCCCCATCGTCTAGAGGCCTAGGACACCACCCTTTCACGGTGGGTACCGGGGTTCGAATCCCCGTGGGGACGCCAAGTTTTTGGAGCGG
>JACCEB010244623.1_pt1 | contig 11660 bp, 14 predicted proteins | sample 7454761 | NCBI WGS metagenome assembly JACCEB01 (sample SAMN15323454, study PRJNA562643) | freshwater metagenome | isolation source: river surface water | place: USA:Blue River Watershed | collected 2017-08-18 | reverse complement strand
TACCTTATCGGTATTTGGGTATCAAATGCGCTTTGATCTATCTGAAGGCTTTCCTCTAGTCACCACAAAAAAGCTTCACCTCAAATCGATTATTTATGAATTGCTCTGGTTCCTTAGCGGAAATACTAATAATCAATGGCTCAAAGAGCGTGGTGTATCCATTTGGGATGAATGGGCAGCACCTGATGGTGATCTTGGTCCAGTTTATGGCTATCAGTGGCGCTCGTGGCCCGCACCAAATGGTCAACATATAGATCAGATCAAAGAAATTATCCAAACGGTAAAAACTAATCCTGATTCGCGCCGAATTATTGTGTCTGCTTGGAATGTTGCCGACATTCCAAAGATGGCCCTAGCTCCCTGCCATGCATTTTTTCAGTTTTATGTAGCTAATGGCAAACTCTCATGCCAACTCTATCAACGGAGTGCGGATATTTTCTTAGGGGTGCCTTTCAATATTGCCAGCTATGCTTTGCTAACCCATATGGTGGCAGAGCAATGTAATCTCGATGTTGGTGACTTTATTTGGACTGGCGGGGACTGCCATCTCTATAGCAATCACCTTGAGCAAGTAAAGCTCCAGCTGTCTCGTACGCCATATCCTCTCCCCCGATTAAAAATTCATCGTAAGCCCGATAGTATTTTTGACTACCAATTTGAGGACTTTGAAATTGTGGGCTATGAATCACATCCCCATATCAAAGCTCCTGTTGCTGTATAAATTGAATCCAAAATGAGTGCCCCAGCAATTTCAATGATCGTGGCACGCTCACGCAACCATGTGATTGGTAGAGACAATCAGATGCCCTGGAAGATATCGGCTGACCTTCAGTTCTTTAAAAAAGTAACGATGGGATATCCCATCATCATGGGCCGCAAGACTTGGGAATCAATTGGCAGACCCTTGCCAGGAAGGCGCAATATTGTAGTTAGTCGAAATGCTAACTACCTAGCAGTGGGTGCTGAACTTGTTCATTCATTGGATGATGCTTTAACTTTACTGCGAGACTTTCAACGCGTCTTTGTGATTGGTGGTCAACAATTATTCAATCAAGCCTTTGCTCAAGCAGACGAGCTTTACCTTACTGAAATTGAGATTGATGTCGATGGGGATACCTATTTTGAAATCCCAAATCCAAGCCATTGGCAAGAAATTGATCGTGTTGCAGAAAAAGAAGGTGACATTAATTTTTCTTACGTGACCCTGCGACGTAAAGCAGTCTAATTACTTTCCAGCAATCGTCATTGAGCCCAACAAAATAGATCCGGTTTCCTTGGTGCCTCGAATGATCGTGTCATCACCAACGGCTTGAATATCCAACAGCATATCTTTTAAATTACCAGCGATGGTAATTTCTTCGACGGGATACTGAATGATTCCGTTTTCAACCCAGTAGCCAAAAGCACCCCGAGAATAATCACCAGTCACGTAGTTCACGCCTTGGCCCATTAGTTCAGTGACCAAAAGACCAGTACCCATTTCTTTTAATAAACCCGGTAGACCTCCAGAGGGTGTATGCATGCTATGCAACTTAAGATGGTGCGCACCACCTGCATTTCCGGTTGTCTGCATTCCTAACTTTCTAGCCGAATAGGTGGATAAGAAGTAGCCTTGTAACTCACCCTTGGATACTACCGAGCGAGCTTGGGTGCGAACACCCTCTTCATCAAAAGGTGCGCTTCCAGTCATCCGCTTAAGATGAGGCAGCTCAAACAAGTCAATATGATTTGGCATCACCTGCTTGCCAAGACTATCTAGTAAAAAGCTAGAGCGGCGATATAAAGCCCCTCCAGAAGTGGCTTGTACCAAAGAGCCAATCAGCCCGACTGCAATCGGCGCCTCAAAAATAACAGGGCAACGTCGGGTACTTAACGATTTTGCATTTAATCGTGCAAGCGCTCGTTGTGCAGCATATTGACCAATCAAAGCAGGATTTGCCAGATCACCAGCCACACGGGAGGTGCTATACCAGTCATCGCGTTGCATTGCATTCGACTTTTTAGAGGCGCTCGCGATCGGCGCGCATGATATGAAATGCCTAGAGTATGGATATCCTCCGATAAAGCCATTACTGGTCCCTAGCAAAAAGTGTGCCTGATGAGCAGATACCGATGCGCCATCACTATTTTGAATCGCTTGATCGACAGCAAATGCTGCTTTCTCTGCTTTTCGGGCTATCTGAATTGCCTTTTTTGCATCCAAGTCCCATGGATGAAACAAATCAAGATCTTGTGGATGATGCTCTAAAAGATCTGCCTCCGCTAAGCCAGCACATTCATCTTCTGCGGTATGCTGTGCAATATGAAAGGCAGCTTCTACAGTCATACGCAATGAGTCTGGAGAAAAATCACTGGTACTGGCGTTACCCCGTCGCTGACCAAGATAAACACTCACACCCACCTGCTTATCAAGACTTTGCTCAATGGTCTCTACGTCCCCTTTGCGTACCGTTACCGATAAACCATGCCCTTCTGAGATTTCTGCGGCAGCGTCTGATGCCCCAACACGCTTGGCTTCAGCCAGAATAAAGTCAATAATGATCCTAAATTGATCTGGGGAATAAGCAAACATTCCTCAATGATAGCTAGAATATGTCCATGAAGCATCAAAATCCTTTTCACCGCAATAGCCCCAATGAGGCAAAAATAGGTTTGGTATCCATTTCAGATCGAGCCAGTCAAGGTGTATATGTTGATGAAGGCATCCCCTCATTAAAAAATTGGCTATCTAAGGTGATTACTACCCCGGTAGTATTTCATGAACGTCTAATTCCGGATGAAACTGAGCACATTACATCGACCCTAATCGAGTTAGTTGATGAGCTGGGCTGTGATTTGGTATTAACTACGGGTGGTACCGGGCCAGCACGTCGCGATGTAACGCCTGAAGCCACCCTTGAAGCTGGCACTCGAGAAATGCCTGGTTTTGGTGAACAGATGCGCCAAATTAGCCTGCGCTTCGTGCCCACAGCCATACTTTCCAGACAAGTGGCCGTCTTGCGTGAGATTGAAAATCATGCTGCCCTAATTATGAATTTGCCTGGACAACCTAAATCCATTCAAGAAACTCTAGAGGGCCTTAAAGATACAGATGGTAGGGTCATTGTGCATGGTATTTTTGCAGCAGTGCCCTACTGCATTGATTTAATCGGTGGGCCATCTATTGAAACAAATGAGACTATCGTAAAGGCGTTTCGCCCCAGGAAAAAGTAGTGATGCACGCAAAAGGTTGTCGACATTCCTCACGAATTGGTGTTAGATGGAATAAAAAAATGCTCGCGGTAATATTTAAGCTCTTCAATCGACTCCATGATGTCCGCTAAGGCAGTATGAGCTTGTTGCTTATTAAATCCTTTGATCAGTTCAGGTTGCCAGCGCTTACATAGTTCTTTAATAGTCGATACGTCCACATTTCGATAATGAAAATAAGCTTCTAGTTTTGGCATATAGCGGGCCATGAATCGTCGGTCTTGACAGATCGAGTTTCCGCACATTGGTGCAGTATTCGCCTTGACATACTGCTTCAGAAAGGCAATACATTTTTCCTCAATAGTATTTTCATCTAAAGTGGAGGCTCTGACCTTGTCGACTAAACCTGATTTGGTATGAGTGCCTTTATTCCAAGCATCCATTGCGCCGAGAACCTCATCCGCTTGATGAACAACCCGTACTGGCGCAGTGGCGATAACATTGAGATTTTCATCGGTCACAATGATGGCGATCTCCAAAATACGGTCAGAATCTGGCTTTAATCCAGACATTTCCATGTCCACCCAAATCATGGGTTCAGCATTATTGCTAGCCACCTTATTTTCCGTACTCATCTTTATAATGACCCCATGACCTTTACATATCTCTTTATTCTTGCCGTAGTCCTAAGCGTTGGTTTACGCCACTGGTTAGCAATGCGTCAAATTCGCCATGTTGCAATCCACCGTACTAGTGTACCCAATGAATTTGCTCACACAATCAGTTTAGCGGATCATCAAAAAGCAGCCGACTATACGATTGCTAAATTACGTCTTGGTCTGATTGAAAACTTCTTTGGCGCATTAGTATTAATTGCATTCACCCTCTTAGGTGGTTTGGAGCTAATTAATCAAATACTTCTTGCCATTCTTGGCCCAGGTATTTTTCAACAAATGGCTTTGCTCGTTTCATTGTTCTTAATCTCGGGTATGTTGGATTTGCCGTTTTCCTGGAAAAAGCAATTTGGTATTGAAGCTGCCTATGGCTTTAATCGCATGACCCCTAAGCTCTTTTGGATGGACATGTTAAAAGGGATTGCATTAGCAGCAGCTCTTGGACTCCCGCTTCTATGGTTAGTCTTAGAGCTCATGTCCAGCAGTGGGCCCTACTGGTGGCTTTGGACCTGGATCGTTTGGACCGTATTAAACGCCCTTCTGCTTTGGCTATTCCCAACCTTTATTGCACCCCTCTTTAATAAGTTCAAAGCCCTAGAAGAAGGTCCCCTGAAAACCCAAATTGAGCGTCTGTTGGAGCGTTGTGATTTTGCTAGCCAAGGCCTATACGTCATGGATGGCAGCAAACGAAGTGCACATGGCAATGCTTATTTCACGGGCATTGGTAAGGCAAAACGAATTGTGTTTTTTGATACCTTGATTGAAAAGCTTGAGCCACTAGAAGTAGAGGCTGTCCTTGCTCATGAACTTGGGCACTTTAAACGACAGCATATCCGCAAGCGTTTACTGGTCTCCTTTGCGCTCAGTTTTGTGATGTTGGCGGTCTTGGGCTGGGTAAGCTCACAGCCATGGTTCTACTTTGGGCTTGGGGTAAGCCCTGACCTCAATGGCTATAACGGTGGTCTTGCATTGGCACTATTTATGCTGGTTGCGCCTGTGTTCGGTTTCTTCTTCACTCCACTGGGAAGTCTGGCCTCGCGTAAACATGAGTACGAGGCTGATCACTTTGCAGCCGAGAAATCTTCTGCCAGCGCTTTAATCTCTGCTTTGGTAAAGCTCTATCAAGACAATGCCTCGACCCTAACCCCAGATCCGCTCTACACGGCGTTCTACAGTTCTCACCCGCCAGCGCCTCTACGGATTGCTCACTTGCAACGATTTGCATGAGCAGCATGATCTGATGGGCCAATTTCGCGCCCTCCTTAGTGCCTCCTACGGCAGACACTATTTAGCACAAACTATCCAAGCAGATGGCTCTCATGCAGGGCCATTAATACAAGTTAGCACCCCAGGTAAGCGCCATATCGGCGCAGTGGGTGACCGATTGATTCTTGAGGAAACCGGTCCGGATCAGGCCCGTATTGTTGAGATTGAAAAACGTAAGAATTTACTCTATCGATCAGACGCATTCAAAAGTAAATCGATTGCTGCCAATGTTGATCAAATTCTGGTAGTGCTGGCAAGCGCTCCAGCCTTTTCGCCCGACTTACTTGGTCGTGCAGTAATTGCTGCAGAGCTCGATCAAATTGAGCTTCGTATTATTTTGAACAAATGCGATTTACGCGAGCAATTGAGTTCCGCACGACAACTGCTAGTTCCTTACCAAAAAATGGGCTATCCGGTGCATGAGGTCTCTGCTAAATTTGATTCGCAATCCCTTGATATGCTCAAGCCTGTTCTCAAAGGAAAGGTATCCGTATTGGTTGGTCAATCCGGAATGGGTAAGTCAACCTTGCTAAATAACTGGGTACCAAATGCGGCCGCATTAACCCAAGAATATTCCATGAAGCTTGATAGTGGTAAGCACACGACAACAGCTTGCCGCTACTTTGATTTGCCAGAATGGGGTCGTGATCAAGGACGCTTAGGAGGCCTGATTGACTCCCCAGGATTTCAAGAATTTGGTCTTGCCCATCTCTCTGAAAGTGAGCTACAGCATGCTTTTCGGGAGTTCAAGAGCCTACTTGGACAATGTCGTTTCCATAATTGCAGGCATGACAGTGAGCCGGGTTGTGTCATTCAAGCATCAGTTCAATCTGGTGAGATTGCTGCAGAGCGCTTGGCTCTATTTAAACAATTACTATCCGACTCTAAGACAGCGGATATTCAAATACAAGGAATTAGCCCATCCAAAGAGCGATGGTCAACATCGCCAAAACCACCATACAAACGATAATTGCTCGCCATACTAAGCCAATAGCAGATCGCATGGAACGCTCGCTGGGCTCATGGCCAATCTCATAAATTGGGGGCTCACCCGTCTCTGCCCTAGCAAGAGCTTCATCGCTGGTAGGCTCTCGTAAAGGTTCACCAAGTCGAACACCTAGGGCCCCACTGCCAGATGCCAATAACACGGCACTGAGAGGATCTGACCATTTACTTGTTAAATTACGCCAAGCATAGACCGAATCCTCAAAATTACCAACGATGGCAAAACTCATCGCGCTCAAGCGGACAGGGGCCCAATCTAAAATGTAGAAGAAATGTTTTGCCGCCTCTGATAGGTTCGGTCCAAAAGCTTCCCAGCGCAACGATGCTTTATCGGCCAGGCGGTACAAAACAACACCAGCCGGTCCAATAGGCACTAAGAACCAGAAAAACACTCCAAACACGTGCCGATGAGCACCAATAATTGCCTTCTCTAATGCCATGGCAATAATCTCAGTTTCGGATAAATCACTAGCGTCAATCTCATCACCCAGCCAGTTTTGGAGCGCAATTCGTGCTGCCGGTAGGTCATGGTTTTGAATCGCCTCGTGCACTTCAGTAAACGAGTGACTAAATTGGCGAAAACCAAAAAAGAGGTACACAATCACCACGTTCCATACAAATGCTAACAAAGGATGAATCTGAAACGCCACAATGTAAATAATAAATACCAACATACTGGGCAATCCAAATCCCACTAAGCAAGCGAGTCTTGCGCCCACCGGAGTTGCACCATCTGTAGATTTGCCACCAAACTCTTTAGCAACCCAATCAAGCCATGCGGCACTCATTCTTCGCACCCAATGAGAGGTGGTAACAGGCCGATATTGTTCAGCTATGAGGGCGAATAGAATTGAAAAAAAGGTCATGATTTTAATAAATGATATAGATTTCGTAACATTCCGGCAGTGGCACCCCAAATGAAGTGCTCTGCATAGGGCATTGCATAAAAACGTCGTGAACCCTCTGCACTTTGCCACACCCTGATCTCATGATTAGAGGGATTCATTAAAAAACGTAAGGGAACCTCAAATACATCAGCGACCTCAAAAGGATCGGGTTGGTATTGGGCAATTGGCTTGACCAAAGCAACGACGGGGGTCACTCGATAACCTGAAACCGTTAGGTACTCAGGTAGAGTACCGATCACTTCAATATGTGAGCGAGGTAAACCAATTTCTTCCTCACTCTCTCGAATCGCAGTGGAAATAATCGAGTGATCGCCATCATCCATTCTTCCGCCGGGGAAACTAATTTGCCCCGCGTGATCATGCAAATGATCGGTACGCTGAGTTAATAGCACATACAATTCATCAGCCTGCACCACGATGGGCATTAATACGGCTGCTTGGGTTGTAATGCCCTGCTCTTGACGACGCAAAATGATATTGCTTGCCAGAACGTGGCGATTTTCATCCGTAATCTCTGGGGCCCACTGGGGTGGTGCCTCAAAGTGAGAGCGTAAGCCATCAACAGTCAACAAGCCCTCTGGAACCTGCCTCTGACCCTCACAACGCTGCTCAATTGGAACGTTGCGAGGATCAAATCCAATTGGGGCAGCTAAGCTTTTGCTCAAAGGGTCAAGGGTATTCGCCATGATTCTATTTTAGGGGATTTAAAAAACAAAAAAGGCGACCGAAGTCGCCTTTTGATGTAAATCGTACAAATTATTCAGCAGACACTTCAGCGGCGGTTTCTTTTACGCGTGCCTTAAGCTTCTCTTTGATACGTGCAGACTTACCAGAGCGATCACGCAAGTAGTACAACTTAGCACGACGCACATCACCACGACGCTTCACTTCAATGCTAGCGATCAAAGGTGAATAGGTTTGGAAAGTACGCTCCACACCCTCGCCAGAAGAAATCTTGCGAACGATAAAGCTAGAATTTAGACCACGGTTACGTTTAGCAATCACTACGCCCTCAAAAGCCTGAGCACGTTTACGATTACCCTCAACCACGTTTACATTGACTACAACTGTATCGCCGGGAGCAAAACTTGGAATAGTCTTGTTGGCGGTTAGACGAGCAATTTCTTCTTGCTCGATTTTTTGGATCAAGTTCATTACAACTCCTTAGGCATCATGTTGGCGTTTATCCCGTGATCAATCAGCGGGCCCAATAGAGGATGCAGTTAAAACACTATGCCAAACCAAACGATTATTTGGAGAGCTGCTCTAAAAACAACTCATCGTCACGGCTTAACAACCCATTTACGCGCGCAGCCTCAATGAGGTCTGGACGACGCTTTAGCGTAAGCTCCAAAGACCTTTGCCGACGCCAATCCGCTATTTTAGCGTGATGTCCGCCTAAAAGCACGTCCGGTACTGATAAATTTTCATAGATTTCGGGCCGAGTATAGTGAGGGTGGTCCAAAAGACCATTGACAAAGCTATCCTCCAGCGCTGAGTTTTGGTCTCCCAGGGCCCCAGGAAGCAAGCGAATCATGGCATCCATGACCACCATGGCTGGCAATTCACCCCCTGAAAGCACAAAATCCCCTATCGAGAGCTCAAAATCGACATTTCGGTCAATAAATCTCTGGTCAACAGCCTCATACCTACCACAAATGAGGGTTAAATTACTGTATCTGATCATATCTGCTGCTAATTTCTGAGAAAACGTCTTTCCCTGAGGACTTAAAAGACAAACTGGACCGGACTGGATTGAGGCCTTTTGGTGCGATTTCTTCACTGCAACCAGAGAATCTTCTAGTGGCTTAATCAGCATAACCATGCCTGGCCCGCCGCCATAGGCGCGGTCATCTACCGTTTTTCGAGAATCCTCACAAAAATCTCTTATATTCCAAGTAGTTACAGATGTAAGTCTTTGCTCACAAGCCCTGCCCGTGATACCGCTTTTGGTTAGAGCGGTGAACATTTCTGGGAAAAGGGTTAGAACGTCAAAGTGCATATCAGTCTTGAGCAGCCTATAAGCTCCAATTGGGTTGCCACGCAACAGTAATTATTCCCTTGGTACTTAAATCCCCCTTTTGGAGATCAACGGACTTCACCAAATCGGGCACAAAGGGAATTAATTCTTTTCCGACAGTCATCACGGGGTGGGCGCCATACTCAGCAATCTCATCAACCGTGCCAAGGTGAACACCGTCCTCATTGATTACGACGCACCCAATCAAGTCAACCCAGTAATACGAATCGCTTCCAGCCTCTGGAAAATGGTCCCGTGGCAGTTTTAAGGATGCGCCTTTTAAGAGTAAAGCGGCATCTCGATCATGAACTCCTTCCAGAGCCATAATCACATAACCACTGTGCATCTTTGCCTGTTGAACACCATAGTTAGCGTCAATTGCGGTACCACGAGAGCCATCTCGTTGCAAAAAAACTTCCGTGCAGTTTAAAAGAGCTACCGGGTCTTGGGAGTGTGGACGCACCTTAATGTGCCCCTTGAGGCCTTGGGCATCAAAAACCTGCCCAAGCTCTACCAAATCAGAAGGAGGTTGATGGGTCATCATTCCTCCATAAAACCTCCATACCAATTAATTAGGCTGCTGGATGATCCTTGATCAAGCGTTTAACGGTTGGTGAAATTTGAGCACCAACACCAGTCCAGTAGGTCAAACGATCCTGGGCAAGGCGCATTGATTGCTCTTTCTCGGCCGCTTTTGGATTGAAATAACCTAAACGCTCAATGTAATTAGAGTCGCGACGATTGCGTTTATCGGTAGCAACAATGCTGTAAAAAGGGCGCTTTTTAGAACCGCCACGTGCGAGTCGAATGACGACCATATTTATTCCTTAAAATCCGAGTAATGCAGGTTAATTAACTGGTTAAATACACCGATTGTCCGTGAAGGCAAGTCAAAATGGTGTATTGACCACAGAAAACCACATATTCTAGACGAAAACCCTAATAAACTCCACCCTGCTAGCCGCTCCAAATTCAGACCCCTTATAAAAATACATATAAATCAATAACTTATAATATAGATATGGTCCGGTACCCCTTCCTTTTTAGAGATCGCAGCAAAAAAGTGCTTGTCGCAATGATCGCCATAAGTCTGCTTAGCGCCTGCGCGCATGTAGTGCCACCCTGCGCCGCTAAAAATACCCCACCCTACTCAGAACTAAAGGGCACAAGCTGGGAACTAGTTCGATGGAATCTAGCCCCCAATGCAATGGGTGAGGTTCGTTTGCGCCCTATTCCGAATGCTCAAAACCAAAGGATCCAAATGCAGTTCGATAGCAGTCGCATGAGCGGTTATAGCGCTTGTAATCGTTTTACTGCTCAAATTAGCGAGGACGGACGGGGATTTCTGATTGGTCAGATTGCAACAACACGCATGTCATGCCCGACTGCTCAAGAAGAAATTGAGCGGGACTTCATTTATCTATTAAATGATTACAGAACAATAGCTCGGGATGGCGATAGACTCCTTCTGATAGGACCTAATCGTGAGGTCTTAAGTTTTGCCCAAATTAATCGTCCCTCAAAATGAATTCGTCATTTCGATCTAAATTAATGTTTTGTGCGTTGGGGTTATTTTTTCCTGGAACTGGTCTCAATTGCTTTTATCTTCGAGGTATTAAAAACTTTTGGGCCTGGGCTCAATTTTTTGCCTTGATCAGTGGTGTCTTAGGGTTTTGGCTTTTGCAACTAAACACAAGCTCATCTGGAGCTGCTTGGTTTTTATTGATACTGGGCTTTATAGCAATCGAGGCAAGTTGGTTGAGTACGATTGTGTTTGGACTGCGTCCTGATGAAAAATGGGATCAGCAATTTAATGCCGATACTAAGAATAATGAAAAAACAGAGTCTGGTTGGCCTGTAGTGATCACTATCATCCTTTCACTGATTCTTGGAGCAGGAGTAATGATGACCTTCCTAGCAATTGGCTTTGAGCAGTTTTTTGTTTACCAAATAGAAGAAGCCAGAAAAATTAGTCAGTAACTTTTTGTTAAATAGCTGCCGTTAGCTCTGGTATCAAGGTAAATAAATCACCAACCAAGCCGTAATCAGCTACCCCAAAAATAGGGGCGTCAGGATCTTTATTAATTGCCACAATAATCTTGGAATCCTTCATTCCAGCTAAGTGCTGAATTGCCCCTGAAATACCAACCGCAATATATAACTGCGGGGCAACAATCTTCCCAGTTTGTCCAACCTGATAATCGTTAGGTACATAGCCAGCGTCTACTGCAGCTCGAGAGGCTCCTAGAGCGGCGCCTAGCTTGTCAGCTAAAGGCTCAATCAATTCTTTATATTTCTCGGCCGAACCTAAGCCACGCCCACCTGACACAATAATTTTGGCAGCTGCCAACTCGGGGCGATCTGACTTTGTAAGCTCTCGCCCAACAAACTGGGATCCACTAAAACCAGCTACTGCTTGAACCGATTCAATCACTGCAGAACCTCCTGAGGGTGCAGCTTCAAAGTTTGTAGTACGTACCGTAATTACTTTTTTTGCATCGCTAGACTGAACCGTTGCCATTGCATTTCCAGCATAGATAGGGCGCTCGAATGTATCACTGGAAACTACCTTAGTGATATCTGATAATTGCGCAACAT
>JACCEB011641782.1_pt1 | contig 11667 bp, 7 predicted proteins | sample 7454761 | NCBI WGS metagenome assembly JACCEB01 (sample SAMN15323454, study PRJNA562643) | freshwater metagenome | isolation source: river surface water | place: USA:Blue River Watershed | collected 2017-08-18 | reverse complement strand
CGCCTTTCACTTTCTTGGCGCGCTCGCTGTGGCACTCGTAGCAGTGCTCGGCGAGGACGGGGCGGATCTTTTGCTCGAAGAAGGCGAGGCCGTCGCGGTCGGCGGCGGCGGCGGGCAGTGTGAGACCGACGGCGAGGAGCAGGGCGGCGAGCCGGGGCATGGGTTATTTCTTCGCGGACGCGGCCGGGGCGGACTTGGCCTGTTTCGCGAGGGCGGCGGGCGAGAGCCACCAGGTGGCGGCGTCGAAGTCGGGATTTGGGGTCGGAAAACCGGCGCCGGTGTCGCGCCACCAGGCTTCGAGGGCGGCGCGGAGGGCTTTGACCGTCATCGGGCTGGTGGCGGCGAGGTCGTGGGTTTCGCCGAGGTCGAGACTCAGGTTGTAGAGTTCGGTGCGGGGACCGACGACAAGTTTGCCGTAGGGCGTCTGGTCGGGGGTGAAGCCGCGGGGATCGAGGTAGTCGCCGAACCAGTGGATGAGTTTCATGTCGCCCTTCCGGATCACGGCGCAGGGCGTGCGGCCATACATCGCGGTATAGGACGGCATGTGCCAGGCGAGTGTGTCGCGCGCGAGCGGGCCGGAGCCGGTGAGGACGGGGAGTAGGCTGACGCCGTCGAGCTTGTGGCCGCGCGGCGGGGTGGCGCCGGCGAGGGCGGCATAGGTGGGGTAATAGTCGATGGTGTGGACGGGGGTGTCGGTAACGGCGCCGGCCTTGATGTGCCCGGGCCAGCGCACGAGGAGCGGCACGCGGATGCCGCCCTCGTAGGGGGAGCCCTTGCCCTCGCGCAACGGCGCGCAACTGGCCATGCGGGAGAGGCCGCCGTTGTCGCTGGTGAAGACGACGACGGTGGTGGCGGCGAGGCCGAGGGCGTCGAGCCGGGCGAGCAGGCGGCCGACCTCGGTGTCGAGGTGCTCGAGCATGGCGAGGTATTCGGCGGTGGGGCGTTCGCTGTAGCGGGCGTTGGGGGACGTGGTGCGCCGGTAGCCGCGCGCGGCGTGACGCTCGACGAGCGCGCGCGGTGCGGTGAGCTTGGTGTGGGTGGTGAAGTGCATCGCGCAGGCGAACCACGGCCGGTCGCGGTGTCGCTCGATGAAGCCGATGATGTCGTCGGTGATGGCGGTGACGGCTTTGTCCTCGGGGTGATCCTTTTCGTCGGCGGCGCCGCAGAAATCGAAGCCGTAGCGGTCGAAGTAGTTTCCGCCGTCGCGGGCGCGGAGCGGGGCGGCGGGGTAGCTGTCGGCGATATGCCACTTGCCGCTGAGGCCGGTGGCGTAACCGGCGGCGCGGAGGGTCAAGGCGAGGTGTGCGACCGACGGCGGCAGGGCGAGGGTGGCGGGCGGAATGCGGAGGGCGGCGCGGGGCGGCTCCAGCTCGTGGATGACTTTGAACGCGCCGGTGCGCGCGCCGTATTGGCCGGAGAAAAACGCGGCGCGCGTGGGCGAGCACTGGGCGTCGGCATACGCGGCGGTGAAGCGCATGCCCTGGGCGGCGAGGCGGTCGAGGTTGGGGGTGGCGATGTCGCGGTTGCCGTAGACGCTGAGGCCGGCCCAGCCGAGGTCGTCGGCGAGGATATGGAGAATGTTCGGTCGGGCGGCGGATGCGGCGAAGGCGGGCAGGCCGGCCGCGAGGACGAGGGCAAAGGCGGACGCGAGGCGGCGCATGGGGTCAGGCGAGGATCGGCCGGAGGACGTGGCCGTGGACATCGGTGAGGCGGCGGTTGGCGCCGTTGTGGTAGTAGGTGAGTTTCTCGTGATCGAGGCCGAGGAGGTGCAGGACGGTGGCGTAGAAATCGTAGACGGTGGCGACGTCGACGGCGGCGCGGCGGCCGAAGTCGTCGGTCGCGCCGTGGCTGACGCCGCCCTTGATGCCGGCGCCCATGAACCACGCGGTGAAAGCGTCGGGGTTGTGGTCGCGCCCGGCGGTGCCCTCCTGGTGCGTGGGCATGCGGCCGAACTCGGTGCACCAGATGACGAGCACGTCGGAGAGCAGGCCGCGCTGCTTGAGGTCGGTGAGGAGGGCGGCGGTGGGCTGGTCGAAGATGGGGGCGTGGCGCTCGTAGTCGGCCTTGAGGGTCTTGTGGGCGTCCCAGTTGAGCAGGCCGTCGACGGCGCTGGCGCGGGAGGCGCAGTAGAGGCTGACGTAGCGGACGCCGCGCTCGAGAAAGCGGCGCGCGAGCAGGCAATTGCGGGCGTAGGCGGCCTTGAGGGTGTCGGGCGAATCGGTGCCGTAGAGCGCGTGGACGTGGGCGGGCTCGCGGCCGAGGTCGGCGACCTCGGGGGCGGCGAGCTGCATGCGGCCGGCGAGTTCGTAGGCGGCGAGGCGGGCGCGGAGCTCGTCGTGGCCGGGGTGGGCGGCGGCGTGGGCGGCGTTGAGCTCGCGGAGGTAGTCGCGCGTGGCGCGGTCGGCGGCGGGGTCGAGGCCGGCGGGGCGGGCGAGGTTCCGGAGCGGTTGCTGCGCGGCCATCGTCACGGCCTGGTGGCGGGCCGGGAGGAAGCCGTGGCCCCAGTTGGCTTTGCCGTTGGGCGGCTCGCCGCGGATGTCCTGCACGGCGACGAAGGTGGGGAGGTTGTCGTTGAGGGAGCCGAGGGCGTGGCTGACCCAGGAGCCGGCGCTGGGAAAGCCCTCGCGGGTGAAGCCGGTGTTCATCGCGATGCAGCCGGGACCGTGGGTGTTGCTGCGCGACGTCATGGAGTGGACGAAGGCGATGTCGTCGGCGTGGCGCGCGAGGTGCGGGAGCAGCGTGGAGAACATTTTCCCGCTGCGGCCGGCGGGGGCGAAGGCCCAGGGCGAGCGCATGAGGTTGCCGTTCTTGCCCTGGAACGTGACGTCGTTTTCGCCGCCGGGGAGAGGGGTGCCGTGGAATTTATCGAGCAGCGGCTTGTGCTCCCAGAGGTCGACGTGCGACGCGCCGCCGGGGCAGAAAATCTGGAGCACCTGTTTGGCCTTGGGCGCGAAATGCGGGCGGACGGCGGAGGCGTCGGCGGCGCCGAGGTCGCGCAGGAGCAGGCGCGAGAGGGCGACGCCGGTGAGACCGGTGGTCATGTGCCCGAGCAGGCGGCGGCGGGTCAGGTCGAAGGGGGGCACGGACGGAAAGGCGGAGGGCGGACGGCGAAAACTGAGAAAGTGGGAAATCGGGAAAGCGGGAAACCAAACGGCGGAAGACTCGGGAGACGGGTGAGACGCGGGAGACGAGGCAGGCCGGGGGGCGGGGATGCGGGGCTAGACTGGGGGCACCGAACGACGTCGGGGAGGGTGAGGGAACGCTCAACGCGGAACGTTGAACGCTCAACGCTCAAGTTGAGGGAGGGGCGCGTAACGGGAGGTAAGATAAGGATGCGCGTGCGCGGCGGGCGGCCGAGTCGGGCGCGGAGCGGTTTTAGGGGACGAGGTAAACCTCGACGAGGGCGGTGCCGACGGTGGCGTTGGCGCCGCTGACCTGGAGGGTGTAGGCGCCGGGCGGGAGCGTGACGAGGAGGGCGCTGTCGCGGCTGTTTTCCTGGAGCGCGAAGGCACCGACGGTGCGGGCGGCGGCGCGGATGGCGGCGGCGTTGGGCGCGGTGGGCCAGGCGGTGTTGGCGGCGACCTGCTGGGCGCCGGAGAAGAGGGCGACGACGGGTTGGGCGAGGGTGTCGGGGACGTTGAAGGGCGGGGCGGCGAGCGTGGGGCCGACGGCGCGAACGAGCACGGTTTGCGGCGCGCCGGGACCGACGACGAGGCCGGGGATGAGCACGCCGGCGCCGGTGCCGACGTGCGCGCGGATGGCGGTGTTGACGAGCCGGGCGGTGCCGGGCGCGGCGCCGGAATCGGGTGCGGCGTCGACATCGTAGACTTCGACCAGGCCGATGCCGGTGGAGCCGGCGGCGCCGGTGAGTTGGGCGGTGTAGGCGCCCGGGGCGAAGTCGGCGACGAGGGCGGCGTCGGCGCTGCCGATCGGGAAGCCGAAGGCGCCGACGCCGAGGAAGACGCGGCCGAGGGCCACCGCGGCGGTCCCGGCGGAGGTGCCGGTCCAGTTGTCGTTCGAGGCGGCGATGCGCGTGGTGGAGTCGGGGCCGAAGACGGTGAGCACGGGGTCGGCAAGGGCGCCGGCGACGCCGAAGCCGGCGAGGGCGGGGCCGGCGGCGCGGACCAGAATGCGTTTGGGCGAACCCGGGCCGACGACGAAGCCGGCGATCAACTGGCGGGTGGCGTCGACCTGGGCGCGGGCGGCTAGGTTGGCGAGCGGGGCGGGCGGGAGCGTCGGCGCCGGAGCGGCGAGGGCGGCGATCCAGGCGCGGAGGAGCGCCTCGCCGGCGGAGTCGCGTTCGCGGGTGGCGAGCGGCGGCATCTGGCCGGCGCCGCGCACGGAGAGGCGCTGGAAGGCGCGCGAATGGGCGACGTCGCCGGCGGCGAAGACGCGGTTGGCGGGATCGCCGGCGGAATCGACGAGCGGGCCGTCGACGAGACCGGCGAGCTGCAGCGGGGTGGAGGCGCGGGCGTCGAAGTGGCCGAGGGCGTTGCCGCCGGGCTGGTGGCAGTAGGCGCAGTTGACGTCGAGGTAGGATCGGGCGCGGTGTTCGAGCGAGGCGGTCGGGTGGTCGGCGGGGGCGTGGGCCGGGAGTCCGGAAAATTCGGCCGGGGCGCCGGCGAGGTAGCCGGCGGCGGCCAGCGTCGCCAAAAAGTCGTTACGGTGGAGCTGGCGGGTGTGGAAACTCAGGGCATGGCCGCCGGCGGCGGTATGGCAGGTGAGGCACTCGGCGCGCGACGGGAGGCGCCACGACTGGGTGCGGGCGGTGCCGTTTTCCACGACAGTGAGAGCGAGGTCGGCGCCTTCGTCGGGCACGAGGGTGGCGTCGGTCTGCGCATCGTTCCAACGGTAGGTGAAACCATGGGCACCGGCGGCGGTTTTGACGAGGACCCGGGTTTCGACGCGACGGGCGGTGGCGGCGACGCCGCGGGTGGTCTCGAGGTCGAAGTGTTTCACCCAGACGGCGCCGGTCGGGAGCGTCCACGGGCCCTCGGCGGCGAAGCCGAAGCGGGAGGTGGTGTCGGTGAGGGCGAACCAGCGGCGTTTGACCGCGTGGTCGGACCAGAAGGGGACGTTGGGCTCGTAGGGGACGACGCCGGGCGCGGGCCGGAGGGCGGCGGTGTCGGCGAAGAGGCCGGTGGCGGAGAGCGTGGCCGGGAGCGGGGCGGTGCCGGCGGCGGGGGCCGCGACGAGGCGCTTGATCGCGTTCTCCGTGAGATCGGCGAGGAGAATGTCGCCGGTGGCGGGGTCGAGGCCGAAGGAGCTGATGCCGCCGTCGGTGGCGAGGAGCTGGACGCGGTCGGCGGCGACGGGCGTCTCGGGGCGGTCGGGGTGCGGGTCGAGGGACCAGAGGCGGCCGCTGACGAAGTCGGCGAAGAGGTATTTGCCGACGAGGCCGGGGTAACGGTTTCCCCGATACACGAGGCCGCCGGTGACGGACTGGCCCTGCGAGGGGTTGGGGTATTCCCAGACGGGCGGGAGGAAGGTGGCCGCAGCCGCGGCGGGCGGGTTGGCGCGCGGGCCCGGGAGGGTGCCTTCGCGGTAGCTCCAACCGTAGTTGCCGCCGCGGACGATGACGTCGATCTCCTCGCGGGCGCCCTGGCCGACGTCGGCGAGCCAGAGGCGGCCGGTGGCGGCGTCGAAGGACATGCGCCAGGGGTTGCGCAGGCCGACGGCCCAGAATTCGGTGCGGACGGCGGCGGGGGAGACGGCGGCGCCGTTGAACGTCGTGGCGCCGACCCAGGGGTTGTCGGGCGGGACGGCGTAGGCGCCGGCGTGGACGGCGGGGTGGGGATTGGGTGCGAGCGAGCCGGGGCGGAGGTCGACGTCGAGGCGGAGGACGCCGGCGAAGAAATCGCGGTCGAGGCGCTGGCTGTTGGCGAACTGGTCGTTGCCGCCGCCTTCGTCTCCGATACTCAGATACAGATAGCCGTCGGGGCCGAAGAGGAGTTCGCCGCCGTTGTGGTTGGTGGCTTCGTCGCGCTGGGTGAGGAGCGGGACCTCGGAGGCGGGATCGGCGACGGCGGGATCGGCGGAGACGGTGAAGCGGGCGAGGCGCTGGTGGGCGCCGGTGCCGGCGGCGGTGGTGGCGGTGAGGTTATACCAGACGAAGAAGCGGCCGTTGCGCGCGTAGTCCGGGTGGAAGGCGAGGGCGAGGAGGCCGCGCTCGTCGTTGCCGGCGGCGGCGGCGACGCGCGCGGAGAGATCGAGGAAGAGCGTGCGCGCGGGGGCGGCGGCGGTGACGTCGGGGATGAGCCAGATGCGGCCGGCTTTTTCGACGACGAAGAGGCGGCGGGCGTCGCCGGGCGGGGAGACGACGGCGACGGGTTGGGTGAAGGTGAGCGGCGCGAAGGCGCGGACCGTGGTGTAGGCGGTCGTGGGCGGCTCGGCGGGGACGCGGACGGTGGTGGCGGCGACGCGCGTCGGCGGTTGGGCGGAGAGCGGGACGACAGCGAGGGCGGCGCAGGCGGCGGCGAGGGCGGGGCGGACGCGCATGGCGGCAGGGTGCGCAGGGCGGAGCAGGGGGCAAGCGGGGCGTCGGAGCGGGCGCGACGGCGCCGGCTTAGTGCCTAACCCTCAGGCGGGCGTCCGAATTCTACGCAGCGGGTGCGTAGGTATGCTCACTGAGGTGAGTAATCATTGGAAAAAAATGTCCTAGTGATTCGACGATGACGGCGACGGAATTCTCCCGTCAGACCCCCCGGCGTTTTCCATCTTCCACACCCATGAATCCCCCCACTGCCGCCGGAGGAACTCCCGCATCGCGTCCGGTCCGGCTTTTTCTCGTGGAAGACCATCCGCTGCTCTCCGATCTCATGGTCGAGGCGGTGAGCAAGACCGGGGAGTTCGTGGTCGTCGGCACGGCGGGCACCGCGGAGGAGGCGCTGGAGCGGCTGCAGACGACCCCGGCGGATTTGCTGCTGCTGGATCTCGTCCTGCCGGGCATGAGCGGGATGGAGCTGCTGGCCAAGTTGCAGGACGGACCGCGGGGGCTGCGCATCGTGGTGTTCAGCGGCGTGGGCACGGAGACCTCGATCTCGGCGGCGTTCATGCTCGGGGCCTGCGCCTACATCGAGAAGAACGTCGGCCTGGGGGACCTGCTGGAGGCGCTGCGCGCGGTGATGCGGGGGCAGGTGCCGTTGAATCACCGGACGAGCCAGGTGCTGCGGGCGATGGTGCGGCTCCGGTCGATCCGCAAGGATATCGTGCCGACCGATCTCGAGGTCCTGCGGCTGGTCGCGGCGCGGCACACGGCGAAGGAGATCGCGAGCGAGTTGTCGATGTCGCTCTCCGGGGTTTACAAGGCCCGCGCGCGGATCGCGGCGCGGTTGGATCTGAAGAGCGAGACCTCGTTCGAGACCGCGGCGGCGAGTTTCGGGCTGGTGGTGCCCGGGCTCGAGCCGGCCGGGTTGCGCTTCCGGCCCGACGCGCGATCGGGGATTTCGCTGACATGAGCGGAGGCGTGATGACACCGGCCGAACCGGCGGCGACCGCCGCAGAGGGCGACGACCAGATCGCCGGCAAGATGCTGAGCGAGTTGAGCTGGTGGGACACGCCGCTGGTGTTCGTGCTGGACCAGGAGTTGCGGCGGCATCTTTACCTGGCCGGGCCGATCGAGGCGATGCTGGGGCTCACGCGGGAGCAGCTGCTGGCGAATCCGGACGAGTGGCAGCGCGTGCTGGAGCCGGAAAGCCGGGCGGTGGCGACGACCCTGCGCCGGGACCTGGAGATGCACGGGCAACTGATGCGGGTGATCCGGGTGAAGCTCCCCGACGGACGGGTGAAGACCCTGCGCGCGCTGCTGATGGCCCGGAGGTTCAACGGTCGGTCGGTGGTGGCGGGCACGGTGCGCGAGTGCGGCTTTGCGGCGCCGGCCGACGGGCTGGAGGAGATCTACCGGCTGGCGGTGGAGCAGACCCACGAAGGCGTGGCGGTGACGGACGCGGAAGGACGCTACGTGTATCTGAACCGCAAGCACCTGGAGCTCTTCGGCTACAACAAGCACGACGTGTTGGTCGGCAGTTCGTGGCGGGTGTTCTATACCGACGAGGTGGTGCGCCACATCGAGCGGGAGGTGTTTCCGGAGCTGGCGGCGAAAGGCGTTTGGCGCGGCCGGCTGAAGGCGCGGCGCCGGGACGGGACCCAGTTCCACGAGGAACTGACGCTCTCGATGCTGGCGAACGGCGGCATCGTGTGCAATTGCCGGGACGCCACCGCGGAAGTGGAGATGGCGGAGCGGCTGAAGGCGGCGGAAGACATGTTCCGGACGTTCCTGAACACGCTGCCGACGGGGGTGATAATCCGCAATCTGGCCGGAGCCTACGAGTTTGTGAACTCGGCCACGATCGACTTTCTCGGCCGGGAGGTGAGGACGCGCGCCGGCACCGATCTGGACGTCTGCCTCAGCGATCATCCCGCGTTTGCCCGGTGGGGCGCCGCGGACCAGCGGGTGGCCGCGACGGGCGAGGCGGTGTGTTTCGATTTTCCGCTCGCATGGGGCGGCCGGGACTGGGTGCTGGAAGTGAGGAAGATGCCGCTGCGGATCAATTCCCCGGCGGTGACCCACGTGTGCACGCTGGTGAAAGACATCACCGAGCGCCAGTTGCTGGAAGCGGCCAAGGCCGAGGCGGCGCAGCGCAGCCGGGACTACACCGAGATGCAGCGGGAGTTCATCTCCATGGTGTCGCATGAATTCCGCACGCCGCTGACCTCGATCCAGGGCGTGCACTACCTGCTGGAGCAGAAGGCGCGGCAGTTCGAGCCCGCGGCGGCGGCCGACACGAAACGCTTGCTGGATCTGCAGCAACGGGCGCTGTCCACGCTGAAGGAACTGGTGGACCAGGTGCTGCTGCTGAACCGGCTCGAGCATGAATCGCGGATGACGGTGCCGGCGCCGGTGCCGCTCGCGGCCTTCGTGCAGCGCGTGGTGGACGCGATGAACGTCACCCTGGCGGACAACCGCATCCGCGCCACGCTCGACCTGCCGGAGGGCTACGAAGCGGCCTTCGACGAAAGCCAGATGCGGGCGCTGCTGGAGAACCTGATCTCGAACGGGCTGAAGTATTCGGAGGCGGCCGAGCCGGTGGCGGTGACGGTGCGGGCGGCGGACGGGGCGTGGGTGCTGGAGGTGGCGGACCGGGGCCGGGGCATCCCCGAGCACGACCAGGCGAAATTGTTCCAGCCGTTCCACCGGGCTTCGAACGTGAAACAGGTGCAGGGCACGGGCCTGGGCCTGACGATCGTGCAACGCGTGGTGCATTTCCACCACGGGAAGCTGGAATTCAGCAGCAAGGTCGGAGTGGGCACGACCTTCCGGCTGACCTTCCCGCAAACGTTCGTGCCCGAGACGTCCCCGTCGGACAAGGGCCTGCCCTTCAACCGCTGATCCCCTACCCCTTATGCGCGACACAAAAGACCCGAACACGATCCTGCTCGCCGAGGACGACGAGTTGGTGCGCGAGATCGCGCAGCAGACCCTGCAGGACGCGGGCTACCGGGTGGTGGCGGTGGGCGACGGCGCCGAGGCGCTGGCGGCGCTCGACCAGGTGCAGCCCGACCTGATCCTGAGCGACGTGCGGATGCCGCGGTGCGACGGCTTCGAGTTGCTGCAGCGGGTGCGGTGCGATGCGCGCCACGAAACCACGCCGTTCATCATCATGTCCGCCAAGGCCGACACGGCGGATCAGCGGATGGGCATGTCGCTCGGGGCCGACGACTATGTGACGAAACCCTACCGGTCGGCCGACCTGCTGAAGACGATCCGGGTGCGGTTGACGCGGGCCGAGACGGTGCGGGATATCCTGCGCCGGCAGGAGTATTTCCTGACCCAGGTGCTGCCCCACGAGCTGCGGACCCCGCTGACAGGTATCATCGGCTACTCGGAGCTGATGATCAGCATGGGCGCCGAAGGGCAGGCCTGGACGGCGGAGGATCTGCGCCACTACGGGCAGATTTTCGGGATGGCGGGCCGCCGGCTCCTGCGGGTGGCCGAAGACCTGTCGCTGTGGTCGTGGCTGGAATCGATCCGGCGCGAGCAGGCGCTGGGGCGGAGTCCGGAGCTGACCACGGCGCGCCTCACGACCGACCTGGTGCGGCGCTGGGGGCGGGACAGCGCGGAGCTCTACGGCCGGGCGAACGACCTGCTGGTGGACGTCGAGCCGGCGATGGTGCGGGTGCCGACGGAGGGCCTGGAGCGCGTGATCGCGCACCTGATCGACAACGCCTTCAAGTTTTCGCGGCCCGGCGATCCCGTGAATGTGGAAGGGCGCACGGTGGCCGGTGTCCTCGAGCTCAGGGTGCGCGATGTCGGGCGCGGGATGAGCGAGGAGGAGGTGCGCGCGGTGGGGGTGACGCGGCAGTTCGGGCGCGACCGATTCGAGCAACAGGGGCTCGGCATGGGCGTGGGGCTCGCGCGCGGGTTCGCGGAGCTGGCGGGAGGCGACCTGCGTTTGGCCGCCAACGAGGGCGGCCGGGGCATGTGCACGGTCCTGATGTTGCCGGCGGAGGAACCGAAGCCCGGATTGCCCTGACTCCGACGCAATGGAAACGGCCGGCCGCAGGGCCGCCCGTGAACGGTTCGGGCGACGGGGCGTCGCCCGAAAGGCGGTCGTGGGTCGAGCGGGCGGGGGTCGAGCGGGCGGGGAAAGATACTGCAGGCGAAGCGCTCGAGACCGCCCCGACGGCGGTGCCCGGCAGGCGAGGGAAATTTTTCCACCGTCGATAGAGGGTTACGCCGGATAGGCAAAATCGACGGAGATGGCGTAAGCTGCCGGTATGATTTTCTGGATCCTTTCCGCCCTCACGTTCATCGCGATGTGCTCCTTCTGCGCCGTCGCGGTCTACAGCTATTTCACGACGCCGATCCAGGATTACCGACATGCATTCGCATCGGACCCACGCGGGCGCGATCCGGGCTCTGCGCAGCGGGTCCGCGACCAGAGCCGATCCACGGAAGGAGGCCGCCAGTGATGTCGACGCGGAAACCAGGGGCCGCCGAAATGCGGGCCGCCGGGGAGTGGATCCCCGGTGACGAAAGCCGCCGAGCGGACGGGACGAGGCGGAGCCGCCGCCGACGCAAGATCTATTTCGGTCGCAGAACGCGGTGGCGCGATCTCGGACCCAATCTGCTGGCGATTGCCGGCATGATGGTGGTGATCGCGTCCGTGATTATGGTGGTCGAGGGCTTGTCCGATCTGAACCTGGCTCCCGCGCTGGACACGTCGCTGATCCTGTCGATCCCCTCGGACCTGCGGCGCTGACCCGTCTTTCCCTTCTCAACCCCGGGGATTTTTTTGGTCGCATACGGACCGTCCCGGTGGGCAGCGGCCGCCGCGCCGGGACACCGCGCGAGCCGAAAGGATAGCGTTTTCAATCCCGGGCGGGCTCATCGCCTAGCTTAGGCGCTTACCCCCACGTGGGCAGGTAATTATTGGATGAGGGTTCGCTCGCAGAAGCGGAATTACCATTCAGCATGCGCAGTCGAGGGCCCGGGGTCGTAAACGACCGTGGCCTAAACCGGATGTCTCGTGGTGTCCGCGATCCTTATTCCGATGATCGTCCCCAAAAATCCCCCGTTCATCCTGCTCGCCGAGGACGACGAGTTGGTGCGCGAGATCGCGCAGCAGACCCTGCAGGACGCGGGCTACCGGGTGGTGGCGGTGGGCG
>JACCEB011978368.1_pt1 | contig 11670 bp, 7 predicted proteins | sample 7454761 | NCBI WGS metagenome assembly JACCEB01 (sample SAMN15323454, study PRJNA562643) | freshwater metagenome | isolation source: river surface water | place: USA:Blue River Watershed | collected 2017-08-18 | reverse complement strand
CCATAACCCTTACGCACGTTTGTAAACGTAATTGCTGATCCAGTTGCTGGAAGGATTGCCATAATTTAGTCTCCTATCTAGTTACCAGATCTTAAAGTTCTGTCTTAGCCGAACCACCCAACTTTGCAATTTCTGCTCTTAGAGCGTCAATTTGTAGTTGTTGCGCTTTTACTGCCTCGAGTAGTAAAGCTGTCAACTTGTCATACTTAACAGTTTTGTAACCAGCAAAAGCACTTGGAGTTACTAGCTGTGGTAAAACTGCTTCAACTTCTTGAGCAATAACACCAACTTCTTCTTTGTCAATAATGCCTAGTCCAATGGCTGTTTCGTTAGGACGGAAAGTAACACCACGCAGGCTCATTACCTTAGAGATAGGATCTGCAATTTCTACAATATCCTTCTTTAAGTTCTTATCAGAATAATAAGCTGTAATTTCACCAGTAGCTGTAATTGCACCACTTACTGTTAGAGCACCAGTGCTCATTGCACGAGTTGTACTAGAACCACGAGCAACTACGTTATCTAATGTGCTTGTTTCAGTATAACCAGTAATAAAACCAGCACCGTTAGTCAACTGGTTGGTGTTAGTTGGAATTGTGAATACACCAGTTGAGCTGTTGTAAGCACCAGAACCAGCTGTGAAGCTAACTGCGCTACGTGCGCGAGCGTCAGTGAAGTATAAGTTGGTACCTTCAGTAATACCACTTGTACTTGGAGTTGTATAGCTGAATACGCCAGTTGAACTGTTGTAGCTTAAAGAACCACTTGCACTAACTGCACCACGTGCGCGAGCGTTTGTAAAGTATAGGTTTGTTGAACCTTCACTGACATTGTCAGTGTTTGCGTTCAAGCTAACTGTAGCAGTAGAACCTTCACCTTGTGTGTGGCTAACACTAATACCAGTACCTGCAGATACGTTAACCATGTAGTTACCAGTGGTATCTGTACCTAATGCAACTGTGTTACTTGCTACTGTTGTAGATAAAGACACGTTACCAGAGCCGTCAATACTCGCGCTACCTGTTACATCGCCAGTTAAAGACAATGTACGTGCTGTTGACCACTTACCTGCTGTTTTTGCGTAATCAACATAGCCGCTTGTTCCTTCACCAGAACCGTCGTCTGTTAGAGCCTTGGCTGCAAGAATAGAAACGTTACGCTCTAAGTCTGCGATGCGGCGTAAGCTAGACTTACTACCTGTAAAAACAATATCATTGTCGCCAATGCTAGTTGCTTCAACTAACGTACCACTGCTGTTATATTTGTATCTTTTAGAAGCGTCAAGAGATTGAGATGTAGTGCTACCTGCGCTTCGTAATTCACGTTTTGAAGACATTTTTAATCCTCCTTATGGGGTTAACTAGTTCGAAGGAATAATCTTTTATTCCCATTGCCGTTTTAAACGCATCAGCAAGGGGATGTCATACCCCTTGCTTTTGACTAGTTAAATTATGCTAACTTGCTACCTGTTACTTCGATTTCGTCACCTTCTAGTAGACCAAAACCGCTAGCAAATGTAACACTTGTTCCGCTTACACTGTATTCAGTTGGACGTAGCAATGTTCTGTTTAGGAACACACTGTACTGAATTGCACCAGTTAGATCGCTGAATGTGAAACTTACTGTACCAGATGCGTTTGTTGTTTCCTGTGCCGCTGTAACTGTTTGGAATGTGGCGTGGAAGTTGCTCAATGTCTTTGCGCCTGCGCTGCCATTGATACTTAGAACACCAGTGTTGGTGATAGTTGCTGTGGAACCTTCACCTGCTGTATGACTTACGCTAATACCTGTACCAGCACTGACATCAACCATGTAGTTACCAGTTGTGTCTGTACCTAAAGCAACACTGTTGGCTGCTACTGTAGCAGTTAATGTTGCGTTTGCACTGCCATCGATACTTACGCTACCAGACAAGTCACCGGCTAATGTAATTGTACGAGCTGTTGTCCACTTACCTGCTGTTGTTGCTGTATCAGCGTTACCTGTTAAAGCACCTGTGAAGCTTGTAGATGTAACACTTGTTAAACCAACTAATGTTGTAGCACTGCCACCTAAGCTAATATCAGTTGTACCAACTGTTACTTTGCTATTTGCCAAACTTGCATTTGGAATAGCACTTGTGCTAATTACACCGCTTGTACTGTTGTAACTGATACCTGTACCAGCACTAACTGCACCACGTGCGCGAGCGTTTGTAAAGTATAGGTTTGTTGAACCTTCGCTAACTGCATCAGTATCTAAAGTACGAGTGCCACCTAGTGCAACTGCTGTACCGTTAATAGTAATGCTGTTGTTTGTTAAACTACTATTTGGAATAGAGCCTAAACTAATAACACCAGTTGTACTGTTGTAGCTTACACCTGTTGCACTTGTTGTGCTAAAAGCACCACGAGCACGAGCTGTTGTAAAATATTGATTTGTAGAACCTTCGGCTAAGTCATCAGTGCTAGTTGCCATTGGATAGTAAACTGCACCGTTATTAGTAAATGTCCACTTATCTGTACCTTCGTCCCAACGAATCTGTGTATCAGCTTCGTCACCACGCTCGACTAGTAAACCGGCGTTTTGTGTTGGAGCGCCTGTGTGATCACTGTTTAATGTGATAATGTTGTCAGCTAAGTTGATTGTGTTAGAGTTAACAACTGTTTGTGTACCGCTAACTGTAAAGTTGCCGGCTACTGTAACACCAGTTGAATCAACTGTAAGAGCAGTGCTACCGTCAACTGTAACTGTAACTGTACCTGTTCCGCTGTCGACTACTGCAACACTTGAGTTACCTTGTGTGATAGAACTTGTGCTGATGCCAGAAATTTGTGTGTCAACATAACCTTTTGTTGCGGCATCGGTGCTAGCACTTGGTGCACCAAGACCAACAACTTTGTTGCTGTTCATCTGGATGTTGTCACCAAAGTTAACTTGTACGCCAGCACTGTCAGTGATGTTCTTACCGCTAGTGATTTGTAGTGTACTGTCAACTTGTAATAGTGTTGTGCTGGAACCTAATTGTAGAATACCGTTACCAAGTGTCTTGATACGAATGTTTTGGTCTGCGTCAGCAGTAAAAGCAATAGTACCAGAATCGTCTTGTAGAACTTTAGAACCGTTAACATATAAAGATCCTGGACCAACGTAGACGTCTTTCCACTGCTTAGATGGACTACCTAGGTCATAAGTGATATCTGCGCTAGGAATGATGCTACCAGTGATATCAACGTTGCCAGTTAATGTCAAGCCCGCAAATGTTGGGCTACCTGCTGTAGATAAGTTTTGTGTTGTGCTAATTACACCAGTTGAGCTGTTGTAACTTATACCTGTTCCTGCGCTTACTGCGCCACGTGCAAGTGAATTGGAAAACCACTTGTTAGTTTGACCGCTATCGCTGATATCATCAGATGAAATCGTTACGGAACCGGTTTCGCCGTTAACACTGGTTACACCACCAATTTGAACAACGCTTGGTGTACCGTCGTCCTTTTTAATGTATAGTAAACCATCGTATGTGTTAATAGCAATTTCGCCTAGGGCTAACTGTGCAGTTGTTGGAACTTTACCAGGTGTAGCACTACGCTTTAGAATAATTGTATTGGCCATTTGAGTATATACTCCCTTTCGGAATGAGGCAAGTTTCTCGAGATTACCTCTTCAGCTAGTATTTACCTAGACCTAAAAAAAACGGGCCAAAAGGCCCATTTTGTAAATGTTAATAAACTAACCTAAATTTAATATTCCCCACCATCTAAGCTAATTTCTATTTCAGTTACTGAATCTACTTGCCCAGATTCGCTAACTTGTATTTGTAGTGTTTTATTTGCCGCACCAAAAGTGCCGTATTGAGCAACGGGACCAACTTTACTTTCTTTTGAAAATACAATATTTGTAATACCCGGGACAATTAAACCAGTTGTAATTAGCACCCAATTGGACAGTCCGTGTGTATTTCCTTCTTCTACATACACTCTATTTCCCGGACTAAGTTCAAATGACGAATCTGCATCTTCAGCCCTTGTTAATCTACTATCTGCACTAGACCAAACATAAATTCCATTTTGAGAAGCAACGCTTTGGCCAGCTACAAGCACACGATCTTTGTCAGATAAGGTAACCCCGTCAACAATTGATACGGTACCTGATAAGTTAATATTGGATCTAACTGCAACTCTGACACTATCTTTATAATCAGAGACTGCACTTACTACATTTTTTCCGCGAAATAATGGCATTATTGGGCAACCTGGTGCTTCTTAGCGATATGTTATTTAGTGAAAAAGGGTGTAGCCTGAGCTACACCCTTTTTGTAATCTAATCAGTTAAGATTAGAATGTACCACCATCGATGTTACTTTGTTCGTTTAGAACACCACCAGCAGTTAAGCTAGATGTTGCACTTACGCGAACGAAGATATAATCGTTAGTTTCTGGAGCCGCATCAAATACAATACTTGTTACACCACCAACTGTGCTTAGTGTGTATGAGTAGGTTGGTGCTTGAATTAAACCGTTAATAAACACTTGAGTGTTATCAATAGAGCTTACTTCAACACCTGTACTGAAGCTGGTTGTTGTACCGTCACCAGTAAAGTTTAGTGTTGTAGCTGTTACAGCAACGTTCTGTGGAACGAAGTTTTGAGCTACACTAGACCAAACTAATGTGTAACCATCGCTTAGTGCGTTACCGCCTAAATCAACGTCAGCTAAATCAAACACGCTTGCGGCTGCAATACGAGCATCTGCACGAGCATCTGTATAGTATAGGTTATTTGAACCTTCGCTAATCGCATCTGTAGATGGAGTTACGAATGTAAATGCACCTGTACCTGTATTGTAGTCTAAGATGTTGCTGTTGTCAGTTGTTAGAGAAACGGCTGCACGAGCACGAGCATCTGTAAAGTAAAGATTTGTTGAACCTTCGCTTACATCATCTGTGTTCAGAACAACTGCATGAGTTTGACCATTAACACTCCAAACTGCGGCTTGAGTGCTGATAACGCCTGTAGATGCATCATACTCGATGTTAGAACCGTTACTTACACTGTTACGTGCGCGAGCAGTAGTAAAGTATAGGTTTGTTTGACCTTCGGCAATGTTATCAGTTGTTGAGCTTGATAAGCTGAATGTGAATGTACCAGTTGTATTATCATATGACAACACGCTTTGGTTATCGCTTGTTAAGCTTACGCTTAAACGAGCACGACTCTGTGTGAAGTATAAGTTATTTGTGCCTTCTGTTACATCATCTGTATCAGGAGCACTTACACTGATTACACCAGTTGCGCTGTCATAGCTGACATTAGACCAGTTGCTTGATGCGCTGATTGCGGCGCGGGCTCTTGTATCTGTGTAGTACAAGTTTGTGCTACCTTCGGCAACATCGTCTGTGTCCATTGCAGTTAAGTCGAATGTGAACGCACCAGTTGTGCTATCATAATCAAAAATACTTGCATTGGATGTTGTTCTGCTCAATGAAGAACGAGCTCTTGTATCTGTGTAGTACAAGTTTGTGCTACCTTCACCAATATCATCTGTATCTAATGTGTCGCTACCGCCTAGGCTGATAGTTGCACCGTTGATTGTGATATCGCTGTTAGATAAACTGCTGTTTGGAATACTTGCTAAAGCAAATACACCAGTTGAGCTGTTATATGTGATACCAGTATTGGTAGTTGCACTGAAGTGGGCACGAGTATCTGCGGCACTTGGACCTGTATAGCTGAATACACCAGTTGTGCTGTCATATGTAAAGTTGCCATCGCCACTTACTTTGTTTGCACTTACTGCTGTACGGTAATCAGCATCATCGGGACCTGTGTAACTAAATGTACCTGTGGCACTATCGTAGCTGAAGTTGCCATCACCGCTTACTTTAGTTGCACTTAGTTCGCCACGAACATCAGCAGATGTAACTTTAGCGTATGTAAATGTACCAGTTGTACTATCGTAGCTTAGGCCACCAAATCCAGTACCGCTTGTTGTAGCACTGAAGTGAGCACGAGCTTCGCTAGCACTTGGACCTGTGTAAGAAATTACACCTGTTGCGCTATCGTAGCTTAGGCTACCGTCACCGCCGTTATCAGTTACGCTAATTGCAAGGCGAGCACGAGCGTCTGTAAAGTATAAGTTAGTACCTTCTGCAATGTCGCTTGTTGAAGCATTAGCAATAGCGAATGTGAACGCACCTGTTGATGCATTGTAACTTAATACACTTGTCTTATCGCTAGTCAAACTTACTGCATTACGAGCACGAGTGTCAGTAAAGTATAAGTTTGAAGCACCTTCAGCAAGAGCATCAGTTGTGTGGTTGCTAATGTCAGAAACTGTACCAGTTACATCACCAGTTAAGTCACCAGTGAATGAAGGAGCTGTTAAGCTACCTGTTAGTGTTAGACCACCAGTAACGCTTAGATCTTTGTTAAAGTTCCAGCTATCTGTAGCACTTGCATAAGTGATAGTTGCATTTGCACCGTCAACTGTAATTCCAGCACCGTTGGCTGCGGCTGCATCAACTGCACCATCAGCAATAGTGATGTTCTTATCTGTAACTGTTAAGTCAACAGAGTTGATAGATGTTAATGTACCGTTAACTGTTAGGTCACCGCTAACTGTTACATCGTTAAATGTAACATTGTCAGTTGTACCAACGGCCTGGCCAATTTCAAATACACCAGTTGCTTGTGTGTATGTAACGCCTGTGCCACCGCTAACGTCAGCACGAGTGCGAGCTGTTGTGTAGTATAGGTTACTTGTACCTTCGCTAACATCGTCTGTGTCAAGTGTTACATAACCTGCTTGACCGTTAACTGTTGCAACTACTGCACTTGCATCAAATGTAAATGCGCCTGTTGCAGAACTGTAACTGAATGCGCCAACGTTTTCACTGTCTACAGCACTAACATCTGCACGAGTGCGGGCTGTTGTGTAGTATAGGTTTGTTGAGCCTTCACCGATATCGTCGGTGTTTAGTGTATCGCTACCACCTAAGCTGATACTCTTTCCGTTAAACGAAATACTGCTATTTGTTAAACTGCTATTTGGAATACCAGATAAGCTGAATACACCGGTTGCGCTATCATAAGAAATACCTGTAGCACTTGTGGCACTTAGATCGCCACGAACATCGGCTGCTGTAACCTTAGCGTATGTAAATGTACCAGTTGCGCTATCATATGTTAAATCACCGTGACCTGTGCCACTGGTTGTAGCACTGAAGTGTGCGCGAGTTTCGCTAGCACTTGGACCTGTGTATGTGAATACACCGGTTGAGCTATCATATTGTAAGTCACCGTCGCCACTTGCACGGTATGCGCTTACGGCACCTCGATAGTCTGCGTTTGTTGGACCATCATATGTGAATACACCAGTTGTACTGTTGTATTGTAGGTTACCATCGCCGCTAGCGGCATTGGCACTAACTGCGCTACGATAGTCGGCATCATCAGGACCTGTGTAACTGAATACACCAGTTGTGTTGTCATAGCTGAATGAACCATCACCACTTACTTTAGTTGCACTAACTGCGTTACGAGCACGAGTGTCAGTGAAGTATAAGTTGGTTGCGCCTTCTGCTACGTCATCAGTGTCAGGAGTTGTAAGCGTGATTTCACCGCTTGTACTATTGTAGCTTAATAAGTTCCAGCTAGCTGTAACAGAAATACTTGCACGAGCACGAGCATCTGTGAAGTATAAGTTAGTTGTACCTTCAGCCACATCATCAGTATTTTGACTACCTAAGCTGAACGTGAAAACTCCAGTTGTGTTATCATAACTTAGAACACTTGCATTATCAGTTACTAGGCTGACAGCATTACGAACACGAGCGTCTGTATAATACTTGTTTGTAGAACCTTCTGTTACTTCATCAGTGCTTGGAGCTGTTACGGTAATGATACCACTTGTGCTATCATAGCTAATGTTACCCCAGTTTGAAGATAAGCTAATTGAATTTCGTGCGCGAGTGTCTGTATAATATAAATTATTTGAACCTTCGGCAATTGCATCGGTACTTGGTGTTACAAAAGTAAATGCACCTGTACCAGAGCTATAACTTAAAATGTTGCTGTTGTCAGTTGTTAAACTAATTGCACCAGCGGCACGTAGGTTAGTAAAGTATAGATTAGAACTACCTTCGCTAACATCGTCAGTACCCAATACAACAGTATGAGTTTGACCATTGACGCTCCAAACCGCAGCCTGTGTACTAATAATACCAGTACTTGGATCGTAATCAATGTTAGAACCATTGCTTACACTATTACGAGCACGAGCTGTTGTAAAGTACTGGTTTGTTTGACCTTCAACAATCTTGTCAGTGTCTGGTGTTGTCCAAGTAAACGCACCAGTTGTTGAACTGTAACCTAAAATTTGGTTATCGTCACTTGTTAAACTGATAGCATTGCGGACGCGGCTGTCTGTATAGTACAGGTTGGTAGTACCTTCTAAGATACCATCACTTAGTGGGTGGTTGTAACTTAGGACACCTGTTGTACTATTGTAATCTAATACGCTTGTGTTGTCACTTTGTAGAGACCAAGCATTGCGAACGCGAGAATCTGTGTAGTATAAGTTTAATGAACCTTCGGGTACATCATCTGTACTGTAGATCATCTGAGCGTTGATTTGACTATCGACATATCCTTTTGTTGCGGCATGTAGAGAGTTAGTAGGATCAGCACTTAGTGTCAAGAAACCTGTCATTGTGTCGCCTGCTAAGGCAACTTTTGTAGCGATAGAGTTTGCAACTGTAGTTGCAAAATTCTGATCATCATTAATTGCACTTGCTAATTCAGACAGAGTGTCTAAAACAGCAGGAGCGGCATTAATCAAATCGCTAACAGCACCGCTAACGAAAGCAGTAGAAGCAATTTGTGTAGTGTTAGCACCCTGGCTGGCTGTTGGAGCCGTTGGGGTACCGCGCAAGTCGATATCATTAATAATCGAACTTGACCTTGCTTTAATTAAAGGCATTTTATTTTTTCCCTTGTATTGAGTTTCTCTGAAACTCGAGTTGACATTTTAAGTATGGTGTCAGGCCAACATAGAGAATTATTAGATAACTAACAACCAGAAGTTTCTCGTTATGTTAACGCTTCCGTTGCTAGCAGTAATAGCAATTTCATATCGACTAGGACTGCTATTATTAGGAGCAGTTCCTACAATACTACCATTGCTAATGGATAACCATCCAATTGCAGATTCGCCTGCATAAGCAGGACCAAATGTAATACTTGTAGCATTATTTACTCCAAGTGCAAAATTAATAGTCTCTCCGGCTGAAAAAGTTCCAATATAGGAGTTTGAATTTGTCCAGTAAGGCTTAGACATGCCATAGTTTATAAGTTTCGGAAACACAAATTCGTTTCCGCTGGTATCTACCAATGTTAAGTCCTGTGGGGTATTCCATGTGGATCCGCTAACTTGACTTGTTTCGACCATGAGTTGCATGGTATTAGCAGTTGGATAATCAATTCGTGTAATTTCTTGATTACCAATTTTAGCGCCAGTGCCATATGTAATGTCTGTTGCAACAATAGAAATTGTTGTATAAGGACCAATAGTGCTATAGCTTATGCCAGTAACCCTAGGTCTTGCTCTATCTGTCGACGTAGTACTCTTTAAGATTTTAACTTGTATACGAGCACCAGATTCTGGTGCTTCATCAAAGCTAACAATATGACCATCAGTTAATGTGTAACTGTAAAATGGTTCTTGTTGAATACCATCGACACTAACAACTAAGTTTTGTACAGATCCGACACTTGTAATAATATCAAAGTCGTATGTTGTACCAGTACCGCTAAACAATCTTGTTATAACAGTTAATGCTTGTGTCTGAGTTCTAAATTGGCCAAGGTTTGCATCATATGAAATAACTTGGCCATCGGTTGGTGTTGCACTCTGAACGTCAACTAGTTTATCTAATGTGATATTGTTGAGTTCATTGTCAACATATTCTTTTGAAGTTAGTGTTTGCCAGCTTGTTCCATCAAAGTATTCTGTGGTGGTATTATTAGTTGCAAAACGAATGTATCCACCAGCATTAATTGACGGCCTCTCAGATGAACCACCTGCAGGAAGCTTCAAGGCACCTGTGCCTTCTATTTTAAGAACGCCTGATTCAGGTGTTAATGATTCCTGCGAGTGATTTGTATTGATTGACATTATGACTTACCGGCAATTTTTTCTTGGCTACGTCCGTAAGCGGCTAAACCTAATACGGCACCCATTGCAATATGGTAAAGACCTGCGCCTTGCAATGTTAGTGGACTCCACTGACTTGTAACTTGGCCGCCTTGCAATGCTTGCAACAAGCTCCATAAGATTGGAAATATAACAAAGTCACATGTACATGTAATCATATAAATGAATGCCATCATTGGGCGCCATTTACTGTTAATAAAATTACCAAACTTATCGTCTGTTTCTAATGTATTTGTAGCACCTTGAACTGCTACTTGTGCGGCTGCATCAGCCACTGCTTTTGTTTTCGCGGCTTCATCGGCACTTGACCAACCACCTGCTGCCACTCGTGCATCTACATTCATCTGCACTTGTGGGCTCATTGGTCCTACTTTGTCCGTTTGTAAAAATTCATCTAATTTTGGCATATCGGCCTCCTTATGGTTATTTACCAGAGGCTCATTTTTTTGATCCTGCTTCTTTATTAAAAAGTCTAAGGGCTTGATTTGCTACTTCTGCAAAGACATCAGTTCCAGATTCTGTTTTGCCCCATTTTCCTTTTGGGCATTCTGTATCTGCTATCATAACTTTTAGGCTTACTAAACAGCCACACTCAGTGCATTGTCTAGTACTACGACGATAGTATTCGCAACCTTGACATAATTTTGCTCTTTCAAACCGTACTTTCATATCTGTAAACATACTATACTTACCCAATAGAAAAGGGCTCCGAAGAGCCCTTTTATAGTTTCTACTAACCTTTTTAAGGATTAGATGAAGCTTAGGTTGCCACTATCGATAGCGATTGTGTTAACGTAGTCGGCAGCGTTACCTAGAGAAGATGCGCTGTTGCTTAGTTCAACATAACCGTAACGTGTCATGAAGCTGACAGTTGGTTCGAATGTAGCTGGGTCAAGAATAACACCAGAGCTCATTAATGGGATGTATGGGCAATAGAATGCTGGGGCATCCATTTCGTTAGCACCCTTGTAACCGATTAGAACTGGAGCGTCATCACCGGCGTAGTGGTTAACGTATACACGAACAGAGCTGTTTAGTGTACCAACGAACTTTGTGTTTGTTGGAGCTTCGAATGTACCTTCTGTTGTACGAGCGAAAGCAGATGTTGTTGCGCTTTGTAGGATTGTTAAAGCTGTTGGGCTTACAACAATGTAGTTACCAGCGCCACGACGTGTGCGGCTAGCAATGTCGTTAGCGGCACGGTTGATCAATACTGCTAAGGCAGCGTGTTGATCACCAACGAAGTTAGCTGTACCGGAAACGGCGCCTTGATCGTATGTGCCGTATGGTGTGCCTGCTAGGTTAACTAGGCTACCAATGATTTCTTGGTCGATTTCAGCTGTAATTTCTTGAGCTAGAGCGGCCATGATTTCTGCTTCAACGTCAACACCGTGGATGGCTTGTGCGTCTTGAGCAGCTTCAAATGTCCAACGAGCGCTTAACTTACGGCTCTTAGCTTCAACAGTCTCTTTCAAGATCT
>JACCEB010751928.1_pt1 | contig 11672 bp, 10 predicted proteins | sample 7454761 | NCBI WGS metagenome assembly JACCEB01 (sample SAMN15323454, study PRJNA562643) | freshwater metagenome | isolation source: river surface water | place: USA:Blue River Watershed | collected 2017-08-18 | reverse complement strand
CGAACTCGGATGACCATTCCAAGGCGATCTATGCGCAGTGGCTGGCCAAGAACCCCGGCCAGGCTTCTGGTTCGAAGACCGCGGACATGCGTGCGGCGTTGGTGGACTACTTCCGGAATAGCGCCGATATCATGATTGCGACCGAGGCCGCGGCCGAGGGTATCAACCTTCAGTTCTGTAACCTGGTCATCAACTATGACCTGCCTTGGAATCCGCAGCGCATCGAGCAGCGCATCGGCCGTTGCCATCGTTACGGCCAGAAGTGCGACGTCGTAGTGGTTAATTTCGTCAATAAATCGAATGCTGCCGACCAGCGTGTCTACGAGTTGCTACAGGCTAAGTTCATGGTCTTCGATTCCGTCTTCGGTGCCACCGATGAAGTCCTCGGCCAGGTTGATGCCAGCGGCGTTGCTTTCGAGCGCCGCGTTATGCAGATTATCCAGGAGTGCCGGACGCCCGAGGCTATCGAAACCGCCTTCCAGAAGTTGGAGTCTGAGAACGGTCAGCAGATCATGGACGCGCGGCAACAAGCCAAGGTCGACCTGATGCAGAACTTTGACCATTCGGTCATCGATAAGGTTCGTGTGGATGCTGAGCGCTCCTTGGATATCGTCGCCCGAAAGCTTTGGTCGCTTACGAGATTCGTCCTCAATGATGTGGCTGACTTCGACGACGAGCATCACCGTTTCAACCTGCATAAGGAGGTGGTTTCCTTGGACGAGGCTCCGCTTGGAGCCTATGAGCTCAGCAAGGATACCAATGCGATGGTGCACACATATCGTGTCGGCCATCCGCTGGCCATCGAGGTCATCAAGCGCGGTGTCTCGGCATCGGTACCTTCGGCCACGCTCTCTTTCGATCTCTCCGGACATGAGATGAAGATTGCCTGCCTCTCGCCCTTCCTTGGCCGCAGCGGCTGGCTTCGTTTGGCCAAGTTGTCCTATGACTATCCCGGCAGCACCGGGGAAGACCACCTCTTGATCTCAGCTTCCCTGGACTCAGGTGAGACTTTACCGGAAGAGGCAGCGCGTGCCTTGTTTGATCTTAAAGCTAAGGTTGGAGGAACCGCTGGTAGCATACCCTCCGGGGCTGATGCTGGATTGGCGTCAGCCGAGGAGGTTTCGTCTGTCAAGCTTCGCAAGGGGCGCGATGATCGTAACAAGAAGTTCATGCGCGAGGAGATCGCTAAGGTCGATGCCTGGACTACCGACCAACAAGCCAAGTATCGGTCTCACTATCTGGAATTGGAAAAGAAGTTCATCGATTTAGGGCGCGAAATCGCTCGCTGCGACGACTTCCGGCAGGAGGTGTACCTTTTGGAAGAGAAGGCAAAAGTGCGCTCTCGAATGACCAAGGAGGAAAGCGACTACCATCAGCAGGTTCTACTTCTGGAAGAGAAATCCGCCGCTATTCTCAAGGCCAGTAAGGCACGCCTAAGCCCCAATGAGAGCTTGGCGCCGGTCTTTCTCATCCGCTGGACCCTGGCTTAGTCCTCATCGCCCTGCAGGAATTCCCCTAGTCCGTCGTTGTCGCCATCCCAGTTGAGGAAGGTGACGAACTTATCCGCTAATGCCTCAGTTTTTGGCTTGGATGTAGCATAGGCAATAGCCCTGGCCAGTTGGTTCGCTTCCTCGTGCAGACTGCTATCTGTTTCGATAAAAGACCTATCCATGCGCCGGTATTTCAAGAGGAAGAAGAGGGCCTCTAGAGAGTTGTAAGTGATGATGGGTTTGCCGTTATCATCCGCCCATCTCAATCGTTCGAGGCATTGTTCGAACATAAGTTCAGCGGTGGCTGCGTCGACGTTTCGCAGGCAGTCTTCGTTAAATTTGATGAGGTTGCGCAAGGCCTTAATCCAGTTATTCGGCGCTTTCGACTCTGGGATCTTACGTGTGAAGGCTTCAAAGAATTCGATAAACTGATTATCTGAATCGAGGCACCGACCCGCGATCTCGAGGTGGACTTCCTCGACGGCGACAGTGCCGCTGCTGAAGTCTTCAATCGCTTCATCCACGAACCGTTGTGGGCATCCGAGATACCACCAACTTGCGACTTTCTTGACCCAGTTGATGGCTTGCCGATCATACGGATTCCATTGGATCCACTTGACCATGGCAGTGGTGTTACGGCTGATGAGAGTAATGCCTTCTGCCGCCTGACTGCCAGGAGGGCAGGCGTTACGACCCATTGGCGTAAATAGGGTGAATTCATCGATAGCGAAGCTATGCCCGTAGCCTTTTTGATAGTTCGACGACGAAAGAGCTTTATTGAGGCGCTTCACCACGCTTCGGCAGGCCTCCAAGATGTCATCGGCCTTTTCATCATCCTCCAGCCATTTCCGGAGCTTCATCAGGTCGTCACGACAGTTCAGCCAGAGTTCCGGTGCGGCCTTCAGGGTGACGGCTTTCTCGATATAGCCTTGGGGAGGTGGCTTGGGTGCTTCCGTTTCGAGCATGTTCTCCCAGTCGAGGACGCTTTCGAAGAGGCCTGCTTCTCTAGATGAGACCGTAACTACTGCGAAACCTTGGCCTGGGCGTGCTCGGACGTTGACCTGAAGGGGTATGTCTTCGGCATGGACTTTTCCTGGCTTGGTGCTGACTAGGCGATAGATCCATGGGTCGGTTGCACCGTCGTTAGGACGGCGCATGCACATTCGGACTCTGTTACTTCTTGCCTGTAGTTTGATGCCAGTGATGGGGCTCTCGTTGGAGTATTCCTTCCCCGCGTCGATGAGTTTTTTGGGAAGTACCTTCTTCCATAGGTTCGCCTGATTGCCTATCTCGTCGGCCCCGACATAGTGGAGTTCGAGCGGTTCCATCATTTCTAGCCAGGTCGGCCAATCGTTGGCTGCGCCCGCTGCCGCCCAGGCAGCCCCGGATGCGATGATGTCTTCCGACACTTCGATCATCTCTAGCTGCAAACGGAGCTGAATCAGGTCCGTTAAACTTGTCCCGTCAAAACGTGTATTAGCCATAGGTCCGATGACCATAAGTCCCAGACTTCGCTTGTATGGGCTTTCACAGGAAACGTCTTCGTTAGCCTGTTCGATTATAGCCAGCGACTTTGAAAGAGAACTCTCCCCGACTAACGGGCCGTGCCATGGGTAAGCTGGCTCCTGTAGTCGGAGGAAGACTTCGGTGCTGCCGGCAGTAAGCTTCGCTTTGCCGGCCAGTGCTTCTGCCGCCCAGCCGGCGGCTAGCGTCTGCGGCAAAGAGGCTCGTAGTGCTTTGCGGAGCATGCCCCATCCTGTCGGCGCAAGTTTGTTACGTCGTAGGCGATTGTCGCTGACAGGCACGTTCCAGTCTTTGCCTTTCGGTCCCTCTCGGAGGTCGACGGGGATTTTCGTTAGCGACCAGGCGCCGAAACTCGTGTCAACCACCGTGATATGTCCCCTCGGCAAGTTATCCTCGCTGGCACGGCAATATCCGATCACCGCAGCAATTGATCGCGGGACCAGGACGAGATTAGCGCCGCGGACGGCGGAAAGGATTGCCTGCTGTCCGCCGACTCCGAGAGCGTCGGGCACGACCAAACCGATATGGTGGCCAGGCTTAGCAGCTGCGTCGACTTCCTGGGCAATCAGTTTAGCCGCGTTAACGCTTACTGGCGTCACGCCATCCGGCTTCCACGAAACCTGCTGGTCTGTCAGCTTGCCCCATTCTTTCTCCCCTTGGCAGAGCATCTCGAAGAGCGCAGACAGCGGGATGCGACCGGAACCGTTTGAAGCTTCACCGAGCGGAGGAACCTGAGCCTCTGGCGGCCAAGCCAAGGCTCGGCCACGACGGTGTTCATCAGCCTGTTTGCCGGTCGGGGGCTTTTCGCCGCGTTGCAAGGGAAGCAGGGTGGAAGGAATGTTGGCTTGAATCTTCTGTGGTCGTTCGATGCGTTTCCCGGGCACGATCGCTGCTGACCATGCCTGTGTCCCTAGGAAATCTAATCCGAGGCCTGAGTCGCTCATCGGAAGAGGGCCTCTGTCGAGGCCTTTATGACGCCGTTGATAGATTCGACGACTTGGGCGAACTCCTGTGCTTCTAGCATGCCTGTGTGCATCGGTATGCGGAGTCCATGTACCGTATTTGCGGTAGACTTATCAGATGAGAATTCGCCTTTTTCGGCCAGACTATGGGCGGTGATCAGCAGGCCTCCGATATGTCGAACCGGGATCTTCGGCTGAGTTGCATAACGGGCCAAGGCCCTGCCAGCTCTAGGCAATGAGGTGAGCCAGCTGTCCGTGGTATCCGTCCAAAGTGTCGCCCAGATGGGCAGTACTGCCGCCTTGTCTGGCCACCAGAGAGCCAAGTCGCAGCCTGTCGCACCTATGCTACCAAGCAGGCTGCTTTCGTCTCCCAGAAGGGTACGAAGCGACTCCGCGCTAGCCGTCTCCAGATCATGACTGTCGATGAGATAGGCTTGTCCCCAGGGGGTCTTAAATGGCCCCGCGGATGCCTGCGAGGCGAGCCAGCGGCCACGGTCGGCCTCTTTTCGATAGAATGGCGTGCTGAGGGTCGCATCCGGCCAGAGACCTAGGAGGCAGCAGTTGATCAGTTGACCGACCGTCTCGCACCATAGAGGCCTTCGCCACGTCCAGGCGTCATCCTTGATCTTCTGGTAGCGGAGGAGTTCGCGGTAGGCCTTATAGGCCAGCTTGTATCGCGGCTCCATCGTCAGCGGGTAGTTGGCGGAAGCCGGGTGTGCTAGCGTCCCATGCCTGATGTCGCGTAGGTTCTCGGAATCCAGCAAGGAATGGCTGTCCTTGGCCAGCTGGCCGACGGCCCGCGCGCGGGTACCTGCCATGGCGACTTTGGTCTGTTTGCGACGCCAGGCTTCAGCGCGCTTCTGCAGCGCTGCCATCGTCCAGGCGGCGACTTTGTTCTCGAGTGTGTCGAACGAAGGGCGTCGCTGGACCGCAAGCAGGAGTTGGCGAGCCCCGGCTTTCTGAACCGGCGAATTTCCGGGAAGCTTGGCGTAATGCCGGATGCAGACCGGATCCATCTCCTGGACGCGGCCGACTGAAGTCGGTTCGCGTACGCGAATCAGAATCCTCCGGGGTGACTCGCCGATCGCATGCAAGGCGCGAGTGAGATGTCTGTCCTGAGCCATTTTGATGATGAGCTCCATGATCGGCTCATCCGTCTTGGGGTTAATCCAGGTTTCCTTGGCTTTTTTCCAAGTGCGACGAACCATGGTTGAAGTGTTGGCGTCCTCTTCGCCCAACTCTGTATGTCCAAGTTCCTGGAATGAGTGTACCATCCAGTTGATCAGGGCGTCCAGATGAAGCGCCTCGGTTGGCTGGCCGTCGACCTTATCAGGAGGACGGTGCAATAGACCACGCTGAATCAGCGAGCTGGCCTCGCCGTGATCGATTACCCAGCGTAGTTCTAGGTCATGACGGCCATCGCGGGCGGCATTGCTGCAGGGTACATGCCATGCTTGATGATCCTTGCCTTGCCAACGGAAGGCCAAACCGGCTTTAGGGGCCAGTCCCGCTCCGTCGACCCAGCGGGGAGGCTTCGAGCCAATCGGCATGAGGAGCCTAGGTGAGCCGGCACCATCGACCTTCACTTCGTCGGGTCTCGCCAGTCCTGCGGACAGCAGGAAGCCCCAAGGGTCGTCGGAAAAGCTGGCGCCAGCCTGGCTCATCCCTTGCTTCGATCGAGGCCGCGCCAGAGGAATGTACCGGAGTGATGCTCAGCCGCCGCATCAAAGGCTTTCATCAGGGCCGCGTCATCCGCCTGCTTGATCACCTTCTTGATGGCGTCGAGGGCCTCCTGGTTGCCTTCTAATTCGAGGCCGCGAAGCTTCGGCATGATACGCTGCTCGATTTGATCCGCCATCGCCAGCTGGACGCGATTGGCTTCCTCGGGGTAGTTACCTGCGTAGGAAAGGATGGCCTGATGGACACGGTGGGCGAACGGTTTGCCGATCTGCTCCATTGCGTCGTTGAGTTCGCCAATCCAGGCGTTGACCTTCTTTTCGTCCGCGGATGAGAGGTCGGGTTCGCACCAGTGGCGCCAGGTATCGTATGCAAGGCCATGTTGCTCAGCCGTCGCAGGCGTCTGGGCTTGAGCCGAAGCCATCTTGGCTGGGCGGCCGAACCGCAGCACACAGGCGCGATCGAGCACCTTGTCCGAGAGGCTCTGCGTCGACTCATCTTCATTCATCGTGCCTGTGAAGAGGAGATTACGTCCGGGGTAGAGTCGGATATTATGCTCACCTTCGCGGAGGCTGCCCGTATCGAGGGCGATTTCAACGGGGTCGCGGCTGCGGGGATTATCCTCATCGTTGATGATGGAGCGGCGGGTCTCAAGTTTGCTGAGGAACTCGGAGAAGTAGTATTCGACGCGTGCCAGATTCATCTCATCGAGGAGCACGAGGAGCATGCGGTCGTCGCGTTCGTGGTCCCATCCTTCCGGCAGATTCCAGTCTGGTCGATTGTAGCGCTCGAACTGAACCATCGCGCGGGCGAGCTCGGTCGCCTTGTAGCGACCCTCGAGGTGGTTAAAGAAGCCAAACAAGTCCTGCGGACTATCCCAGCGAGGCTGGACAGCCAAGGAGACCATGTGGATCCCCATGGCCTCGGAGTAGCGCTTCGGAAGCAGTGACTTTCCGGTGCCGGAGATGCCGGCAAGCACGACCAGCGGGGACATGTCGGCGGTCTTGAGCGCGGCATGGAAGGCATGCAGAACACGCTTCGGATACTGTAGGCCGTGGGACTCTAGGTAGGTAGCGGTTGACTGTAGTGCAGCTTTTTCAGCATCTTTGGCTTTGGGCTTACTCGAGAATTTCTTAACGGGTAGGTCAGGGAAGGAGAGCGGCTCCCAAAGGTCGCGATAGCGATCTTCGCCAGAAGCCTGAGGGTGAACGCGTTTGAGGTCGGCCTCGATTTTTTGCAATAGGGCCGTCAATGTGTCTCGCCATGTTTTCAGGCTTTGCAGCTCGTCTTTGAGTCGGAGGATTTCATCCTCCAGGCTCAGCTTTTGTTTGTTTGTGTCTGCAACGCTACGTTTCGCCTCATCTAATTCACGTAAGGCTAGTTCGATTGCAGCCTTGGTGCGTCCGAGGATGTTTTCTGCGGCATCTTGGCTGGTCTTTAGGCGATCCAGATCGATGGTACGTAGGTTGATGTCGTTGAGTACGCTGTTCAGGTGGAGGGTCCGGTCAGCGATGTCCTGTTGGAGCTTATCGAAGCGAGCGTTCAGGTCATTGACGCTGGCTATGAGCTCGGCCTTCTGGGTCGCAAGGCTGACGACCTTCGCTTCTTCGGCTGCCACTTCCTTGCCGGTTCGTGCTAGTTCGGCCATGATCGTATTCAGCTTGGCCGTTTGCTGGACAATCTCCGCGCGGAGTCCCTCTTGGGTTCGGTCAATCTCGGCCAGCAGGGCGTTCAGCTTTGCCGTCTGTGCGATGATTTCTCCCCTCAGGCCTTCTTGGGCATGACGGTCCGCCTGGATACGGGCAAGCTCGGCTTGCTGGGAGCTGATCCACTTACGGGTCTCCTCGGCGTGGGCAAGGGCGATTTGAGCGCGACCGATGGTCTCGTTGGCGTCGCGTAGTTGGGTTCGCTTGAGTACCAGTTCAGTTTCGAGCGCCTCGAGTTCGCACGCTGCCGGGAGATTGCGTTCCTTGCGCTTGAAGTTAAAGTACTGGGTCGTGGCCAGCGCGGAGAGGGTGGTGGCAGTGCCCCAGAGTCCTGCTTGGATGAGGAAGGATTCGTTCATGATTACTTTTTGATAATGGCAGCGCGGAGGGCGATGAGTTCGGCTTCAAGGTCGGCCTTCTGGGTAAGTAGGATACGGAGTTGGCCTTGTGTCGTGCCAAGGCTCTTCGCAATCCTTTCGACCTCTTTTTGGATCGCTTCTTTCTGTCCGGTGAGGGTGGCGATCTCGGTGTTGAGTGCGGTGCGTTCGCCGGAAAGACGCAGATGCTCGGCGCGAGCCTCCTCAAGCAGGCGAAGGTCGAACTTCTTCCTGTCGAGGTTGGCCAATTCAGCTGAGCCGGCATTCTTAGCCTTGGATTGTTCCTTAAGTTCGTCGCGGAGGACTGCGAGTTCGGGGCTCTTCAGAGCTAGTTCAGCCTTAACTGCATCAAGTTGTGCCTTTGTCTTGGCCAGTTCGTCTATGTTGTTCTGCGTCTTCTGGAGGTCGCCCATGGCTTTGCTCAGTTTGGCCTGGACGATCGTGAGTTCGTCGGAGGCCGCGGCTGCCTTGGCGATACGGGCCTCAGCTGCTTTCTCCGATTCTCCGAACTTCGCTCGGCTTTCGACGAGCCCGGTGATGGACTTGCGGATGTCTTCCAGGCGTGTGTTCAAGGCGGCCTCTTCGGTGCGCAGGCTAGCCAGACTCAGGTTGATTGCCTCGGCCTTTGAGATGACTTCTTTGGACTCAACGATCTTGGCCTGGGTGGCCGTCAGTTCTTTACGTACGGCTTCGAGTTCGCCCTTCAGGGACTGCAGACCGGCAATGTCCGCTCGGAGGGAGGCTGCTTCTTGGAGCAGCGCCGACTTATCGACGAGTTCCTTCTTCTTCGCATCGTAGTCCTTGAGCCCGACGACGAGGTAGAGGATTAGGATGAGGTTTGCCGCCAGAATCAGCGGAAAGGGGATGGAAGATAGCTTAGCCCAGAAGCTGGGTGGCTGGGAGGAGGGGGTGTCCATGGCAACAGGCCGCCAGCATCATAACTACCCCCATTATTACGAATCTTTTAAGAGTTTTCCGCTATTTTATTGATAAGCCGAGGCTGAACATGGGGTCAGGCCGTACCTTCTGGGCGCTTAACCTAAACTTGCCTGACCGGTGCGGTTTTGTTTCAGGCTACGGATGGGTCTGCCCTGAACTTTTTGTACCACGCAGGTCGGGCTAATTACTTAGAATTCGACCTGATCTCTTCGCGCAACTCATCTGCCGCGGTCCGGGCTCTCTGCAATTGGCTGGAAGAGAGCTTGGCTTCCAATATTGATAGGAAGTGGCGTTGCTTGGTACGGGTGGCCTCTTCGCCGGGCCGGTAAACGCTCAGCCAGGAGTAGGCTTGCACAAGGTCTAGCGAGACTCCCTGGGACTTCATATACATTGTCGATAGTCTAAGGCAGGACATCGAATTTCCGTGCAGGGCCGCCCGCCTGAACCACTTGTAGGCCTCATCGTAGTCCTGGCTGACACCATCTCCGAGGTAGTAGAGGTCCCCGATTGCCATTTCCGCATCAGGGAATGCCTGTTCAGCGGATTTGCGCCACCATCTGGCGGCTTCGCTGCGGTCCTTGGTTACGCCCCTGAGGCCATCGTAGTAGCGCAGTCCGAGGAAGAATTGGGCCACAGGATCACCCCTAAGTGCAAACTCACGAGTGCGCGCAAGGTCGTCGTCAGCTTCTGCCGGCAATGTGGATATACCCAGGCAAAGGCAGGCTAGTAGCAAGTGGAGTAGGTGATTCATATAGGGGTATGGCTTAGGCTTGTACTCACTCATTAGCGAGTTCGGTGTTCAGGTAGGTCAAACAGGTCCAGGCGGCGACTCGTCTGGCAGGTTGATTCAATATACTACCCTCGTATAGACGAGTGCTTAGGTTCAGCGAAGGCCGGTCTTGCGGGCCAGTTCGCGGAGTTCGCGCTCGATGGCGCCGTCGACGACTTTGTCGCCGAATTTTTCACGGAGTCGACGGAGCACAGGGCCTGCAACGCTGGCTTTTTCTTGCGCAAGTTGCTGGGCCCTCATGCCTGCTCGACGGTACCCATCGTCATCTCCGTTGGCCATGGCCGTGCGAATGTCTTCCCAGGCGACCAACATCTGTGAGTTGATGGCGTCGATCTCCTTGACGATGGCCCGGGGTCGATTGTCTTCGATCTGGGCGGCAGCGATAGACATCTTCAATCTGATCTCCGTCATTTCGTCGATGGTACGTCGTGCGCTGCGTGCCCACTGGGAAGGGTCAAAGTTAGGGTCCCTGAGTCCCCGGACAAGTGGCGCCAGGGTGTTGTTCCAGTCAGCCTGAAGCAGCTCGAGCTTCACCAACATCCTGAAATCACCCTTGGAGAGTTTGCCTGAGGCATTGTAGGCATGGCTGTAGCCGTCGATCAGCTCATCTTCCGAAACGGCTTTTACCTCGGTCATGATTCCCGCCAAGATGACAAGGGGTAGGACGCATTTCCTAAGGATTTCGTTCAGGGCTCTCATTGTATTCAGTGTTATTTGGAAAGTCGGGTTTGGGGTAGTTCGTGCAGATCAATTCATGCCTGCAGGCATCTTAAACTTCACGCCGCAACCCGGGCAGCGGGGACAGTCAAATTTGTCCCCAAAGCTCTTGCCGGTCAGCGCTCCGAAGATTCCGCCCGCCACGGCACCTACGGCTGCCCCAGCAGGTCCGCCAAACAAGCCCATCTTTGCGCCTAAGGTGGCACCGGCGGCAGCGCCACCTAGTCCCCCGGCGGCTTTGCCGCTGTTTTCGATCATGTGAACGAACCCTGTACCGCAGGCAGGGCAGTGAACGTATACTTTATTGGACATGATGAGATTAGGATTGGGGGTTGTTAAGGGCGTAGTCGTGGCGGACCTTTAGGAGGGCAAGGTGATCGTAGACCTTATAGGTCAGGTAGAACGTGACCACGTTGAGTAAGTTCACGATGATGAAGAAGGTATCCACCTTGATCGTGCAGCCGACGAGGATGAACTGGTAGATGGCCAAACCAAGTAGGACTAGGTTTGCGACCCAAGAAACTGTGCCCAGATGGCCGAAAAGCCGGATGCTTTTCTCTAAGGCAACAGCGTCGAATTTTAGGTTATTTGTCTTAGGAAGGGTCATTATTTAATATAATTGTACAATGATTACGATGTCAACAGTGCTCCGTCTAGCCGAAGAGCACCCCGATGAGGATTCCGGCGCCTACCGCGGCCGCCGTCTTGCCCCATCCGCCGCCATTTTGCTGAAAATGAAGTTCATGGACGGAGCCGGCGATCAAGATGACGGTGAGTCCGTCTTGCTTGATGAGTCGTTCGACCTGTTCTTTGTCCAGCCCATGGTTGATGCCGGCCTGGATCATGCATCTGACCATCTCCTCCATCATGAATTTCTGGTTCATGTGGAAGTTGCGGATGTCGGGCATGCGCCCGATCAACGCCTGACACGCCTCGCGCGAGACGGGGTCCAGGCCTTGGATCGCCTGGCGGATACTGACTTGTCCGTAGAGGAGGGTACTCATGGGTTATCGCGTAAGGTCTTGTTCGAAGGAGATGATTCGTCCCGGAAGAGTTCATTTTGTAGTTCCTTGGCCGTTTTGCGGCGTAAGCCCCACCGCTTTGCCAGGTCCTTCAGCCCTTGCTTCCAGCGTTCGACCAGAGCGCGTCCCTTAGGGTGCCAGCTGATGGTCAGAGCCAGCCCGAAGAAGAAAAGCGGCGCGCCGGGGATTATCGGCATGATCCAGCCAATCAGGCCAATAACCATAAGCGGGATTCCTAAAAGAGCGAGGCCGGCACGTTTCATCTAGGAAAAGACTCGTCCTCGCCGTGCCTTCCAGCAAGTGCTTTCGGGTATTTTACACTTTTATAATCAAACACACATCAGGTCCTGACACCAAAGCCTTAGATAAAGTGTGGATTAAGGAGATTCGGGGCCGAACACGGGGTCAGGCCGTACCATTTGGCGAGCGCACTTAATAACGGGTGAAAGGGGCGAATTTAGGTGCACT
>JACCEB011483939.1_pt1 | contig 11673 bp, 19 predicted proteins | sample 7454761 | NCBI WGS metagenome assembly JACCEB01 (sample SAMN15323454, study PRJNA562643) | freshwater metagenome | isolation source: river surface water | place: USA:Blue River Watershed | collected 2017-08-18 | reverse complement strand
TCATCACTGGAATGAGGTCAGGCACTTCGTCATACGATTTGTATCGCTTGAACGGCTCGATTGTCTCTGTCACTACATCACCTTCACTGTATGTAACTACTCTGAACTTGCCAACAAGAAAGTCATTCTTGTCGTCTACACCTACTAGGTAGAAGGGGTTTGCAAAGAACCGCTTACCTTGCTCAACCTTTGTTCTCGCTACTCTATCAGCTTCTTCCCATTTGTCAAGTGTTTCTATACATTTATTTTGGTCTATCTTCACCCATTCACTATTAGGACTTTTACCTAGAGCCATCAATAAAAGCGCATGAACTTCGTTGGCGCTCATCTCTACATACTTGTTGCTCTTACCCAATGACTCACGATGTTGTGACATGAGTGGAGGAATGACTTTCAGCTTTGAAGCGACCACCTCATTGATTGATCTAATCACATTGTGTCTCGTGATAGTCGCCATGAGTGATGAGATTTTGTTGCTATGCAGGGTGCTTCGATCAACGTTGCTGTGCCCACGCTCTTTCTTGTAGTATGGGGTGCGAAAGCAATAGTCGGTCTTGCCCTCGTTGTCCTCTGTGTATGCGTAGCCTATGGCAATGCCCACCTTGTTGACCAACAGCCACGCATCAATCATGCGGTGATCTTTGTTCTGTGTAGATACTCTGCGCAGAACTTTCAGTCCATGCTTGAATTCGAGTTCACGCACCAGTGGGAACGCAGAATCAGCCTTCAGTTCGTTGTAAAGCTCGTCAGTGGCATAGCCCTCGTATATGAATCTATTTGCAGTCATTTCATTTCCCCTTCAGTAAATTGGTTTGGTTGATTCAAAAACTTAACATCAAAGCCAAGTCTTTTAATTCGTCTAAGAGTTTGCTCAGTCAGCGTAGTCGTTCCCGCAATGGATGCAAACACCTTTGCACTGTCGCACTCAGGGTAATACTTCGTATGACCATACACCTCTCTCACTCTTACAGTTATCTCATTCATAGCTGTTCCACCCCTTGTCCATCGACAATGATCTTCACACCCCAGTCGCAGGCAGGGTATGGTTTGCCGCCCTCATACTCCACTGGATTGAACACATCGGAATGTTGGAGATACAGTTCCTTACTCAGCTTGCGCTTAAGGTTGTAGAAGATGCTCTCGGTCGTGTCGTTTCTGTTGTACATGGTATTGCTATACCAACGAATCAAGTAGCAGAGTCGCCCCACATCATGTGCCAACGCATAGAACACGAACGCATCAAGCGGCGCACTGTTCACTCGCTCTTGTGCCAACGCCAAGTAGTCCTTCTGCTTGTGCCATGACTTGTGAGCATCTACACCCATAGCTTCGTCAACAATCTCCTGTGCAGTTGCTATGAATGTCTCCATCGGCATACTCTTGAGCATCACCTCTGACACCTTGAAGAAGTGTTGGTAGTCCTTGAGCATGTCTTTGGCCCTCTTGCGATCAACATGATGTATGACTACCTTGTATGGTTGTGTCGGTGTCATGTCTCCGATGTTGATCTTCATGTCTTTCCAGATTGGAGTAATCTTAGTGTTGTATGCGGTCATATGCACCATCCCACCATGCCGTGACCTGTTAGTAAACCAACCTGTGCTGAACTGCGACAAGAAGCCACGATCACCTTGGTAATAGATTTCTCTAGTGAACTGGAATGTATTGTCAGGACGCACTGTGCCCATCACGCTAGGGACAACCTCATACCACCCATACTCAAGCGCATCAGGTATAGCGTTGCCTTTGTCGTCATACTTCTGATATACGAAATTGCCCTTACCTTCCTCACCGCCTCGGGCAATCCACTCATCTTTCGTGAGTTCATGCTTCACCCATCGTGTGCCATACACAATGTCGAACACCGTCTGACCATCTTCGTCTCGCACGAGAAAGTATTTGTTGTTCTGTCTCCGAGCGCCCAATGGGAATCTATCTTTGTTCCCACGGTAGTGTGGGACTCTATCTACGATTGTCTCTAGTCGTGAGTAACTTAGTCCATTCATTTGGTTTCCCCTTTCATTTCTTCCATCAAAGTTAATATCTCCCGCCAGTTTTGGCGTTTCGATTCATGTGCATCATCCATCTCGATCAGCACTAGCATGTAGGCTTTATCTCCATGAATGTCTAGGAATCTCTTAGCTATCATCTTTTGAACAAGCGCCTTGTTCTTCTCGTAGTTCATGTCTACGGGTGTCCATTCCTCCTCCATCTTTCACCTCCATTTCATCTAAGAAACTCAACACATCACGCCACAGCTTTGGCGCATTTGTATCGTTAGCCAACTTCTCCAAGCAAAACAAGTGCGCCTGTTCGCCCTTATCTGCAAGAAGTTCCTCGGCTACCTCTTTCGCCATGCGATGACGGCTCTCGGTTGTGACATTCATGGTGTATGCCAACTCCTTTAGTTCCATCACGATGTCTTTAGGCATCACGCGCTTTATGTGTTTTTCCAAGTGATCCCCCCTTTGTTCCATCCATTCAGCCCTCGACACCAAGTTGTTGAAGTGAAGTTTGCGGTAGAGGCGGGCTTCAATTTCCTGTGCCATGGCCTCTACTATGGTCTCCTGCATCACCTTGGTCATGTAATCAGTCATAGTCAACCATGACCTTCTTACCTGTTGGCACATCGAGATGCTTGTTCTGAGTAATCATCCACAGCGTTGGGCAGTTGATGTTCCAGTTGATATCGCTCTCGACATAACCATCGGTGAAGACAATCACACACTCAGCGGTCAGCTTCTGCTTGTTGATGTAATCACTCACACAGCTAACGTGTGTCCCACCCCCACCTAGGGGCTTGAGTAAGCCACCGATGTTGTTGTAGTCATTCTCAAACACCTGCTCACCATGCACATGGGTATCCCACCACAAGACACGAACCTTTTCGGGACTCGCCACCTCACAGATAGATGCCAGTTCCGAGGCGAACTCGCTCAGTTCCTTGCTACCAATAGAGCCTGATGTGTCGATAGCCACAATGACTTCACCGATCGTCTCGTTCTCCACGCTTGGCATGTAGATATCATTAGCCAACTGACGCTTGTTCATACGCCGCCATGTGAACTCATCTGTCCCACGAGTAGCCGCTGATACAAACTCACGCAACACCTCACGCCAGTCAACCTTTGCCTCAAGCAAGTCACCAATGACACGAGGCACTTTCGCACCCATGCGACCAGCTAGCATCCCACCCTCTCGTAGGGCTTTATCTATCGCATCGTTGACTTCCTTGATCTGCTCGTGCGTCAGGTCACCCAACTCACCCTCTAGATCATGTTCGTCTTGCATAGACAAGTCATAGGTCTTGCCGTTGACTGTGACGGATTCCCAATCGTTTTCCTCGGGCTTATCTTGCTTCCCACCCCCCTGTGGGTTGTTATCTCCATCACCATCATCGTCACCCTTCTGACCCTTCTGTGGCTTACCACCCTTGCCGCTACTAGGGTTGGGCTTTGCGTGTTTCTTGAGATAGTTGAACACCTCACGCATCGACCAGTTGTGGAACATTGGGTCATAGACACCACCATCGGGCAACTCCACGATACGCTCACCTGTGCCTGCGACTGTGCCTTTGATGTTCTCAATGATGTCATTCACTACAAAGTCTGCGGCCAAGTTAGCCATCTTGGGATGTTCTTTGAACATACCTTTGCCATGCACCATCTGCTTCAATGCAACATGAAGGTTCTCGTGCAACACCAAGCCTCGCATCTTAGATTCGCTGAGGACATACTTCTCCAAGAACTGTCGCCCATACTTCTTGTTGACACCATCGGTGTATGCGGTATACGCACCATCGGTCACCTCGCTTGTGCCCATGAGCATCACGCCTGAATACAGCGCTGTCTCTGGATGTTTCATCAGCGCAACGTGTGCTCTCTTGAGTCTTACTTCTTGCTTGTCTTTCATTTCTTCACCTCTACAAAGTCAAATGAATCTTCTTTATCTACTACCTTGATGCGCCCATCAGCGATGCGTTTGAACACCTCGCCTGTCATCAGACGATGAACTCTCAAGTCATTCTTTGTGTCGAACCACATACCTGTGGCAAATACTGCCCATGCGAACAAGAGCATCTCTGTCATAGTGATTTCCATATCACCTCCTTAGTTAGTTCCCCACCTGATCGTGGGTTAGAACATATCGTGGTTGTTCTTAGCCCACTCTGCGATACGCATGTTGTTGCGAGCCAGACGGATTGCCTTGGGTGAACGCATCATCATGGTGAAGAACACCGCTTGCACCTCACTGCTTGGGATTCGTTCCACGAACTGCATGAACTTGGTCAACTCATCTTGTGTCGCCAATACATCTACCGCCTGAAACATAATCATCAACTGTGCGCTGATATCCTTGGGCACTTCGATCTCATCGGGCTTCTTGATAATGTCCTTCACATCTGTCAATGATTTCTCAAGCGATAAGAACGCCGCCATGTCGCCTGCCGCTGACGCACCGATAGTGCCTGCCAATGCAACCTTGACTGAGTTCTCGGTCATCTTGTCACGATTCTTGACGATCACATCTGCCTTTGCCAATGAACGAGGCGAGACAAACGACAAGCTAGTCATGTTGGGCTTGAAGATGTATGGGTTATCGTTCTGGTCACCATCGGTGTAGCTTGCCAAGCAACGAGGGAACATAGCAACCCACGCACGAATGACACGAGAGATATTGTTCTCTGTTGCCCATGTCAACCACTCGTCGGTGATTGGTTTAGCCATACGCATGATGCACACACGATTGCCTGCGTGAGCAAGCATGGAGTCACCCACACCATCTGAGGCATTGTTAGATGTTGCGAACACAATGGACTTCAATCCATCCTGCTGAGGCAACGCCTTGTCGCCTACCATTCTCTCTAGCATGAGTCGGGTGAAGATCACTTGCAATAGCTTGGGTGACTTCATAAACTCGTCAAGCAAGATGACCTTTGGCTTGGGGTCGTCAAGGTTGAACAACTCTGACACATAGTATTCCAACTGATGATTGGCATGGTTGGGAATAGTCATACCAATGTCTGACATGTCTTTGACTGGGCAGTCAACATAGATGTAGTCATACTTGTCACCCTCGATGCTTGTGCCGTCTGCGGGTGAGCGCCACTTGTCGCCATGATCTGATGCAATCATAGATAACAGCGAGGTCTTACCACAGCCAGGTTCTGACTGAATGACTGGAGTTAACTCCCCACCGATGAGTGGGATGATGTTTCGGAGTTCGTTGATAGAAACTGTGTTGACGAATTGAACTTTAGCCATGATTGAAAATTTCCTTTACTGATTGAAAACTGAACTTACTTACTTACATGCACTGAAACGAACCGAACTTGGACAAGATGCTATCCACATCTGCCTTGACCGATTCACGAACTGCGTCACTGTCTCGAATCGACTCTGCATCGACTCCATCCAATGCTCTCTCAAGCGATGCCCTTGCTTCCTCCAAAGCGGGATCGGCGGTTAAGTTGAACTCCTTGAACGACTTGCACATCTCAAGCGCTTTCTGAATGGTCGTGTCGTAAATCTTACGCTTGCGCACCTTCGTCTCGCCTGTGTTGTCATCAACGCCAAGGTCATCGTAGCCACAGCAATGGCTGATCGACTTCATAACCTCAACGAATCTTGTTTGCTGTTCCATCATCACATGGGACACTATTTCCGCCGCCTGACCTTTGTATGTTTCAAACAAGTCATCAGCGATGTCTTTCGAGATCGCACAGCGAAAGTCATTCATCGGAACTTCCGAAACAAAAAGCCTGATGCCGAACTTTGATACCAGTTGCTCTTTAGCGGGGTAGTCATCACGGTTGAACATGTCGCCTTGCTTGAACGCCATGTCAGACACGATGCTGTCATACTCAGCCAAGAAACCATCTAGCAATGTAGTGAACGCCGCTTGATGGGCGTGATACTCATGCTTGAACTTCTCAAGGTTTACTGAGGGCAGATAGTCTTGACTATTGTTCCACCTGTAAGTGGAACGCTTTACCCAGTTGTAGATGGTCTGGCGATAGTTCGTCAGCGCCTTGTGCTTGGGGTGATCTGCAAGCAGGTTCTTGACATACTTGCCCGCGTTACGATCAGCTTTCTTTGCCGTAGTAACCTCATTGCTGATGCCACGATCTTGCTTGGTTGCCGACCACACATTCACATCGACACTTACTAGGACACCCGATGTTGCAAGGCTTATCAGGTGTTGCGGTTTTTGTAGTTCCATATTCATGGTGTTTCCTTTGGTTGATTTCAAATCCCACGATGCCGTGGGAGACTAATTAGCGGTTGAGTTGAACAACTCTTCCCACTAGTGATAAGTATAACATAACTTGACATATGTGTCAAGCCTTTTACGCAAGTTTTTTAGCTAGCGCCTCACCTCCAGTCCATGACGATCTGTCTGCTTACCTGCATCCAGTCCCATTCGTAGTCACCGCCATACTGTTCTTCAATGTCGTTGCTCTCCTCGCCGATGCGTAAGAAGATGTAGCCGAGCCTGTGTTCTATGAGATTAATTTCTACATCCCCTTCCTTGATAGCGACATGTGTGTCGCCTTCATCCCACTCTCTCGCCTGCGCTATGAGCGCCTCGTGCATAGCCACCTCGGGGTATGACGGATACCACTTCACTTGGTCGGCATAGAAGTTGATCGCCCACCTTGCGTCATCACACTCGCACTCGTCAACACTTGCCTCGTCACTCTTGAAGCAACCAGCTGTCTCGGGCTTCGACTTCGCCTCAGCTATGAATAGTCTGTATGAAGCCTCGTCTTTGAATCGTATGGTGTATGCCACCTCTGATCTGTATCCCATCAGTGCACCTCGCCTTCGACAGAGAAACCCTCGATCGTGTGGTCGTAGGTCAGCGCCAATCCACCAATCAGTGCATCCTTCTCAACACCACCCATCACGGCAATGTGGCAGGCTGTGTGCAAAAGGATGTTCAGCGCATCGTTGGGGTCAATGTCAATGCCCTTAAAGAATTCCAACAAGGATTGTTCCACCTTGTTCCATTCATCGTTGTCAACCTCGTCAAGTTCAACAACCTCAAGGTTGGGTTTACTCATCGTAGTCATTCGCTCTCTCCTAAAAGTTTCGCTATCAATAAAATCAAATCCTCGTCGGTCTGGTAACCATAAGGCTCGTTGTCTTTCTTCTTGCCGTTCTCATACACCATGATCTCGTATGGCGCATCTCTGCGTGAATAGAACATCATGCCGCTGATGACGCTCAAGTGAGTTACTCTCCCATCGGGTCGTGGAACGCTATATTTCGCCATGAAGCTACTGCCATACTTGTCCCGCATATCAGCCAACGCCTTGCTACCACCTTTGCTGATCGGGTGATAGTCAGACTCGGTTAGGTATTCTGCGTAGGGTAACTGTCGATTGAGAAATACTTCAGCCATGTGTGTCATGTCATCTTCGTGCATGTCACACCCCCATTGCAAAGAAATTCTCCAACACCAACAGCACTACTGCTGTGGCTACGATTCCAAACAGAATAGTCATTGCTCACCCCTGCCTTCCTTGAGTTGATACATTGCTTGAATCACCTTGAGCCAGAACTCACGCCCTGCCGTATGACTGTCATACGAGAACGCATGGTCTGTTGCCCGCGCTTCAGGCGTGTATTTGCTGTTGCCATACATACTGAGCATCCTCTCGGCTGTCGCCGTCACATCGTTACCGATCATTCCAACTCTCCTTTCGTGAGCCATTGCCCATCAACCAGTTTGTAATATGACCTAGGAATGTTTGCCGCCACCCACTGCCACTGCCCTTGGTCTGCTCGTGGCAGTCCATTGCCGCAACCCAACTTACCTATCACCTCACGCTCTAGTGGGTCGTAACCTAACTGCCATATGGCAGGTCGGCTTTGCTTTGGTGCGGCAATAATCATTCCCCAACATTGAGTAGATACCCAATGCGGGTTCTCGTGGTTGAACCACACCTCGGTGTAGCCCCAACGCTTGCACTTGTCCAACACCTGAATCAAACAGGCAAAAGACTTCTCATTCATGTTGAAAGCCCTCCTTTGTGTGAACTGTTAAGACCTTTGAGCAGGGTCATGTCGGTTACTAATATGTAGTTGCTCTTGGGCATGGGCACGACTGTGCGCACCACACGCTTGGCTTCTGCCTCGCCACAGTTGCAACACATCTTGTATCCAAGCGCCCACCTTGCCGTGGGGTAGTAATCACCACACACCCTACACTCTGCTTTATGAGTTTCTTCAGTCATGTTATGTCCTATATGTAATCGTTATGTATCTGAGGTTGTCAAACTTCGTAGGGGAACGGCTCGGTTGTCAGCGTCATCGCCTTGACCCAGTAGTTGAATTGCTCAACATCGAGGTAGCGCTGTGCGTCATTGCACGAATAGCAGTCAACATCTGCCAACGCCCTGTCTGTGTAAGCACCAACAGGGCTGTCGCCCTCCATCAGTAAAAAGATTTGCTGTTCATGTTGCATGGTGTCTCTCCTAGTTAATCAAAGAATGTCGTAGCCTGTGCAAAAGGCAAACAACTCGGCGTCTGTCATCGGCTCGGTGACGGTCAAGCCTTCCAACTCATCGTCAATGTCGTTGAACTCATCGAAGTCGAATGGTCGGTCAAGATACTCAAGGTTCTGCGTGTGGTAGGTGTCGACCTTGTATCCCTGAGAAATGTAACTGTCCACGCCGTCGTGGGTTGCTGATTTGGTCTTGGGGGTATGAACACGCAACGCCTTGCGTATTGGTCGGGGCAATGCCTTGTGCCAAGCAGTTGCATCAGTTGATGAATGGTCAGCGTTAGCTGATACGAAAGCGAGTCGCATATAAATCCTTTCAAATCCCACGATGGCGTGGGAAGCTAATTAATGAAGTGTGGGAGGTATCTATCCCCCAACAGACTCCATTATAGTATAACTTTACATATATGTCAAGCATTTGGGTAAAAAAGTTGTATAGTGCGGCAGGGGGATTTTTTGTTCTAGTGTTCTAGCTTGTTCTATTTTTTCGACTTTACATATGGAACAAAAATGAGTATTACATGATCGGTGAAATGTGCTGAAAATGAAACCTTTTCTATATATATTTATATATAATATATTATATTAATTAATACTTGTTCTAATGTTCTACGAAATTTGAGGGTGAGTGGGTTGTAGATGTCATTTTTGTGTGTTTGGTTTTGCACTGGCTGAGAAAGCCTTTTGATCTGCAAAGTTGCACACATCCCCCCATACCCTGCCAAAACCGTAGAACATTAGAACAAATCGCGTAAGTCATTGATTCATAAGGAAATCCTTGTAGACAAAGTTTGTTCTTGTTCTACTTTTTTTGGCAGTGCCCCTCAGAAATTGCCTGAAATACATCGCTGAAGTTTCTCAGATTTTATCTTTTGGGGTGTGGACTTCATTTCTGAGAAAATTAGCTGATGTTTTGGGGGGTTTTGGAACAATCCCACGATGGCGTGGGACACTAATTAAGGAATGGCTTGCCACGCACACGCAACGCGCGCGACGAAGAATAACTGGTATCAAATTAGGGGCACAAAAAAAACCCGACTGGCTGAACCAGTCGGGTTTTAGTTTCTTAAGCGTTGTAGGTAGACCAGAAAGCCGCTAGAGCCAGCTTAAACTTCTCGGGCTTCGCTGAAGCATCTCCTCGGCTAGCCTTCGTTTTAACTGACTTCTCCATTGCGTCGAATGATGATTTAGTTGATTCAACGAATGACAACGCTGTGCGCTGTGTCCCACTATCTTTGCGTAATAGTTTCTTAGCGCATCTTTTCAAGTCATTGAATCGGTTAGAGCAATAATCCTGAGTGGCTTCTCTTATTGATTGAACCAGCTTTCTAAGGTTTGGGTTTTCCTGAGTGAGCTTGGCATACTCATGGGTAGAGAAACTAAACGCATACTCTGAGCCGATAGATACTTTCTCGACTTTCTTATTCTTTTGCATCTCCTCTGTCGCTATGACATAGTTGCCACCAATGACAGCGTAAACCACGGCTGGGTGTTTCTCAGCGTAGCGACGACGATAGCCCGCTACCAATGCGTCTTTGCTTTCGCTAGGACATTCTTCAGGGAAGCCAGGGATTTGCGCTATGGCTTCGTGAGCACGATCCTCCAGAGAATCGCTAGAGAGAGCCTGAGAATAGGCTAGGTTTTCAAGGGATTGATTCATTCGAATACTCCAGTTAGTTAATGAATGTCATCATTGATGACATGGTCAGTATGGCATTTTGTGGGGTGTTAAGTAAAGTTTCACTGGGGAGTGGGACACTATTTAGCGCGATCGACTCCACTCGCCCGACACGCGCGCGACGAAGAATAACTGGTATCAATTTACAGGCGAAAAAAAACCCGCAAGGCATAAGCCCTGCGGGTTTGTGGTCATGGCTTAGCCATGTTTCCAAGCGGTCATGAATGCGACCTTGGCAGTGTTGAACCGATCAAGATCGGCAGTGGTATCGCCCCTTGCCTTGGCAGACTTAAGGCGATCAAAAGCATCGACAAAAAATGCGTCAATGTATTCACCGAAGTTCTTGTTCGCAGTGCGTGTGCGGTCTTTACCCGCATTCTTGATCTTGCGAACCGCACGCTTTAAGTCACCCATGCGGTTAGAACAATAGGTCGATGTTTTCTCCCGCAGTTCTGCAATTATTGCGTGTAGTGCGGGGCGATCATTGCGAAGTTTGCCGAACTCTTGCGAAGTGTAAGAGAACGCATATTCAACACCTATTTCGATCTTCTCGACCTTGGCATTGTCTCGATGTTCTTGCGTTGCGAGAACGATGTGGTCACCGATAACCGCATACATCATCACACCCTTCGATTGTGCAAAGCGTTGTTTGTAACCCTTATAGAGTTCGTCCTTCACTTCGCTTGGCACTTCATCGGGGAATGAAGGTGCTTTATCCATCACATAATGCGCCACACTATCGGTGACTTCAAAAGCCCCCGCTTGTTTGTAAGCGGCATCACTTAGTGATGCAAACGAAGTCACGGCATCAGTGACCACTGCCTTTTTGTTTTTTGCGTTCATACAATCTCCATGAAAATGAACGATTTAAATACACCTTGCGGTGACTGCATCACCCGATGCAGTATTGATACAGTAGCAAAGTGTGGGGTCTTAAGTAAAGGTTCACGGGGGAATGGGTCACTATTTAACGCACCCGCTCGCGCACACCCAACTCTCCCGCGACAAAGATAACTGGTATCAGTCTCCCTCGAAGATATAACGTTGCGCTTTGCGTTGCCCAATAAAAAAGCCAGCCCGAAGGCTGGCTGTAGTTAGCGTAGTCTGCTATGTGGTACGCGATCCCTGAGTGCTTCGTTGTATGCAACTCGCACCCAGAGACGCCAGATGTTGATCTGGCCTCTTGTCATTATGCTCGTCTACCTTTGCTGACAACTCTGATGACACGCTTGGGTGGATCCTCTTTGAAAGAGGGATCGAACCACACGATGATGTGTATTGCGATCAGACCTGCAAGTGTGAAACCTACTGTGTCCCAACCGATGTACATCGGACCTGACTCGATGCCAAGGGCAACGCAGTAGAAGCGTGACATGAACACCATGCCGATGATGAGCAATGACAGGGCGCTCACAAACCCTTTGATGTAACGAACCATTTGGTTTCTCCAAGATGGGGGCCGAAGCCCCCGATTGTTAGCGGTA
>JACCEB010238679.1_pt1 | contig 11683 bp, 7 predicted proteins | sample 7454761 | NCBI WGS metagenome assembly JACCEB01 (sample SAMN15323454, study PRJNA562643) | freshwater metagenome | isolation source: river surface water | place: USA:Blue River Watershed | collected 2017-08-18 | reverse complement strand
TCCGAGATGGTGTTGTAACCATCACTTCCGTCACGGCCAAGGTCCAATTCATACTCAGAATTCTCAATATTCTGACACAGTCGAACTTCAATACGGGCAAGTCCTCCATTTGAATAGGAGGCGGACAACCTATGCCAACCTGCCTCGCAATCGTCTTCTTCACACCAAGAAGGATGCTTCATCAAACTTTCTCCTATTCACCTAATAATGATTGCTTTTCTGACTAGAGCTCAACCCAGTAACGCTGCCGCTGCCTTCATCTCTGGTGTTGCTAATTTGTGAGCGCAGGCTAGCCTCCTAACTTCAGGATCTTTATCCGTCGCAAATTTCTCAAGTATGGGAAGGGTAACAAGCTCATGCTGGGCTACCAGTGCTCTCACATAGCCATCCTTATCCTTCGCGGCAGTCTTGACATCATCTGCGGTGGTTACATCTTTGCGAAGAAAAATGACGCCACGTACATACTTGCTTCGAGACTTCTTTAACTTTTCGAGGGTCTCTTTTCTCGTCTTCGGATGATTGGCAGCCAAAGCTTGTGGATAAGAAGCAACGCGGTATCCAGAGGTGGTCTCGCCAGCCCATTGACCGAATTCAAGGTTCTCTTCTCTTTCTCCAAACGTGTCATAAGAAAAACTAGGTGTTTCGGCGAGTTCATCGAGTAGATCGGGCGTTAACTCAATCTTCTTTGCAAGATTCCAATTCGTAATTGGCAGATGCGCCTTTGCAATCTTGGAAATTTGAGCTGGCGTTAAAGGAACCTTGTCCTGCATGAATAGTGAAGCCAAAATCTGATCGCCCTGAAGTTCGATCACTAAGTCTAGATAGGCTTCATTGTTATCTTTAGTAAATTTCTCCATGCGAGCTTCTACCCAGCGGTTCTTCGGTGCCGTGGTTTGAGGGGCATGTTTTGCGACAAAGGTGCCCGCTTCCTTAAAGGAGATAATTCCAAGTTCAGCCGCACGTAAAGTGGCTGATGTCTGGATTCCAATGGATTTATCTTTCATTAATTCGTCGTACATCTTTTTGTCTAGGACTTCTTCTTGAAGTGCCTCTGAGCGCCCTGCAACCGATTTAATTTTAACTTTTGATTCTAGTGTTTTGGCACTGCCTGAAGCAGCCGCAATCAATTTGTCTCGCCCCGCATAAGCTTTTTGTGAACTTGAGTCTCTATCCCAGTATTCTTTATGTTGTAGAGCAGATAACACAGTTACTGATTTATCTTTTAAGAGTTCCATTAACAATTCAGGATCCGCCGTTGGATTCATAGCAAGAGAGGCTCGCACGCTTGCAGATTTATCCTTTAGGAGTTTCTGTTGAAATTCCATGGGAAGAGGTCTAATTGCTGCAACTCTCTCTCTAACGCTAACATTCTTAGAACCGATCAAATAGGGAATATGTTTAGGTTCAAGAGATTGACGAGAAAGATAAATGGTGGCGAGCCCTTCATTATCCATTTCCGGGTTCTCAAAAAACTCATCAATCCAAGCTCTTGGAATATCGTCATTGTATAAAAAATAGTGAAGGAATTGAGGCGGCATAACCTTGCGCGCTTTATCAAGAAATTCTTTTGGAACGTGCTGAGCAATCGACATTGCCAAACTTCCGTGCATGCCTTCTCTCTCAAGAAGAGCATCCCAAACCTCTGAATGGTTTGCCTGGTTCTCAGCCAGGCGTTCCACTACTTCAGGGTCTGGATCGCTAAGTAACGAGAGGAGAACTTCTTTTGGCGTATATGGGTTCTCTGCAACAACTGCTCGAACGATTGGGTCAGGATCAGTTGCGAATACAGCAAGCCGTTTATCGCTGGAGTATCTAACGGCTTCTGCACGTGTGTATGGATCGGGATCGGAGCAGATTATGTCCATCAGAGGCGTATTGAACTTAGGATGTTGAATGAGCTCAGCTTTTTGATAGGAATTAGTTGATTTTCGAAGGATAAATTCGATTATCTCTTCAGTGAGAGCTGGATTCGATGCAATTGGACTGTATTCCAAATTCTGCATGTTTTGTGCCAGCCACAAAAGAACTTCGGGAGGGCATTTTTCGTTACCGGCTAATCTGTACTGTTCATTTGGTTCAAGTGCACGCGACATCCAGTCGTTGATTTCTGCCTTTGAAAAACTCTTAGCCATGTGTTAATTCTCCCTCGTTAGCGCATTACTAATCAAGACACCTTCTTGCATAAAGTTACGAACTTACCCAACATCACCATTCCTTCAGGCTTAACTGGCTCCATCACTGAGAGTTGGGGAGAGCGAAGAACGAAACAGGCCCATTGGGCGCGTGAAATCGCCACATTAAGTCTGTTCGGTGACAGAAGGAATTCGATCCCACGAGGCAGTTCTTCGCTCGAAGAAGTGGCCATAGATACAAACACAACGGGAGCTTCTTGCCCCTGGAATTTGTCAAAAGTCCCAACCTTGATCCCATCAAAACCTGCTTGGCGAAGGCGTGACTTTAAGTACCTGACTTGCGCGTTGTAACCGGTTACTACCAAAACGTCTTGCTGCGTGAGAGGCCGTGGCGCGATTGGCTGCCCCTGTGAATCAATGGCAGTCCAAGCTTTGCCAATCAATTGCGGAATGCGAGCGAGCAATTCTTCCGCTTCCTCTATTGAGGAGACTGTGTTGCCTAGGTGATCAACTTCAACTACGTGCAATCCAGGTTCAACACCTTCCAGAAATCTACGCTGGCAGCGCTCATCTGAGTGCAAGCGATCTTCATATTGAAGGCGCGAAACTGGAGTGGCCAACTTTGGATGGAGCCTAAAAGTTTTTTCAAGAAAGTAGCCTAAAGATTTCGGCATAGTTTTTCTATCTCCGAGTAGATGAGAGAGCACAGATTCATTTACTGGTTCAGGATGTTCACCTTGGCTCACTTGTGGAAGCTGTTGTGGGTCTCCCAGTAGTAATGCTCGCTTAGCCGCAGAAATAACTGCTAGAGAGTTTGCAAGTGAGAATTGACCGGCTTCATCAATGACAATCAAGTCAAGCCCTAAAAGGCGAACATCAGGCCGACTAAATGTCCATGTAGTGCCACCTACTAAGTACCCTGAATCAGCAAGACCCGATGCCCAAAGTGCAATGTCATCAGTGTGATAGCCAGGACGTGATTTATCAGATTGACCTTTCTTTGCAAGAGGAATGTTTGGGTTGAGTTTGGATACGCTATCCATCAGATGTTCGACAACTGCATGTGATTGAGCAACAACTCCCACCTTCCAACCTTGCTTTACAAGATTGGCGATCACATGTGCGCCAACATATGTTTTTCCAGTTCCTGGTGGTCCTTGTACTGCGACGTAACTATTTTCACTTAGCATGAGAGATTCAGTGATATCTCTGACTGAGTCTCCAGTGGAAACTAGTCCACCATTGGCCTGGCGGGGAGAGCGCCGCAGAAGAACATCAGCCCAGGCTTCATTGGGGAAAAAAGGCAATCCGGCATCACGGAGAGAAAGAACGTTTGCTCCGATTTCATCTCGAATCACTTTCTCTATCGAAGTAGTTCGAATAGGTGCACCAGGAAGTAGGGCAAGAGGTACCGAATCCCAGACTCCAGAACCTTTCTTCTCAGATTCCTCCAGAATGGCGGAGTTCTCGTCAATGTGCACAATCGATGCATCCGAGAATCCGCGAGTGCTGCCTTGAATTACCTTGAATCCATCAGGTGCATATTCGTAGAGAACTTGGGGAATATGTTCGTAGTCAAGAATGTGGCGAAGATCTATTCCCTCGGTATGGATTGTGATTTGCCTGCGGTGATTGCGTTGTTTGCCAACTAGCCCCCATGTTCCTGCATCCACATGTGTCGGAACAACAACATCATTAAATGCTTCAAGTTCGTCTGCGTCCTTGAGCGCTCGATCAAAAATTGCCCACCAAGCTGGTCGCGCCTCTCGATGATGGAAAGAAATGGCTGCAGAAAGCAAAGCTAGGCCCTGTTCGTCTTGGGATCTCTCGCCTCGTTCTGAGGGGACTCCCCGTAAGAGTTGTATGGCAATCGGCTCATCAAAATTGAGTTCAGATGCGTCTTCAAAGTTAACACCCATTGCGGACGACTTGTTTAAGGCTGTATCAAAGCCAGCATCTAAAGCCTGTTTTCTTATCCAATGATCAAGCTGTCTCGTTGAATCAACATCATCTTTGTTATAGGCCTTGATATCTTCCAGGATTTTATTGAATCCTTGCTCATCGCCTTTTGCAAGCAGTGCGAGAGCTCTCTCAAACTCAATCACGCTACCCACGGCATTTGCTACTTCTTTATCTCTATTCCCATCCCAGTAGACAGGCTCAATTTTCTTGATTGATAGAGACTCCGATGAGAATCGGAAAGCACGTCGGACAATTGCGTATAGGTCGACAAAAACACCTTCACGCACCAACTTATCCACTTCAAACTCAAGAACTCCATGGCGTTGAGCAAGTCTGAGCATTGCGCTCACTTCGTATGATGCATAGTGGTAGATGTGTAAATCAGGGAATTGCTGACGCCGTGCGATTACATAGTTAATGAAGTCGATAAAAGCAGACTTCTCCTCAGCGGAGTTGCGAGCATCAAATGTATTGAAATGGTAATTCGAGTCTTCTTGCCAGAGATACCCAAACATGTATTCCAGGCCATCACCGCTATTCGCAAAGGGATCGCCCTCCATGTCAAACCAAATATCTCCAGGTGATGGGGCAGGCATGAGCAAGAGAGCTTCTGCCTCTCGAATTTCAAAGATTGGAACCTCGTGACCACGTCCTCGCACTTGTATTTCAGCCTGCTCACGTAGACGAGAAAAAGTTTCTTTTGAGACTTCCTTCGGACTTCTAGGGCGCATCTCATCAGCGGCCTCAGCCATCTGGTCAATTGTCTTTATCCCATGGTTTACCAACAACGAACGAGTATTTGACCTAATGCCTTGAATAAGAGACAAGTCTTTATCCTGTGATCGCCCATCTTCGCAACGCTTGATCCATCGACAGCGTACGCATGATTCTTTAGGAGGAGCCCACAAGGGATTTGGGGCCGAATCAAACGCAGCGATTTTATTTCTCACTCGTTGCATAAAGAGATCTGCAAGATCAATGAGATCCAAAGCTGGAGCGGACCATTTCTTGTCTCCTCCAAGCCACAAATGAACTGATTCAGGAATCGCTAGCCCAATTTGACGCATGATGGCTGCATAGGCAGAAACCTGAAGAACCGCAGCTCGTTTTGCACTTCGAGCGGACTTAGCATCTACTGCATCGTAAACAAATCGCCCCTGAGAATCCTTTTTTGGTTGACCATCTGAGTCTTTACACAGAATGAGAAAATCTGCGAAGCCAAGGAAATCATCTGTAAAAAATGTCGCCTGGTGAATTGTCTCGATACCAGCTTCAATGGCTTCGAGAGTTTTCTGATGAGCGCCTTTGAGCCATTGAGGATCAAAACTTGGGTCACCAAGATTTATGTAAGAGCCAGATTTAGCAAGTTTTTCAGCAAGTCTCTTTTCATGCTCGATACCGATCTCTGAAAGTAGCTCTAACTCGGGGGATTCAACCCTGTCAGGGGCGTCAACGAGAGCGTTAAGGACTGACCATTCGAGATGAAGTCGATGGCTACATTCAAGTTCGGCAACAAGATCACGCGGTGAGATGACCCAGCGATTATCAATTTTTCTCACTGAGTGACTTCGTTCCAACCCTTTTTGATGTTCTCGGCAATCATGCCTTCAGCAATTTTGACTGCTTCCTTTTCACTAGGCGCTAAGCGAACTTCGCGATCAAGAGGAGATTTTCTAGTCGAGGAGTAGTCAGTCCAGTGAATGACGAAAGATGGGTAACCTACCGCCTCTTTATTTGTTTTCCACACGACCAGTTTTCTCACATCTACTTTGCCAGAACCTTCTTTAGTCCAGACTCGACGTTGAATCAATTCGCTTTTGCCGACTGTAACTTCATTGGATGAGGTGTCAATAGGAAGAATGCGAGTCAGTTGGTTCCACCCAATATCTTCGTAGGTGCACGCTTTATCATTTCGTACGCGGACAACGATCGAGTTATGTACCGAAGCGCTGTTTGTCCATCCTGCAACCTTCCAGCCTTCAGAACCGAAGGTGAGCTTCGGATGCTTGATAGCTCTTCCTTGGAAATCTTCAAGCTGTAAATCCATACACTTAAGCTCAACAATCAAACTTGGTTCTACAAGTTGATACATAACCCCTGAACTCTGGCTTGTGCGACGGTAGGAACTTGGGCGGACCAGTGGTTTTAACAATCCGAGCAGCTCTCTGCGGAAGTCATTCTCGCCGACGTTTCCAGTTGTGGTCAGAGGAATCCAACTTCCGTCTTCTTGCATTACTCCAAAGAGCAGGGATCGAATCATCAGTGCACCATCTGCATCACGACGCTCTGTAAATCCTAAGATTGCAGCATCAAGTTCTTTCGTTGGCTTGATCTTGTACGAGCGACCATCTTCGGCACGAGCGACCAAACCTTCAAGGCCCTTGGCCTGAACCTCTTTCTCAAACATCTCCGCAACTTCAGACGAAGCCTTAGTTGGCGTGCTTGGAATAAACCCAAAGTTTTTCCCAGAGGGTAGCTTTGAAATCGCTTCATAACGTGTGGTGTAGGCAGTACCAATAGCCGAAACTTCAGGAGAAGTGACAACATCAAAGACTTTAAAAGCCAATGAGTCAGTTTTTGTTTTTTCTCCTCCAGCTAGCGCTGATGTCACATCTGCGATTCGGGTACGGCTTTCGCCCAAGATGTGGAGTTCTCCTGCGAAGATTGATCCCTTATCTAGATTGGCAGCAGTTGCCTCAGCCAAGATTTCAATGTCTCCGCTGATAACTCGACCAGTTGGTGAAACGAGCTTCCATTCTTTATCGTGCAACAGAAACCAGAGTTCTCCGTCGAGCTTGGTGGAGACCATCAATGGAATCCCCAGTTTGCGCTCTATTTCAGCTGGATTAGTGAGAACATAGTTTGTAGCGACAACTTTCCTGTAGGCGACGATTTGATTCATCAAATCAGCGTTCTTAAATGTCCCTTGAGAATCAATTGTTGCTTTACCAAGTTTGGCCATTTTACTCTTCACCCTTCTCGGCTTTAGCGGCAGGTTTCTTTAACTCCATAGCAGAGAGGTGCAGCAGCAGAAGGAAGGTTTCACCTTGGATGCGCCCCTCAAGGAAGCCACGGTAAGGACTTCCGTTTGATTGAAGGACGAGCGGTCCTTTTCCACCTTCACCAGCTGCAAGGAGCATGACTGAGTCTTTCTCATCAAGCTCCTTTGCCATCGAGAAGAGAAAATCAAAGGTCACTCCATCAACATGGCGAAGTTGCATAGTGCGCTTGATTCCGTATTTACGGACAAGATCCGCTCTAGGAATCAACTTGCCAGTCCACTTGACTGGAACTTCTTCATTTACATTCGGGGCAACCTCTACTGGTGTGCGGCGCTCGACTTCTTTGCCGTCGGGGCCGTAGATAATTTCCAAGACTTCTGGTGCACAGTAGAGAGGTTGGTTCTCTTCAGTGAGCAACACCGTATTGGTCTCCTCAATAACCTTACCGACCATCTCCATATCGATTTCTGGATCACCCTTAATCAAACTTTGAGCGAAATCATCTTTGAGATCTGCGGCAAGGGCATCATGTAACTTCCCTTCGCCGGCTGCGACGTAGCGTTTAAAAGAGACGGGTTTACCTGATTTAGCTGGAGTGGTCTTCTCTTTTGCGGGAAGGGAGGTCGCCACAATGGTGGCATCTCGGTTGGCTGAGTTAGAGATATGAAGTTTCATAGCGCCTCCTAGAACATCTCAAAGTCAAGGTCATCACTGGAATCAGATGCAGCCTCATCGACAACTGAGACAACTGACGACAGTGCCGAATACTGGTATTCAACTTCTTGTCCAATGAGAGCGAAATAGCCATTCTCATTACCCACCAGGATTCCAGTTTCGACCTGGTAGTCAGCTCGCGGGTTAAAAGGAAACTTAAAGATAGATCCAGAATCAAGTTCCTTCTTTAGTCCACTGGGGAGCTCCTCTGGTTCAAGCGAATACGTTGTGTCAAAACGGAGACTGAGTGCGTCGATAGAAGAAATTTTCTCCGCAGCAACATTTTCACCTACTGTTGAAGGAAACAACTCAGGTTTTGTGCCATCAAGATTGATTGCCTCAAGTTCTGATTGTGGAACCCAGGTGTCTTCTTCGGTGAAGTAACCCTGCGCAGTCATTCCGCTACGAATCAAAAGCGATCCATCTGCGAGCAATGATGCCTTTGCACACTCTTTGCCATTGAGATCAAAGGCAACGCGGCGCCTCTTGCCATAGAGAACGGCTCGGTCGATCGGCTTGTAAGCAAAGATTGCTGTCTCGGCGCCATAGGTCAAATTAATTGTTTTAGCCATGCGGGAATCCTAGAGGGGGCCTCTGACAAACTCTAGAGGTGCTATTGCTTCCTTCCTTAGGCAATCTCTAATCTAGGGGAGGACCAAAGGAGGCAAAATGCCATATTTTGAATTTATCGGGGAAGACCTCTCACGCAAGTCAGAGAATGCAGCTAAATTCTGGGAAGTAACTCAAGTTGGTAAAAAACTCACGATTCGTTTCGGAAAAATTGGAACTGATGGTCAGCTCAAAGTGAAAGAGTTTGATAGCAAAGAAGAGGCAGAAGCTGAAGTTGCCAAGCTGATTAAAGAAAAGACAAAAAAGGGTTACCTAGAAAAGCCAAGCCCACACAATTAATTCATTCCACCGACAGCCATTCGAGTTCTACTCGGACCTTCTTCGGTGCGGTAAACCTCAAGGCGAAGTGGGATCTGCGTCTTCATATCTTCAAGATGTGTGATGATTCCGATAATTCTTCCATTTTCACGCAACTTATCTAGCACATCAAGAACTTCTACCAGCTTGTCATTTGAAAGCGATCCAAATCCTTCATCAATAAACAAGGTTCCTAAGTCAATTCCACCTTTATCCATCTTCACGACTTCAGCAAGTCCTAGGCAAAGCGAGAGCGAAGCATAGAAAGTCTCTCCACCACTTAGCGTTTCAGCAGGACGTTCACGGCCATTAGCATGGTCAATCACGGTGATTCCTAGCCCCGCAGTCTTCTTTTGTTGGGCGCTTTTTTCCTCATTGAGTTTGAATTCAAATTTCCCATTACTAATTTTTAGTAAGTGCAAACTTGCTCTCTCTAAAATCATTTCTAGTCGCTCTTGAAGGACAAAGTTTGTCAGGCTGAGCGCATCGCCATTAAAGCCGTTCGCCAAGGTGTTTAACTGCAGAATTGATCCATACTTTTCTGACAAAAATTCAAGGTTATCAAGATTTGCAGTGATGCCCTCTTGCGCTTCACTAATTCTTGCTAGTCGCTCTTCACTCAGTGCAATTCGATTACCAATAATAGAAATCTCTTGGCTCAAGACCGCAATCTGCTCATCCAGTGATGAGATTTTCTCTGCCAATTTTGCTGCCTCAGGCAGGTCTTTGTAAGTCTTTAGCTGAGCCGTGAGGGCAACTACTTCGGCCTGATAATCCTTAAGGGAAGACTTAAGCTCTTCTTCATCTAATTCAAGTAACTCATCTAACTCTTCAGCCTTTAGCCCTGCGTTCTTAAGAGCCTCGCGATACTTCTTTTCAGCGTTTTGGATTGATTTTTCAGCAGCAGCCAGTGCGACAATCAAAGGAAGGCTTGCCGCCAATAAAGCTTGCTCTTGCTCTGCATCAGAGTGTTTATTTTCAATATCTTCAAGCGCATTCAATAGTTTCTCGGCCTGGACTATCTCCTTCTTCAAGGTAGATATCGGCCTGTGATTCTTTTTTGCGATCTCCTTGTAGGTTTTCAACTCCTGTCGAAGCACACCTAAGTCATCCTTTAGATTATCTAAATCTTCCTTCATTGCGGTGAGTACATCCTGGCTAAAAGATCCCGAGCCTTTGACAGGTGACGGATGTGCTTTGGAACCACAAACAGGACAAGGCTGACCTTTCTTGAGGGATTTGGCTGCATCGTGCACCCAAGAAATTGCCTGCTTCTTCTCATAATCTGCGATTTTCGTCTTCTGTGCAGAAATCTTGGTTTCTAGCGCTGCGATTTTCTTTTCATGCTTTGGTGTTTCGGTCTTAGCAAGTGCTGCCTGCTCAGCATTGGACAATTGCTCTTGCAAAGTTTCAATCTTTTCCTCTAGCTCTTCGCCCTGCGTGATTTTCTTAGCCAGCTCCTTGATAATTGGGGCTAACTCCTTGAGTCGAGCATTGATATCAGCCGGGGTCCAATCCTCTAAATCCTCATCCACGGATTCAAGATTGTCATAGAGTTCTTGTGCTTCAGTCAGAGTGTTGCGATGGATTAAAACGGGTGATGCTTTCCCTAGCCTCTTAATGGTCTTTTCGATATCGCTAAAGTGATCTTTTTTTAGTTCTAGTTCAGCTAGGCGTGACTCTGCCTTTACCTTTTCTGCAATACGTTGACCTGAGTCATTTAACTTTGCTAGTTCATCAGCCAGCGGTTTCAGTACACTCTCTAACCGCATCTTTTCGGCGGTATCTGCAGAGTTATCGGGGGCGATATCTGCGCATATTCGCTGGAGTAGATCATCTTTAGTAGCACGGGCAGTTGTCGCCTCACTTTCACGGAAGATCTTTTTGGTGGCGTCGAGATCTATCTCGGTTTCTGGGTCGCCACTAGCCATAGATCCTAAATTTTGGAGGTGAAAGTCAATAGAGATTCGTTCTGCTTCGAATTCAGTCTTTATCTCACGAGCCTTGTTTTGCAAGTGACCTTCCAGATCTGAGTAGAAGCGGGTCCGGAATATCTTCTCAAGCACGTCTCCGCGAGATTCACTTTTGGCGCGCAAGAAAGTGTCAAAGGCAGCTTGCGGAAGGACCACTAATTGTGAAAACTGCGCAACTTCCATCTGAAGGATTCGATAGATCTCTACATGAATATCTTTTGTGAGCGCTTCACCTGTTGGATTAATGTATTCAAGTCTTGAAGTAGTAGCTGATTTAAGCTCCTCGCTTCCTTTCTTCTTCGGGACATATGAGAGAGCCCTTTGTACTCGATAGCGAGCGCCATTTACTGAGAACTCAATAACAACTTTTGTTTCATCTCCAGGATTTAGAAAATCAGAGTGGACGCGAGCTGCAAAGTCCTTATTCTCTTTTTCATCACTGAGTTTCTTAGCTGCTTGATGAGCCGTTTGGCCATAGAGAACCCACACGATTGCATCAATGATTGAACTCTTACCCGCACCTGTTGGCCCCTCCAGCATAAAGAGTCGGTCAGCAGTGAGAGCGTCAAAATCAATTTTCTGTGTCTCTTTAAATGGACCAAAGCCAGTAATCTCGAGTGAGTGAATATGCATCAGATACTCACACCGTTTTGTTCAACTTCGTGGCAGCAACTTTCTATTGCTGTATTCATATCAGGGTCAAGTTCCTCAGATCGCGTCACGCGTTTAATGAATCGCTTTGTGACTTCCTCGTGGGTGAGGTTTTGGAGCAGGATTCCCTCACCTGAACGATTAACTATTCCATCAATACTCTTTTCAGGAATCATCTGCAGTAAGTACTTAAACTTCCTACTCTTGAGAATTTCAAAGAAGCCTACGGGTACTTTTTCGTCGGTGACGATGACCTTTACCCAATCTTCTGTGGCTGGATATTTATCGCTCAGGAGCGCTTCCACAGTGTCCTTGAACTGCT
>JACCEB011148521.1_pt1 | contig 11685 bp, 7 predicted proteins | sample 7454761 | NCBI WGS metagenome assembly JACCEB01 (sample SAMN15323454, study PRJNA562643) | freshwater metagenome | isolation source: river surface water | place: USA:Blue River Watershed | collected 2017-08-18 | reverse complement strand
GCATGGCGGCCTCGGTGATGGCGGCGACCTCCTGCTTTTTGCCACAAAAATCGGCAATCTCGTCGATGCATTCGATGGTGATCACGGTGGAGTCCATGTCCATCGCCAGCACCGAAAAATCCTGCCATCGGTAAGGCGACTCTAAAAATGCAGTATCGACCCGATACTGATCAGAAAACGCAGTCAGAGCGGCCTGCAGCAGACTGCGGGCAGATGGCTTCGGCGCGCTAAGCTGCCAGACGATGGCGCCGGAGCGGCGTGGCCGCCGGTCCTGGGTTCCGAGTAGCTGATCCAGTGCCTTGCGCGTGGCGAGCGAGATCCGGCCGCGTCGCCCATCGGCGGTCAGTCCAGGAGAGAGCACTACGAAGGCCATAGGCAGTCACCAGCAGGCGGAAAAGTTCTCATCTTAGAGGATCAGATGTCAGCAGTACTAAACGGTAAGCTGTGAAAGCAGCTCCCGAATGGATCGGGCCCGCTGGGTAGGATCAGCAATCGCCATATTCAGCCGCAGCTTCTCATTGCCTTGAAGTTTCACCTGGGGATCAGTCTGAATCAGCCGAATGACTTTTGCCGGATCGATCTTGGTATCTTTGCCAAAGCTCACAACAATGGTCTCGGGTGCCGCATCGATTTTCATCACACCCAGTGGCTTAGCAAATATCCGCAGACGATGCGTCTCCAGTAGGGTGCGTGTCGCATCCGGTGGCCGGCCAAAGCGATCGATGAGCTCCTCTTGAAGAATCTCCAGCTCCTCGGGGTCGGCCGCATTGGCGAGCCGTTTATATAAGGTCAGACGTTCGTGAATATCACCGCAGTAATCATTGGGTAGCAGGGCTGGCGCATGCAGGTTGATCTCAGTCACGGCTAACAGCGGTGAATCGAGGTCAGGCTCACGGCCCGCCTTAAGCGCATTCACTGCCTGGGTCAGCATGTCGGTGTACATCTGAAAGCCCACCTCTGTGATGTTGCCGGATTGCTGATCGCCGAGCACTTCGCCCGCACCGCGTATCTCTAAGTCATGCATAGCCAGGAAAAATCCGCTGCCAAGTTCCTCCATGGCCTGGATTGCTTCGAGCCGTTTTTTTGCGTCCTTCGAAATACTATCTTCGCTCGGCGTGAGCAGATAGGCATAGGCCTGATGGTGGGAGCGGCCCACGCGGCCACGGAGCTGATGCAGCTGGGCCAAGCCAAAGCGGTCGGCCCGATAAATTACGATCGTATTCGCTGTTGGCACGTCAATGCCAGTTTCGATGATGGTCGAGCATAGCAGCACATTAAAACGCTGTTGATGAAAGTCCCGCATGACCCGCTCAAGATCTCGCTCGTGCAGCTGGCCGTGGGCAATTTGAATACGGGCCTCAGGGACCAGTGCGGCAAGCTCATCGCGGCGCTTGATCATCGTATCGACTTGATTGTGTAGCACATAGCACTGGCCACCACGCTTGAGTTCACGTAGCAAGGCCTCCCGGACAACACTGTCGCTGTCTTGGCGGACAAAGGTCTTAATCGCGAGCCGCCGCTGCGGAGCGGTGGCAATCACCGAGAAATCACGGATACCCTCCATACTCATTGCGAGAGTTCTGGGGATGGGTGTCGCGGTCAGGGTTAGCACATCGACTTCAGATCGAAGCGCCTTTAAGGCCTCTTTCTGACGGACCCCAAACCGGTGCTCTTCATCAATAATGACCAGCCCGAGGCGATCGAATTTCACTCCCAGAGACAAGAGTTTATGCGTGCCAATCGCAATATCGAGCCGCCCGCTGGCAAGGCCCGTGAGGGCCGCCTGAATTTCTTTAGTGGTGCGAAAGCGTGAAAGCTCGGCAATCTGCACCGGCCATTCGGCGAATCGATCACGGAAGGTCTGAAGATGCTGCTCGGCCAACAAGGTGGTGGGCGTGAGGACTGCCACTTGCTTGCCATCCATGACGGCCAGAAATGCGGCCCGTAGTGCGACTTCGGTTTTTCCAAAGCCGACATCACCACAGACAAGCCGGTCCATCGGCTTTCCCGAGACCATATCTTGTGTGACGGCATGGATGGCAGCGAGTTGATCTGGGGTCTCTTCGAATCCGAATCCATCCGCAAAGCGCTCGTATTCCTGTGCATCAAAACGAAAAGCGTGGCCCTGACGGGCGGCCCGTCGGGCGTAGATATTCAGCAGCTCCGCTGCCGTATCTCGCGCACGGGCGGCCGCCTTGCGCTTTGCCTTCTCCCACTGGCCAGAGCCCAGGGTGTGCAGGGGGGCATGCTCAGGGTCCGCGCCGCTGTAGCGGCCAATTACATGCAGCTGGGATACGGGGATATAAAGCTTGGCCTCATCAGCGTAGTCGAGCTGAAGAAATTCAGTATCACCATCGCCCATATCCAGATGTACAAGGCCGCGATAACGGCCAATGCCATGCTGAATGTGAACCACCGGATCCCCAATCTTGAGCTCTGAGAGATCACGAATGATCGAGTCAACGTTGGTCTCGCTTTGACGGCGTCCGCTACGCTGCCGGCGGGCGACCTGAGAAAACAGCTCACCCTCGGTAGCAAGCATCAGCCCACACCATGCTGCCTGAAAGCCATGGGATATCGGCGCAACGTATAGCCGCACCGGCGGTGCTTCCGGGCCAGCAATCACCGGGGCGCTGCGAAATGCCTCCGCAATCGATTCTGCATGAACACAGGCAATGTTATTTTCATTTAGGTATTGGGCGAGTGTCTCGCGTCGTCCAGGGCTTTCCGCAGTAATCAATACCTGATGGTGGCGCAGGGCCCGCAGTCGCGCCAAAGGATCTGCCTGTCGCCGATCGACGGAAATATCTGGCAAGGCCTGCAGCAGACCAGCCGCATCTTCGGGCCCAAATCGCAGACGGGCATGGGGCCGTGCAGCAACAAAAAATTCTTCAGCAGTAATGTAGAGGTGCTCCGGTGGCAGCACTGGCCGTTCGATATCCGCTTTCAAAAAGCGATAACGATTTTGAAGGTCACGGTGAAATTCCAAGAACGCTTCATCGATATTTCCAACAATGGCTAGGGCCGCATCCTCCTGCGGCAGATAATCAAAAATCGTTGCCAAGGGGTCCACCAGAAGCGGCAGGTAGTATTCGATGCCGGCGCCAAAAAGGCCTTTGCCTGCATCGCGATACAGACTGCAGCGCGAGGGATCACCCTCAAAGACCTCTCGCCATCGGGCCCGAAACTGCTGGGCGGATTCAGGGTGGCTTGGAAACTCTCGTCCCGGCAGAAGACGAATTTCATTCACGGTATGCACGCTGCGTTGGCTGTCAGGATCAAAGACCCGGAGGCTCTCGACTTCGTCATCCATGAGCTCGATGCGATAAGGCAGAGTGCTTCCAGTGGGATAAAGATCAATCAGCCCGCCGCGCAGCGCATATTCGCCGGGGGTTACCACTTGTGAGACAGGTGAATAACCTGCGGTAAGAAGCTGCTGCCTTAGGCGATCAGCCGAGATACTTTGGCCTTTTTGAAACAAAAAAGTATTTGCTGCCAGAAAGCTGGGGGGCGCAATACGCTGCAGGGCCGTGCTTGCCGACAATACGATCACATCGAGCAGTCCGGTGGAGGCTTCGTAAAGTGCCAGCAGCCGATCCGAGACCAAATCTTGATGGGGCGAGAACGCCTCATAGGGCAGGGTCTCCCAGTCTGGAAAAAGCCGAACACGAAGCGTTGGCGCAAAGCAGGCAATCTCCTCAGCCAAGCGCTGCGCATCCAAGGCGGATTCGCAGACGACCGCAAGGCCGGCCCCCGGGGATGCGTTGCGCTGCGACTGCCTCTGGCCGGCCCAGTGCGCAATCAGCCAGGCATCACTGCTGCCCGCGGGGCGCGCCAGCGTGAGGGTCTGTCCAGCCTTTGGCGGAACAGCCTGAAGGGCCGAAAAGGGATCGATGAATGCGCAGGACAAAAGTTAGGGCCAGGGATTTGGGTGAAAAACTGTAAATTGTAGGTTTTATGGACAGCTCAAGCAGACCCCGGGCCCCGGGCCAAGCGTCGATTAAGGCAATCGGCGCGCGCATCAACGCACAGACGCGGCTGGTGGCGGTGATTCCTGCGGCTGGCCGCGGCCAGCGAAGCGGCCTGGCGCTCCCAAAGCAATACCATGAACTCCACGGGCAGACCGTGCTGGGCATGAGCATTCGGGCCTTGGCGCAATTGTCAGAAATCGCAGTGATTGTGGTGGTGCTCGATCCGGAGGATCAGCACTGGGAGTCCAGTCACGTTGCGCGAGAGTTAAGTGACTTGCAACAGGTGGTCACGGTGGCGGTGGGTGGGCTGACCCGGGCTGCCTCTGTCGGGGCAGGCTTAAAGTGCATTGCGCAGGCGGTAGGCCAAAGGAAGGATCTCTGGGTCATGGTTCACGATGCGGCAAGGCCCGCAGTGAGCGAGGCCAGCCTTCAGACCCTCTGGCAGCGGTGTCAGGGTCTTTACGATGATGCGGAGGGCGCGATTCTGGCGATGCCCATCGCGGATACGGTAAAGCGTGTTGACCCTGAAGCGGCGGCACCGATCGTTGCGCAGACATTGGATCGCAAGACCTTATGGTCGGCACAGACGCCTCAAGTCTTTCGGCTCGCGCCACTGATTGCGGCCTACGAGCGAGATATGACGGCTACTGATGAAGCCAGTGCGATGGAGCGTGCAGGCGGCCGTATTCATCTGGTGCAGGGCGATGCAAGCAATATCAAGCTCACGACACCGGGCGACATCATCTTAATTGAGGCGCTTATGAATAATCCCCAGTCTTCGTTAGCTAAGTCTTCTGCAGCAAGTCCTACGATTGCAATCGGGCAGGGCTTTGATGTGCATGCGTTGACGACCGGTAGACCCCTGATTCTTGGGGGTGTGGAAATTCCATTCGAGAAGGGGCTGGCAGGCCATTCGGATGCCGATGTGCTCCTGCACGCAATTACCGATGCGATTTTGGGCGCTGCTGGACTTGGAGATATTGGCCGGCACTTTCCTGATACCGATCCGGCCTATCGTGGCGCCGATAGCCGCATGCTTTTACGGCAGGCGGCCGCCAAGGTCGCCGCTAAGGGCTGGCAGGTTACTCAGATTGATGCGACGGTGATTGCACAGCAGCCGAAAATTGCTCCATATGCTGAACAGATGGCGCAATCCATCGCAGACTGTGTAGGCACCGCGCAGGGCTGTATCAACATCAAAGGAAAAACCACCGAACATCTTGGATTTACTGGCCGTGGTGAGGGCATCGCGGCGCAGGCTGTAGCCATGCTCAGTCGTCTTACAGTATGAATGGCACGATGCTTGGTCTGGAGTCGGCAGACGCACTGGCCTCGGTAGCGTTAAGCCAAGAGGGTGGTCAGCTTCATACGGCAACAGCGCAGGCCGGTCAGTCGCATTCCAGTCAGCTGCTGCCGCTCGCAAAAGAGCTGCTTGCCCAGTCGGGACTGAGTTGGCAGTCTCTTGCAGGATTGGTGGTTGGCATCGGTCCCGGGTCGTTTACAGGATTGCGCATTGCTTGCGGTATCGCGCAGGGATTAAGCCTGGGTTTAAATCGACCGTGTTATCCCGTGACTGGATTTGAGGCGGCCGCCTATGCCTGGTGGTCGACACACGACCATGGCGAACATCAGCAATTTTTGATTGAGTTTGATGCGCGGCTCGGGGAGTCATTCGGCGCAATTCTCGAATTTAAGCGCAAGGGCCTACAGACCGATGTGGCCTGGATCGTGGCGCCGATGGTGGTACAAAAGGCCGCAGTGCCCGATCTCGGAGTCGGGGTTCGGAATGATCAAGTCCTGATCGTACTGTCAGACCCTGACGTCAGTGCAATGGGCGTAGAGCAGTTGCCGATATCAGGATGGATGGTACGTTATGCCCGCGATCCGCATCTGAACAGGCCGGGCCAGTGGTTGAACGCCGCCGAGCTTGCCCCGCTCTATGTCCGCGAGAAGGTGGCGCAGACAATTTTAGAGCGGCAGCAGGCTGCGGATCTACAATGGTTAGAGATGCTCACTGATGATCTCGATGCCGTCATGGCGATTGAGCAGTCGGCATACCCTTTCCCCTGGACGATCGGAAATTTTCGAGACTCGCTCACCGCTGGTTATCGGCTAAGGCTTCTGCAAGAACACGGCGTGCTGATTGGATATGTCGTCTGGATGCCCGTGCTTCAAGAGGCCCATTTGCTCAACATCACTCTAGCGCCATCGCGTCAGGGCCATGGGCTGGGTGCCTGGATGATGCGTTCAATCATGGATCAGATGCGGGCAGAGGGCATGCAACAGATTTTGCTAGAAGTTCGGCCTAGCAATCAGCGGGCGCTGGCCTTATATCGACGGCTTGGTTTTACGCAGGTTGGGATTCGCAAGGGCTACTATCCCAACTCGGCAACCGCCTCAGTGACACGTGAGGATGCGGTTGTAATGCGGCGGAATTTAGAACACTGATGGCCGAACTCTCAAAAGAAGCCCTCGCGGTGCTTGAGCTAGTGCCGGCCTGGCGTCGACGTACCGCAGCGCCCGATCCGGCCACTGCGGCCTTGGCACAGCGAATTCAGCAGGTCTGTCAGGAGCTTCGCTTCTCGGCCGCCACAATTGATGAGGTTCTGTCGACTGGCCCCGGGCTGTCGGCCTGCATGGCCCAGCCCAAGGCGAAACGTGATCTCTGGGCCCGTCTCTGTCAGGCCCGACGCGCGACAGCCCAACGCTAGCCGCTCTTCATTGAAACTTAGTGGTGATGCTTCTCCACGCCGATGAGGGCGTCGAGATCGTAGTTGCGGCGATTGTGACGGTAGCGCCGAATCACTAGGGCCATGGTGCCTGCTACAAATAGACCAAAGATAATGATGATTGTGTTGACATGCAGCTCGGCCTTAATCAGCAGCGCGTATAGGCCCAGCATGACCAGGATGTTGAGGTTTTCGTTGAAATTCTGCACCGCAATTGAGTGACCAGCAGACAAAAGCACGTGGCCCCGATGCTGGAGCAATGCATTCATCGGCACCACAAAGTAGCCGGCGAGGCCGCCGATGATGACCAGCAGCGGAATTGAGGCACCCATGCTGCTTACCAGGGTCATGGCCGGCACAACTAAGCCCATGATGACCCCGAGCTTGAGCACCGATGGCGTTTGCTTCAGCGGCACAAATCGGGCTGCGAGAATTGCACCTCCAGCGATACCTAGAGCAACGATGCCCTGAAGAATCGCAGCCTTATCTAATTGCATACCTAATTGGTCGCGGGCCCAATGCAGCACAATGAATTGAAGTGTTGCCCCAGCACCCCAAAATAAGGTGGTGACCGCAAGAGAAATCTGGCCGAGCTTGTCACGCCACAGCGTGGTGTTGCAGTGCCAGAAATCGGCAAGTAGTTTTATCGGATTAGTGTGTTGACGCTCGTAGCGGGCACCGGTGTCCGGAATGCGCAGATTAAATAGGGCTGCAATTCCGTAGATAACGCCGATAACAAGAATCGCAGATTCCGCGGGGCTATCAATTGCAAAATCAAAGCCCGGAAAGTCGAACGACAACAGCCAGCTGCTGATGGCAGGGCTAATCAGTGCACCGCCCACCATGGTGCCCAAGATAATTGAGCTTACTGTCGTGCCCTCGATCCAGCCATTGGCGGCAACAAGGCGCTCCGGGGGTAAAAGCTCAGTGAGGATGCCGTATTTGGCGGGTGAATAAGCTGCAGCACCCAGGCCGACGACTGCATAGGCAAGCAGCGGATGGATAGCGAAAAATAACAGTCCACAGCCCGCGATCTTGATGGTGTTAGTAATGAACATGACCTTGCCCTTGGGCATGGAGTCGGCAAACGCGCCGACAAAAGGAGCCAACACCACATAAGAAACAGTGAAAAACAGTTTCAGCAGGGGTTTCATCCACTCAGGCGCAGACAACTCAATAAGCAGGGCAATCGCCGCAATCAGCAGGGCGTTATCGGCAAGCGAGGAGAAAAACTGCGCTGCCATGATGGTGTAGAAGCCGGGTTTCATGCGGTCCTTTGTGCAAGTGCGCCGTGATTAGAGCACGAACGAATAGAATGGCCTTCCATGCCGCGGCCGATACTGCTCACGATTCGAATTGATGCGATGCGTCATAACGTGTCGGTCGTAAGAAAAGCCCTCGGGCAATCCCGAATTTGGGCGGTCGCAAAGGCCAACGGTTACGGACAAGGTATTGCCCGGGCCGTGGAAGGATTCGCTGACGCAGATGGCCTCGCTGTGCTCGACATTGCAGAGGCCCAACAGGCGCGTGCTTTAGGATGGGCCAAGCCCATCTTGATGCTCGAGGGCGCCTTTGCGGCCGAAGATCTTGCCGAGATGAAGCATCTCAATGCGAGCACTGCGATTACGACCATTGAGCAGGCATCGATGTTTAACAATGCGCCAACAGTGCCTGATGGTGTGTGGATCAAACTGAATACAGGGATGAATCGTCTCGGAATTCCCTCCCGGGAAAACCATGATCAACTCGCCCGCCTGACGCAAGACTTGGGTTATCGCACGCAGTCACCGATTCATTTCATGATGCATTTCGCTTGCGCTGACATGGCAACGGGCTGGGAATCGCAATTCGACGAATTCCAGGCAGTCTTTGCTGCATTGAAGTCGCGTTTGGCCAAGCAAGTCGGTCAGGCCTCTTTGGCTAATTCTGCTGCGGTGTTCGGGCATCCACAGACCCACGCAGACTGGGTCCGGCCAGGAATCGCACTTTACGGTGCAACGCCCTTTGAGGATGCAGCGCCTGCGCGTTCAGCATCCGGCCTTGGCCTAAAGCCCGTTCAATCGCTCACCACGCAGATTATCGGCGTCCAAACGCTGAAGGCTGGAGATACGGTGGGCTATGGCGGGCGCTTTCGAGCAACCCGACCAAGTCGTATTGGCGTGATTGCTGCCGGTTATGCCGACGGCTATCCCCGTTGTGCGCCCGACGGAACACCTGTCTGGATTGCGGGCCGACGGGTACCCATCGCAGGACGCGTCTCGATGGATTTAATTACGGTTGACCTCACGGATCACCCCGAAGCGGTTGTGGGCTCCGGTGTCGAGCTCTGGGGCGAACACCTGCCCATCGATGATGTGGCAAGACATTGCGGCACGGTTGGTTATGAGTTGATGACCGCAGTGATGCCTCGGGTGCCGAGAAAGATCATGGATGGCCAAAGATAAGAGTCAGTTCGTCTGCCGCGAGTGCGGTCATGCTCACGCCAAATGGCAGGGTCAGTGTGATGGCTGCGGTTCCTGGAACTGCCTCGAGGAACTGGGTGCGCTCCCGATGTCCCGCAAGGGCCAGGCTCCCACGGCGCTTGCACCGTCGGGCAAGGCGGTTCGACTATCTGACGTCCAGGCCGAGGAACTGCCGCGTATTTCGACTGGCAGTGACGAGTTCGATCGCGTGTTGGGTGGCGGCTTGGTGCCGGGCGGTGTGGTCTTAATCGGCGGTGATCCCGGGATTGGCAAGTCAACGCTCTTGCTCCAGGCCTTGGTGGGACTGAGCCAGACGCATTCAACGCTGTATGTCAGTGGCGAGGAGTCGGTCGCGCAGGTCGCGCTGCGGGCCCGGCGGCTCGGTCTTGATGAAAGCGCCCTGACAGTTTTTGCCGAGATACAGCTGGAACAAATTCTTGCCCAGCTGGTGGCACAACGGCCTGCAATCGTCGTGCTCGATTCAATTCAGACCCTATACAGCGAGGCTTTTACGGCTGCACCTGGCTCGGTCTCTCAGGTGCGAGAGTGCGCCTCACGGCTGACCCGCTGGGCAAAGGAGCATGCCTGCACGGTGATTCTGGTGGGCCATGTCACCAAAGAGGGCACGCTCGCCGGGCCTCGGGTGCTGGAGCACATCGTTGACTCTGTACTTTATTTTGAGGGCGATGCCCATGCGTCTTATCGCGTTGTGCGGGCAATCAAAAACCGTTTTGGCACGGTAAATGAGATCGGTGTGTTTGCGATGACGGATCGGGGACTAAAGGCAGTCAGCAACCCGTCGGCTTTATTTCTATCGCCACGACATCTCGGCGCTGCAGGCCAGGGGCCGGTTGCAGGCTCGTGTGTGCTGGTGACTCAGGAGGGCTCACGGCCTTTGTTGGTGGAGATTCAGGCCCTGGTGGATACCGCCCACGTGCCGAATCCGCGTCGACTCTGTGTGGGCCTTGAGCCTCAGCGGCTGGCGATGTTGCTCGCAGTCTTGCATCGCCATGCGGGCATTGCATGCTTTGATCAGGATGTATTTGTTAACGCCGTGGGTGGTGTCCGCATCACCGAGCCAGCAGCGGATCTGGCGGTGATGTTGGCGATTGTGTCGTCAATGAAAAATCGTGCAGTGCCAGCGGGTTTAGTGGTCTTTGGCGAGCTGGGCTTGGCGGGCGAGGTCCGTCCCGCGCCGCGTGGGCAGGAGCGGCTGAAAGAGGCCGCAAAGCTCGGATTTTCAAGGGCGATTATTCCAGCGGCCAATGCCCCGAAACGGGGCCTTGAGGCCATGGAGATTCATCCGGTTGAGAGTCTTGAGCAGGCGCTCGAGGTGCTGCGCCGTTAGCGGGCCGAGAGAAAACGAATGACTTCAGAGGCGGTCTTCTCTGCAGATCGGACAGCGCTCTCAATCGTGGCGGGGTAGTGTTCCACGAGATCATCCGCACAGCGAAAAAGCCCCGGCATTCCAGTCCTTCCCAGCTGCTCATCTTCAGTGGGCGATGGTGCATCGACCGTGCAGGCCCAGGTTGCGGTTTTCTCAGTGATCCATTTTGTATCGCGTAGCGAATAACTCAGATTCAGCTGTTGCGCGAGTTGCAGTGCGAGCTGTGATGCGATGTGTTCACGGTCTTGGCGGGGCTGATCCGGATGTTGAGCGCTCATGACCACGCCAAGTGTTCCCGCGCGCCGCACGGCCACCTGGCCATGATGGGGCAGGCCCGCCACGGGATTGAGCACAAACCATGGCGGCAGGTGGGAGAGCATGTTTTCTTGTTCTTTGGTGAGTGCGATCCAGATGGTGGTAATTGCGCGGTGCTGAAGCCGGCCCCAGCGGCGCGATGCTGCTGTCGGCGTGAGTGCAGAATCCGACCAGAGCCTCTCGCTTGCATGAAAAGGCAGTGCAATGACCACGGCATCGGCAGCGACCGGCGGCTGCGCAGGGTTTGCTGAGAGCGCCACCTGCCAGCGTTGGCCCTCAATTGGCACTATCGATTGCACACGATGGCCCGATTTAATGCGCACGCCCTCCCGGGTAAGCCATGCTGCGATCGGCTCCACGCCGTCAATACTAAGATTGTCGCGAGGCACCCAAACATCGCAGGCCCCAGCAGGGCCCGCAAGCGAATCGCGCAGCACACGAATCATCGTCGATGGTCGCGCGGTCTCAAGCTCAGTATTCAGTGCGCCCTCTGTGAAGGGCCGCCAGAAGTGGTCAATGAGCCCCTGGGGCACACGCCGTTGCGCGAGCCACTGCGCAACGGATAGACCCGATGCGCCGCTTTGCAACGCATCGGGCAGCATCCAACTCTGGCGATGAAGTGAAAAGAGCGTCTGGGCCATGCTCAGGCGCCAGGTGTTTGGCCAGCCTTTTGGTCCGCACCCTGGAATCGCAGCAAAGAGGGCCCGCCCGGGCCAGGCTAAAGACGGCACCGGCCATTGCTGCTCAATTGCAGTATGGCGGCCGACACCACACCAGTTCAACGGGGCTTTGACCCAGGCGGGCGCACCGGCCGCCTGAAG
>JACCEB010105978.1_pt1 | contig 11686 bp, 9 predicted proteins | sample 7454761 | NCBI WGS metagenome assembly JACCEB01 (sample SAMN15323454, study PRJNA562643) | freshwater metagenome | isolation source: river surface water | place: USA:Blue River Watershed | collected 2017-08-18 | reverse complement strand
TCTTGGATTTGTCGTCGATCGAAAGCGGCGGGGAAATTCACCGCCAATGGGTCCTTTCAGGCGAAATCAGTCAAAGGGTGCTCAGGCAGCTTGAGCCCCGGCGCGCTCAGCGAAACATGCAAGCCCAAGTGGAAGTCCAGCCGGGCGCTGAGCGGATTTACGCTGACCCCGGGCGCTTGGAGCAGGTTTTGGTAAATCTGGTCGATAACGCATTCAAATACACTCAAGAAGGCGGTCTAGTGCAGGTCGCTTGGGAAAAGGGTCCGGGCGGAGGCGTGCGCCTTCGCGTGGCGGATAACGGTCCCGGTATCCCCGAGGAATCGCGCGCGCGCATCTTTGAGCGCTTTTACCGGGTCGACAAAGCGCGCTCCCGGGAGGTCGGGGGCACGGGCCTCGGCTTATCGATCGTAAAGCACATTGTGCAGCGCCACGGCGGCAGCGTTGAGCTTCGAAGCGCGGCCGGGCAAGGAACCGAGTTCCTCTGCGATTTTCCGGGGCCGGAAGGCTCTTGAGCGGATTGGGAAACTGATCTACGACTTCCCTGATCCTATAACCGCATTTCAAGGAGAAGGTACCGATGAATCGCATGATGGGAATTGGCGAAAAGTTTCCGGAGTTCAAACTTCAAGCCTGCGTGAGCTTGGAGAAGGGCAAAGAGTTCAAAGAAATTTCCAGCACCGACATCAAAGGGAAGTGGGCTGTGGTTTTCTTCTGGCCCCTGGACTTCACCTTCATCTGCCCGACCGAGATCGCTGAATTCGGCCGTCAGTATCCGCAATTTAAAGAGCGCGGAGCCGAGCTTCTGGGCGTGAGCGCAGACAGCCACTTCGTGCACTTGGCTTGGCGAAATAACCACGCCGACCTGAAGAGCCTCCCCTTCCCGATGGTTGCCGACTACAAAAAAGATCTTTCGGAAACCTTGGGCATTCTGCACGGCGCGACCAAAGCTCCGCTGCGCGCCACCTACATCGTCGATCCGGACGGCCTCATTCGCTGGGTGTCGGTCAACGACCTGAGCGTGGGTCGTAACGTGAAAGAAGTCGTGCGCGTGCTCGACGCTTTGCAAACCGACGAACTCTGCCCCTGTAACTGGGAAAAAGGTCAAAAGACCCTGAGCTAATTCGGTTCAGTTTTGAACCCGATTGCGGCGGAAGAGGCTTTCGGCTTCTTCCGCCGCTGTCATGAAGATCCCGAGGTAATCGCGTTATGGCCCTTTCGACGGAAGCATTGGATCGTCTTTACGAAGCCCGAATCACGACGATTGCTCGGGATTTGAAATTGAATCTGAAGCGCCTCTTGGAAGAAAGCGCTCTTGGCGAAGAAGATGCGCTTTTGGTGCTCTTAGCGACAGCAACCTCAGTCGAAAGCGCTCCCTTAGCTTCTTATGCGCGCGAGCAAATGACTGGGCTTGGGATGGCCCCTGAAATTCAGCAAGAAGCTGCAGAAAACGCTGCAATTCTTGGGATGCTGAATGTTTATTACCGCTTCCGTCACATGGTCCAAAAAGATGACGATTACCGCACGGCAAGCCTTCGCATGACGGGCCTGGCTCGCCCCGCGATGGGCAAAGAGCGTTTTGAGTTACTCGCTTTTGCCGTATCGGTTTTGAACGGTTGCGAAAGCTGCATTCGGTCGCATGAAAAAGTGCTCCGCGACGCCAATGTCCCAGTCGACAAAATTCACGATGCCGCTCGAATGGCGGCCGTTGTGAAAGGTTTGAAAACTCTGGGTTAAATAGAAACTCAGGAGCAGAATACTGAGGATGAGTACGCTCAGCGCTTCAGGCTTTTTCTTCGGCTCACTGGGCACCATCCTTCTTCGGTATTTTCTTTTCGCCGGAGCGTTGGATTTTTGGGTCCGCTCAGGGCCCCGTGCCTCGCGGTTTGATTCGCAAAGAATTGAAGGAAGAAAACCTTCATCCGGTCAGGTGCGTCGCGAGATCGGTTGGTCGCTGCTCACGTCTTTGATTTTTGCTGTCGTCGGCTGGGCTGGCTTTTTGGCGTGGCAGGCGGGGTGGACGAAAGTTTATCTCAGCGTCGATGAGAAAGGCTGGGGCTGGTTTTTTCTGAGCCTCTTTCTCATGATCGCGATTCACGAAACTTACTTTTATTGGACGCATCGCTGGATGCATTTGCCCCGTGTGTTTCGGCTTTTTCATCGCGTGCACCACGAATCGAGGCCTCCCACGGCGTGGGCCGCTTTCTCGTTTCACCCGCTCGAAGCCCTAGTTGAGGCGCTGATTTTGCCCGCGTTCTTGTTTCTCTTTCCGGTGCATCCGGGTGCTTACGTGGTGTTCCTATTTTACATGACGATTTTCAGCGTCATTCACCACTGTGGGGTCGAACTTTATCCTCGCGGCTTTGCGCGCCACCGTGTTTTTCGCGCCTGGGTTTCGGCTACACACCATCAAGCCCATCACACCCGATTCACGGTAAATTACGGGCTTTATTTCAATGTTTGGGACCGCTGGATGAAGACCCAGGATCCTCGTTACGAGGAGTCTTTCCGGAAGCCGGCCCTGCCGCTGAAGCCGTGGATTGCTCCGTCGAACCGGCCTGTGGCCGAGGAGCGCCTGAAGCCTGAGCTGATGGAGCATCCAAACTCGGTGCTGACTCAGCCTTCTGCTTCTCGGTCACCGGAGCAGTCGCCTTCTGCTTGGCAGTGAACCCGTAGGGGCAATGACGGCAGCCGCTCTCGCAGCAATAGCCCCGCTTGCGGTGGTATTGCGCGGTAAAAACCATGCGCCCCCACTCGTCCAGGTAGGTATCACCTGGTCCTAGTGGGGGAAGCGGTCCTCGCAGTTTCGGGCTCAAGACTTCGGCAGGTCCTTGCGAAGGGCTGCAAGGCCAGCAAATGCGTTGTTGAAGAGCTGCTTCGGCTGAGCCGGTGATCCGCCCGACTTGGACGGCTGAGGCCGCGAGCCAGCCGAGGCCCCGCCGCTGGGACGAGGGCTGCTGTGGCTATCGTGGCGTGAGCCACTGTTGTTTTCGCGACGCGAGTCGCGGTCGCCGCCATCGTGGCGTTGGCCACGGCTCGGTCCGGCGCCTTTGCCAAAGGCCGGTGCACCGGTGCGTTCCCGACCACCGGGACGTGGGCCCGAAGCATGAGATTCACGCTCGGGACGACCACTCGGGGCAGCTTTGCCCTCTTGGGCAGCGCGGATCGAGAGCGAAATTTGCTTCTTCTCGAGATTCACTTCCAACACTTTTACCGTCACGCGGTCGCCGGGGCTGACCGCGTCTTTCGGGTCTTTCACGAACTTGGTCGAAAGTTGCGAGATGTGGACCAAGCCGTCTTGGTGAACACCGATGTCCACGAACGCGCCAAAGTTCGTCACGTTCGTCACAATGCCGGGACAAATCATGTCCTTCTTCAGATCGGCAACTTCATTGATGTCGTCGCGGAACTGGAAAGGAACAAACTGATCGCGTGGATCGCGGCCTGGCTTTGCGAGTTCCGAAACCATGTCGTCAAAAGTGAACGGGCCCACTTCTTCGCGGAGCTGCTTTTCTTTGCGAATCAGGTCAACGCCCGATCCCATCAGCTCGCGCACCGATCGATTCATCTTTTTGGCCACGCCTTCGAGAAGCCCATAGCGCTCGGGGTGAACCGCCGTGTTGTCGAGCGGGTTCTCGCTGTCTGGGATACGAAGGAAGCCTGCGGCTTGCTCAAATGCTTTCTGGCTAAAGCGCGGCACTTCCAAAAGCTGCTGACGCGAGCGGAACAGACCTTTTTGGCCGCGGAACTCGACGATGGCTTTCGCAAGTCCGGGGCCGATGCCCGAGACGCGCGCCAGAAGCCAGGACGAAGCCGTGTTCAAATTCACGCCCACTTGGTTCACGCAGCTATCGACGACGAGCTCGAGCGACCGCTTCAGTGCTGGCTGAGAAACGTCGTGCTGATACTGGCCCACTCCGATGCTCTTGGGTTCCACTTTGACGAGTTCTGCCAAGGGATCTTGCAAGCGACGAGCAATCGAGATGGCACCGCGAACCGTCAGGTCGAGGTCCGGGAATTCTTCCCGAGCCACTTCGCTGGCAGAGTAAACGCTGGCGCCTGCTTCGCTGACCATCACGACCGGGGTCGACAGGCCCAGTTCTTTCACTGTGGCGCGAAGGAACTGCTCGGTTTCTCGACCGGCCGTTCCGTTTCCAACGGCAATCGCGCGGATTTTGTCGTTCTTGAGGATTTCCCCAAGAAGCGTTACCGCATTCTTCTTTTGATCGGCTGTTTGTAAGTAAAGTACCGCCGAAGCTTGATAAGCGCCGTTATCGTCCACCAAAGCCAGCTTGCAGCCCGTGCGAATTCCGGGGTCAACGCCCAGAACTGACTTCGAGCCGAAAGGTGCAGCCATCAGGAGCTTTCGGACGTTGTCGGCAAAAACGCGAATCGAGGTTTCATCAGCCACTTCGCGAAGGGCCTTATGCACTTCGTTTTCGATGCTGGGAATGACGTGGGCTTTCAGAGCCAAGCGCGAGGCTTTCTTGAGAACCTGGAGCACGTCGCTGGGAGTGGCCGAATCCGGGCAAGCTTCTCCCTCAAACGCTTGAAGAAGGCCTGAGTCGAAAGCTTCATCTTGTGCGGGGCCGCCCACTCCCAAGGTCAATTCCTCTTCGACCCAGCCACGGCGCATGGCCAAGTAGCGGTGAGAGTTCTCGGGCTTGAGAAGGGCCGCAATGCTCTCCGAGTGGTCAAAGTAGTTCTCAAACTTGCTGCCGGGCTTGGGCTTAGCGCCCTTGGAGGTTTTGACGTGCGCGCGCTCGAAGAACGCCGTGCGAACCGTTTGGCGCAAGGCTTGGTTCTCGCTCAAGCGCTCAATGAGAATGTCGGACGCCCCGTCGATCGCGTTCTGAGCGTCTTCAATTTTCTTGTCAGGATTTCGGAAAGTGAAAGCCCACAAAAGAAGGGTCTGCCCTTCGGCAGGCTTTTCGGTTCCATGGCCGACGTTCCAGATCCACTCGGCCAGGGGCTCAAGCCCCGCTTCGCGAGCCGCTTGGGCTTTGGTTTTTCGCTTTTGTTTATAAGGAAGGTAGAGGTCTTCCAAAAGGTTCGAATCAAACGTGGCGTTGATTTGCCCTTTGAGTTCGTCCGTCAGTTTTCCCTGCTTTTCGATTTCGCCCAGGATGTACTGCTGGCGCTGCACCAACTGATCGAAGCGCTCTTTGGCGTCGATGGTCGCGGCAATTTTCACTTCATCCAGGTTTCCCGTTTGCTCTTTGCGGTAACGCGCAATGAACGGAATCGTGGCGCCTTCAGCGGCCAGGCCTAAAACGGCAGCGGCAGATGGAAGGGGGATCTCGGGATGACGGGACTGAAGCCAAGTTTCAAACGTCACGGGAGCACTCCTGAAGTTCCGGGGAGTCTCCTATAGAAATCCTTCCTTTGGCAAGCGGCGCTCAGAGGCCTGGTGCGGGTTCTTCAGAAACCTCGGGCTCGGGCGGGGGAGAAGGGGTGGCTGCCGGCAATCGCTCCCCCTCGCGAGGGCCTCTGGCTAAAGCAGGCAGCCGAAGGGCCGGCATTTCGCTTCCCCCGCTTCGCTGGAGGCATTCCAAGGCTTTTTCTCGGATCGCTTGGTAGCGATCTCCCCAGCCCGCAAGCCGAGAAAGTTCGGCCAAAGCGGGTATCGAAAGCTCCCGTTTCAGAGTGACCTGCACTTGCTGGCGCACGGGAAGGTTCTGGGCGCCTAAGCCCGCGGCCGGGTCTTTAAGAAATTCCTGAAGAGCCCCCACTTTTTGGCTGAGAAAGGTGAGCCGGGCATCAAGCCGAGCGATCAAGCCGCGTGAGATTTCTGCGCGAATCGGATTTTGCCCCTGAGTTTGGCAGGCGATGCCGAGTTCTTCGCGAAATAAACCCATCTGGATTTTTTCCCGGGCCTCTGCCGAAATATCCTGCCCCTTTGCCCAAGAGGCAAAACTGAGCGAAAGCGCAAAAACGAAGCCCATGAATCGCGCCAGTCGCATCGATGGCCCCCCTAGTGTCTGGGAAAGCAAGAGCGAGGCCGTTTGGAAAATCCCTGCGAAATTCGGTGAATTTGACTCATTTTTTGAGTGCCCAATCGCCTAGGAAATGGACGGTGTTTTCCTCGTAGTCACTTTCCTTGGACGGCTTTTTTCCGGCCATGGACGGCAGCTCGGGCTCGTGATTAACATCCCGCTCATGCGGGAATTCCAGGCTCAATGGGTGGCTATTACGGGCGCCTCTAGCGGTATTGGCGAACAGATGGCCGAGATTCTGGCTCAGGCCGGAGCCAAACTCGTTCTGGTGGCTCGGCGCGGAGATCGTCTTCGCCAGCTTGCGGAGCGCTGCATCTCCTTGGGCGCTATCGAAGTGCGCGTGGTCGAAGTCGACCTCACCGCGTCTGCGGGTGTAGAAAAGCTGATTGCGGAGCTTTCGGCTTTGCCGGGAGGCCTCGATGGGCTGATCAACAACGCCGGATTCGGAGCCACGGGAAATTTCGATCAGGCTCACTGGCGGCTTCTGGATTCCATGCTGGAACTCAATATCACCTCGCTTGTGCGATTGTCGCATTGGGCGGCGGGCGTCCTTCGAGCAAAGGGCCGCGGCGGAATTTTGAACGTGGCCTCGACGGCAGCCTTTCAGCCTTTGCCTGGAATGGCGCTTTACGGAGCGACGAAATCCTTTGTCTCGACCTTCAGCGCGGCTTTGCATCAGGAGCTAAAATATTCTGGAGTGAAAGTTTCCTGCCTTCATCCTGGAAAAACAGAAACCGAATTTTTCGATGCAGCGGGAATGTCGGGCAAGGCGATTCGCTTTTTCCAAATTCCAGGAATGTCAGCACGCGAGGTCGCTCAGATTGGGCTTCAAGGCTGGGCTGCGAATCAACCCCAAGTGATCGCCGGAGGACTCAATCGGGTCATCGCTTTTTTGACACGTCTTGCGCCGCTTACGTTTCAACTTCGTTTAGCCCACTCGCTTTTTCGAGAACCCGAAGCTAGAATTTCAGAATGAAAATCGCGACCGATCGCTTCACTCGTTTACCGTTGGTAAGTCCCACTGCCGATGCTGCAAAAGCCGCGAAACTCAGCACCCATGACGTCCGCGTGGCGTTTGTGCTGAATGGAAACATGCTTCATGCGCAATTTCGCGTGGCCCTTTATTATCGCCCCAACACCTTGCCGGATTTGAAAGGCCAGGGGCCACATTGGGGACTTTGGGAAGGCGACGTGGTCGAGCTTTTCCTTCGCGTGGGCGATTCTCATTATTTCGAATTCCAGGTCAGTCCGCTGGGCCAAGATTTCGAACTCAAGGTCATCGAGCCCAAAACGAACGTCGATCGTGAGTTCCGATCCGGAATGTTGGCCAAGACCGAGCATCGCGCTTGGGCGGGCGAGTGGGATACCTCGATGGAAATCGACCTGAGCCGCTTAGGGTGGCAAGGCGATCGCGCTGCGATCACGGGCAATGCTTTTGCCATTTTGGGCAAAGGCGAACCCCGCATGCACTACAGTTTGTTCCTGCCTCCGCAGGAAAAGCCCGATTTTCATCTCCCCGAGCATTTCAAGAAGCTTCCTGGGATTTGAATTTCGATCGATTCTCTCTCTTAGGCGGAACCCAATTCGATGCGGCTCCCGCCGAGAATTTCGGCGTGTCCGGGGTGGCAGGTGAAGATCACGACTTGCCATCCCTGAGCAGAGAAGCCCTGGATTTCTCGGGCCGCGCGCTCTGCGTGCGCAGGGTCAAGGTTCACCAAGGGGTCGTCTAAAAGTAGGAGCCCTTTTTTGTCGCGTCCCAGAACCTGAGCCATGCTGAGTCGCAGGCCTAAGGCTGCGCTGTCGCGCATACCGGTCGAAAGCGAGTGAAAGGGGATTCTCACTCGGTCGGTTCGCTCGAAGCTTTGCGGTACGCCTTCTTGGGGTCCACTCCCTAAATCAGGCGAAGCGTATTTCCCGGCCGTGAGACGACTGAAAGAAGCTTCAAACTCTTGCCGAAGGGGGCCGAAAGTATCTGGAGCTTCAGCCTGAAGAATCTTGTTCAGCGTGGCTTGGACCAAGAGTAAGGCCCGCCCGTGAGCCAGCTGCCTTTCAAATTCGTCGCGCGCTTCAGTGACTTGCGGCTCAAGCTCTTGGACTGAAAACTCGGGTGCCGAAGCCAAGAGAGCTGCCCGCTGGCTTTCGAGGGTCAGATGGCGCGAACGCTGAGCATCTAAGCGACTCTCAGCCGCTTGAAATTCGGCGAGGAATCCCGCTTCGTCTTGAGTGGCTGCTTCGGGAAGGCGTGGCAAAGCTTCGATCTTTTCTTGGATTTGCTGAACACTGAGTTGGTTTTTGACGGCAAGCTGAAAGAGGGCTCCCGCTTCGGTACAAGCATACTGAGCTTGCAGACCTGAGATCCCGCGGCGGGCGGATTCGAGCTGAGCGCGCATCGTCCCGAGCTGATCCCGCGCTTGTCCCAGTTCCGTCCGAATCTGAGCGCTGGGGCGATAGGATTGCGACTCCCCTAGCGCCAAGTACCGAGCTTCCAAGGATTCAAACGTCTCGCTGCCCAGAAGCGTCTTCAGAGATTCTCGGACTGCTTTCAGCTCAGTTCGCGTCTCATCTTGGCGGCGAAGCACTTCTTCGGCCATTTCAAGATTGGCAAGCTGTTGCGCCAAAAGCAGAGACCGAATCTGATCTTCCAAATGAGCCGCTTGCCGCGCCACTTCCGAGAAATTTCCGTCTCCGGACTCGACCGTGAGTTGGAATTGATCGCTCTCCAAGCGGATTCGTCCGCCCGCTTCGAGTCGCACGGTGCTTCCGGAAGAAAGCTCCTGTCGGGATTCTGGGTCAATGTCGCGCTGACTGGTGAGGCGCAGAGACTGAAGAGCCTGAAAGTTCACGGAGAGGCGACCGCTTTTGAGGCTAGCTTTCAGCTCTTTCAAAGAAGCGTGGGCTTTTTTGATTTCCTCACAGGCCAGTGCTTGTGTTTTCAGCGAGCGGCCTCGCGCTAAAAGTTCCTCATCTCTTTGCTTGAGATCTCGGGCCTTCGGATAAGTCTCGCGAAGGCTACGATTCTTGAGTTCGTTCTCTGAACCTGCTTGCTCGGACTCCAGGGCCTTGCATCGCTCTTCTAAGGATGCCAGCTGCTGCTCTTTAGGCGCAATCTCGGCTTGCCAGGCCGACCAGCGCGTCACGTCCCCTTGAATTCTGAGGCCTTCGGCCTGAGCCGTTTGAAGCTGAGCTCGAAGCGCCTTTTTCTCCTGAATGGCAGGAATCAGCGCTTTTCGCTCCTGCACGAGCGAGGAGTCCTGAGACGCCTGCGCCTTGAGCCGTTCCAGTTCTTGCTGCAGGCGATCGAGCTCGGCTTCGGCTTTCCGTGTCTCCTCGAAATCTTTTTCGACTTGGGCCTTTTTATAAAAAGCAGCGAGCACAGTGCCGACATCTCGCTTCCAGGGATCATGAAGACCGCGATTGCCTTTGGGCGCGCGAGCAACGATGTCCCACTGCGAGAAGTGCTCAGCGACGGCTTGGTCAATTTTCGAACGAAGGGACTCTACGGAAATTCCGTCCGTCTCAAAAAGGGCCTTCTGAAGCATGCTGCCCAAGTCCTCAATCGGTGACCGATCGGTCTTGAGTTCCTCAAGGCTTCTCGCCAAGTGCGCCTGGCGAGCCAGATGGATGCTTCGGTAAGTTCCCGCGCGAACGCCGATGAGCTTTTCCAGGGCTTCCCGAATGGCTTCTTCTTCGCGAACTTCGCGTCCTCCCGGGAACTTCAAAACGGCTTCCGAGCGGCTCCCCCAGGTTTTCTCAAGGGTGATGCCTGCTTCTCCCGCGGAGTCGAGCATCTCGAGCGATACCTTGGCGGTATCGCCACCGATCGGAACAAAAGGTTGAAGTTCTTTGGCGAAAATGGGTTTCGTCAATTTAGCAGGAAGAAAAAGCGCGCGCTCAATGGCAGCGAAAAGGGAGGACTTCCCAATGTCGTTCACTCCAAGAACCACATTTAATCCTGGGGTAAAAGAAATGCTTCGATTCGCTTGCCCTGCCCAAGGGTGCAGGTGAACGGTTTTTAATTTCATCGGGATGCCCTTCCGGCACTGCCCAGCAGTTCATAAGCAATTTGAAGAGCTTCGGGTTCCTGGGTCTGCGCGGCCAGTTGGGAGAGAAGCCGGTGGGGGAATGAGCCTTCCGTAAACTCGCGATCAATTTCTTCCTGGGTTACTCGGATTTGAAGGGCCTCGGTGACGGCCTTCAGGTGCAGCAAATGGTCTCGCAGCAGATTCAGCTGCTCACTCAATTCTCGAAACTCTTCGCGTCCGAGTCGGCCGGAAAGCACGAGCTTCAGAAGCTGTCGTTTCTCATCGGGCTTTTGAAGCCAGCTCTGAACCAAGGTTTTTACTTCGCTGATTGAGGAAATTTCTTTCTCAATCTCATCAAATCGGAAAAGCCCGGTCGGAACCGCTTCGACTTGCCAGTTCTTCCGGTCCGTCGCTTCAATCAACCAAGCGGTGCCGCGATGGGAGCAATCAAAGCCATCGGGTTCAGGCGTGCCTGGATAAAAAATGCGGGCATTCGCCTCTGGTTCGACCGGGTGGCGCACATGGATGTGGCCCATGAGCCAGAAATCCACACCGGCCTCAATCAGGCCCTGACGCGTCATCGGGTAGTAAGAACCCTCGCGATCATAAGACAGTCCTTCCAAACTTCCGTGGGCGACGCCGATAACGTGCCGAGCGTCAGCACTTTTCTGGGCTTGAGTCACCCAGTCGGTTGCATTGGCTTTGGAGTGTTTATCGCGGCAAGGAGCTGCATAAAGATGAACTCCTTCCAGGTCGTATTCAGCTAAGTCGTAGAGTTTCTTCTCGGACAAGAGAAGCACTTTGCCGGTAGCGTTCTCCATGAAGACCGACCAGAGCGAATCTGCGCGATCTTCAAAAAAGTCATGGTTTCCTGGAAGAATGGCGACGAGCGCGCCACCAAAGCGAGAGAGAATTTGTGCCGCTCGCTCGATGTCACGTTTGGGCACTGAGACCCGATCAAAGAGATCTCCCGAAACGACGAGAAGCTGACACTGTTTCTCAGTCGCAGTTTGCACCATTTTTTCGAGCGACTGAAAACGGCCGTTTGAGAGGGGTTGCTGAAGGTCGCCGTAGGAGCTGAACTTCATGCCCAAGTGAACATCGGCGGTCTGGAAAATACGAAGAGGCGAACTCATGCCGGGCGGCATCTTAGCCTGAGCGGCAGCGCGATTCCAAGATGGGATTCGGGTTTCCTTGAATTTGCCGAATTTTTGCGGCTCTTTTGCATTCCCAGGCGGTCACGGGAAAGAGCTTGTCCCATGCTTCAAAGAGTTTTTGGTTTTTGTCGGAAATAATGCCCCGGCCCGGGTAAGCGGCGTGCATGTATTGATAGGTCCGGGCGACAATTCCTTTGGCTTGGTCCATGGGTTCGAACTTCCGGTCTCGCACTTTGGCTTGGCAGCCTCCAAAGTCGCCGGGTCCGCGGTCAATGGCAGCCATAGAGTAGTTCGATCGTAGGCCGTTCAGTTCACCTACTTCGGGCCAGAGGTTGTAGAGATCAGCCTCCATTCGCGAGAATTCTGCGTTGGTTTCAGCGCATTTGCGTCCTTTGAAGCGCTTTCCTCGTTTGGTGCACGCCGGTACACCTTCGCGCCACTCAACAAAGGAATGCCCGAACGCCTCTGCAGGCACTACGTGTTCCCATTCAAGACGTTGGGCACGTTTCAGGTC
>JACCEB010994878.1_pt1 | contig 11696 bp, 9 predicted proteins | sample 7454761 | NCBI WGS metagenome assembly JACCEB01 (sample SAMN15323454, study PRJNA562643) | freshwater metagenome | isolation source: river surface water | place: USA:Blue River Watershed | collected 2017-08-18 | reverse complement strand
GCCCAATCGGCCTCGTTGGAGGACATCCTTCGGCTCAACGCGCTGGCGCCGATCCGGGTGTTGACCTTGGCGCCGGAGATGCCGGGCAACTTGGCCCTGATTCCGCAGCTGGTGGCCGCTGGCATACGCGTGCAGGTGGGCCACACCCGCGCCAGTTACGAAGAGGTTGTGCAGGCGCTGGCGCACGGTGCCAGCGGCTTCACACACCTGTACAACGCGATGGGCGCCCTGCACCACCGTGCGCCGGGTGCCACTGGCGCAGCACTGGCCCACGCGCAGCACGCGGAAATCATTCCCGACCTGCTGCACGTGCACCCCGGTGCCATCCACGCGGCGCTGCGAGCGGTACCAGGGCTGTTTGCCGTGACCGATGCGACGGCTGCAGCCGGCATGCCCGACGGGCCCTATCCATTGGGCCAGCACACCGTGCACAAGTGCATGGGTGGCGTGCGCTTGGCCGATGGCACCTTGGCCGGCAGTGCGCTGACCATGGACCAAGCCCTGCGCAACCTGGTGCACATTGGGCTTTCGGTGGAGCAGGCCAGCGCGCGGGTGAGCACGTATGCAGCCCGCTACTTGGGCTTGAGCGACCGGGGCTTGATCGCCCCGGGCGCCTGGGCCGACTTGGTGGTGTTGGACCCCCAAACCCTGCAGGTGCAGCAGGTGGTGGTGGAAGGAGAGGCCATTGACCTTGGCACAACGGCCTGAAGCCCAAGCTCACGGGGACGCTCAGGGGCACACCCAAGGACCGGGCCCCGGACCATGGGCTTGGGTCCCCAGCCTGTATCTGCTGCAGGGCTTGCCCTATGTGGTGGTGATGTCGCTGAGCGTGGTGATGTACAAGAACCTGGGGCTGTCCAACACCGACATTGCCCTGTACACGAGTTTGCTCTACCTGCCCTGGGTGGTCAAGCCGCTCTGGAGCCCCTTGATTGAGCTCTTGGGCACGCGTCGGCGCTGGATATGGGCGCTTCAGTTTGCGGTGGGGGCCCTGCTGGCCATGGTGGCACTGAGCCTGCCCACCGAACAATGGGTGCGCTGGAGCTTGGCCGTGCTGTGGCTCATGGCCTTTGCCAGTGCCAGCCACGACATAGCGGCTGATGGCTACTACATGATGGCCCTGCCCACGCACCAGCAGGCGGCCTTCGTGGGCATCCGTTCCACGTTCTACCGCGTGGCCAACATCGCCGGGCAGGGTGGACTGGTTTACCTGGCAGGCGAAGTGGCCGAGCGCAGCGGATCGGCGGTGTTGGCGTGGCAGGTGGTGCTGGGTTTGTTGGCGGTGTGCTTCGTGGTGGTGGGCCTGTACCACGCTTGGCGCTTGCCCTATCCGGCCGAAGACCAGCCGGGCGCGGTGCGCTCCAGTTTGTTCGTCGAGTTCTTCGCGGTCTTGGGCGCTTTCTTTCGCAAGCCTGCCATTGCCGTGGGCATTGCCTACCTGCTGCTGTACCGCTTTCCGGAAGCGCAGTTGCTCAAGTTGGCGGCACCGTTTCTGCTGGACCCGGCTGAAGCCGGTGGCCTGGGCCTGTCCACCCGCGAAGTGGGCGTGGCCTACGGCACGGTGGGCCTGATCGCCTTGACGGTGGGCGGCATCGTGGGCGGGCTGCTGATTGCGCGCTTTGGCTTGAAGGCCTGCCTGTGGCCCTTGGTTTGGGGCATGCACCTGCCCAACCTGGTGTTCTTGGCCATGGCGCTGTGGCCGCCACAACAGTTGTGGGTCGTGAGCACCGCTTTGGCGATGGAGCAGTTTGGCTACGGCGTCGGTTTTGCTGCCTATTTGATGGTGATGATTTTGATTGCCGAGGGGCCGCACAAGACCGCGCACTACGCCATCTGTACCGGCTTCATGGCCATGGGGATGATGATTCCGGGCTTCTGGAGCGGCTGGTTGCAAGAGGCCTTGGGCTATGTCGGCTTCTTCACCTGGGTGATGGTGGCGGCCATTCCGTCCTTTGTGATGACGGCTCTGATTCGGGTGCCAGAGGGCTTTGGCCGAAGGGAGCCGGCGGCGTGAACGGGCGGCTGTTCAGCCTCGACGCCTTTCGGGGCATGACGATTGCCGCCATGCTGTTGGTCAACAACCCGGGCGACTGGAAGCATGTCTACGGTCCCTTGTTGCATGCGCCCTGGCACGGTTGGACCGTCACCGACTGGATCTTTCCCTTCTTCATCTTCATCAGTGGCGTGGCCATGCCCATGAGCCTGGCCCGGCGCCGGGATGCGGGTGCACAGCCGCTGGACTTGTGCATGGGCTTGGTGCGCCGCGGTTTGCTGATCGTGTTGATCGGTTTGATGCTCAACGCGGTGCCTGCCTTTGACTGGAACACCTTGCGCTGGCCTGGCGTGTTGCAGCGCATTGGCTTGTGCATCGTGTTGTGTGCGCCCGTGGTGGTCTGGTTGGCTTGGCGCGGGCAGGCTGCGGTGGCCGTGGGCTTGCTGCTGCTGTACAGCGTGTTGATGTTGGCCGTGCCCGTGCCGGGCGATGACGGCGTGGTGCGTGTGGGGTCCTTGTTGGCGGGGCAGGACACCGGCAGCTATGTTGACCGCTTGTTGATGCAGGGGCATTTGTGGGCCCAGTCCCGCACCTGGGACCCCGAGGGCCTGCTGAGCACCTTGCCCGCGGTGTCCACCCTGTTGGCCGGCGTGCTGACCGGGCAGGGCATGGCGCGTGTGCAGGAGCCCGGTGCGCGTTGCATGGGCCTGGTGGTGGCGGGCTTGTTGGCGCTGTGGGCGGGTGAAGTCTTGGCGGCGTGGAACATGCCGATCAACAAGGCTTTGTGGACCCCAGCGTATGTGGCCAGCACGGGCGGTTGGGCGCTGTTGATCCTGGCGGCCTTTCATTGGCTGCTGGACGGCCAGGCCGATGCGATCAGCCGCGCCCGTTGGCGCTGGTGGGCACGGCCCCTGGTGGACTTCGGCATGAACGCCCTGTTCTTGTTTGTGCTGGCGGGTCTGGTGGCCAAGGCCCTGGCCTTTATCAGGATCGACGGCCTGAGCTTGAAGACCCACCTGGTGGCCGGTTTGCAGCACACCGGGCTGCCGCAGGTCCAGGTGTCGCTCTTGTTTGCCGTGGGCTTTGTGCTGGTCTTTTATGCCGTGGCGGCCTGGATGGCCCAACGCCAATGGTTCATCAAGGTGTGATCTACCTGGGGCTGGATGCCGGGGGCACCGCGTGTCGCTGGACCGCGGTGGACGCGCAGGGGCAGGTGCTGGCGCAGGCGCAGGTGGGCGGCTTCAGTGGCATGAGTTTGGCCTCCGAGGCCGGCCGAGTGCAGTTGGGACAGGCCCTGCATGACCTGGCCGAGCACGTGGCCCAACAGTTGCCCGGCCGGCCGGTGGCGGGTGTGTATGCCGGTGTGACCGGCGTGAGCGAACCGCTGGCCGCAACGGCACAAACCTTGTCGGGGCTTTTGGCCCAGCGCCTGGGCACTTCCGACGCTTGCGTGCAATGCCACAGCGACATGGACATTGCGTTTCGTGCGGCCCATGAACCGGGTGCAGGCTACCTCGTGTATGCCGGCACGGGTTCCATTGCGTCCTTCATTGATGAGGATGGCGTGTGGCACCGTGCTGGTGGGCGAGGCTTTGTGCTGGGCGATGAGGGCGGGGGTTACTGGATCGCCAAAGAGGCCCTGTCCACCATTTGGCGACGTGAAGACGAGTGGCCCGGTCAGTGGGTGGAGAGCCCCATGGCGCGCTGCTTGTTTGCGCAACTCGGAGGCTCGGATTGGGCCAGCACCCGGCAGTACATCTACGGCGGCGATCGGGGCGAAGTGGGGCGCTTGGCGCTGGCGGTGGCCGAAGCGGCGGAGCTGGGCGATGCCGAGGCGGCTTCGCTGCTGCGGCGTGCCGGCATTGAACTGGGCCGCTTGGGTGCGGTGCTGCACCGGCGCTTCGGGCCCAAGCCGGTGGTGGCGGCTGGGCGTGTGCTGTTGCTGCACCCCTTGGTGGGGCAGGGCGTGCGGGCCGGGCTGCCGGCCGATTGCCCCTTGGAGCTCCAGCAGATCGACCCCTCGCTGGCCGCTGCGCAGCGAGCCTGTGCCTTGTGGGGCAGCGGGGCATGAGCGCGGCGCAGCCGAAGGCCAGCCAGGCGCCGGTGACCCAGCCGCGTGTGAGCCGTCGCACCTGCTTGATCAGCATGGGCATGAACATCGGGTGCGCCTGGCCGTCTGTTGCAGGGGCGGCGGATCGCTTCTCCACCCTGCACCGTGAGCTCGAAGCCCTGGTCGGGGACCGCCCAGGTGCCTGGGGCCAGCTCTGCACCTTGGCCGTGCGCGATGGACAGGTGGTGCACCGCAGCCACCATGGCAGGCGAACGATCCATGCCCGTGACCGTGCGCTGGACCGGCCCGTCACGCCACGCACCCTGTTCCGCGTGGCCTCGATATCCAAGCTGGTGGTGTCGGTGGCGGTGATGCGCCTGGTGGACCAGGGCCGGCTTCACATCGACGCCGATGTGGGCGATGTCCTGGGCTGGCGATTGCGCCACCCCGATTTCGAGCATCTGCCCATCAGCCTTCGGATGTTGATGTCGCACCGATCGGGCTTGAGTGATGCGGGCGGCTACGTGTGGGGCCCACAGATGGCCTTGCGAGAGGTGCTGCACCCCGCCGGGTCTCTGTACCGGGGTGGCTTGAGCTGGCGGCGCCATCGCGCACCCGGCAGTTGGTTCCAGTATGTGAACCTCAACTGGGGCGTGGTGGGCACGGTGATGGAGCGGGCCACGGGCGAGCGCTTTGACCAACTCCTGCACCGCCTGGTCTTGCAGCCCCTGGGGCTGCGGGGCGGCTTTGTGCCGTGGGCACTGTCGGACGACGTGCTGCAAGACGTGGCCACGCTGTACCGCCGCCGCAGGATGGATGGCGAGCGCGAGGTGTGGGACCCAGAGGGCCCTTGGTGGCCACAAGTTGATGATTACCACGCGGGCCGGCCGCCAGAACCGCCTGGCCTAGACCACTATGTACCGGGCACCAATGCCACGGTGTTCAGCCCGCAAGGGGGCTTGCGCATTTCCAGCGACGACCTGGGCGTGTTGATGCAGATGCTGCTCAACCGCGGGCGCCATGAAGGCCAGGTGCTGCTCACCGAAAACGCGATGCACGTGCTCAGCACGGAGCAGTGGCGCTACACACCGCAGGCGCCCAACGGCGACACCTTGGGCGAGGCCGTATGGTCCTGGGCACTGGGGCCCCAGCGCTTCACCGACCACAGTGGCCCTGGCCGAGGCGATCGACTGGTGGAAGGTGGCGGCTTCAACGGGTGGGGGCACCTGGGCGATGCCTACGGCCTGGTGGGCACCTTTGCCCTGGACCCCGTGCGCCGCCATGGCCTGATCGTGCTCTTGGGCAGCCCCAGCCGGTCGCCCTATGGCCCCAAGCTCAACTGGACCTCGATGGTGCCGGACCAGGCCCGCGTGCTCAGTGCCCTGTGGCAACAGCAGCTGTCCTGATGCGCACAGCACACCGTTCGGGCTAGGATCGAACGACCACTCCGTGCTTGCATCCGATGTTTCCTTACTCCAGTAACTCCACTTACCTGCGCTGCCGCGCTGCCAGCCAAGCGCCTGATGCACACACGTCTGGAGTACCCGCCTATGGCTTGGCGGGCCTGCCCTGGGACGGCGCGGTCACCAACCGCAGCGGCGCTCGGCATGGGCCGGCCGCGATCCGCCAGGCCAGCCACATGTTGTGTGACGGCCATCATCCGGTTTTTGAAGTCTCGCCCCTGGCCCACCTGGAGGACCACGGCGACCTGATGCTGCCCAACACGTCCCTGGCCGCCATGCGGCAGGCGCTGTTGCCGCAAGCCCGCACGCTGATTGAACGGCAGCACATGGTGTGGTTGGGGGGTGACCACTCGGTGACCTTGCCCTTGCTGCAGCTGTACCGCCAGCGCTACGGCCAGCCGATGGCCTTGCTGCACTTTGACGCGCACTGCGACACCTGGCCAGACCACTTCGGCGAGCCCAGTGGCCACGGCACGTGGCTGCATGAGGCTTTTGAGCAGGGCTTGGTGAGGCCCGAGTGTGTGGTGCAGGTGGGCATCCGAAGCTCGGCGCAGCGCGACGTTCGCGAGCGTGTGCGCACGGAGGGCGGCTTGATCTACGAAGCTCGCGCGCTGCGTGGCTTGGAGGGCGCAGCACAACTGAGCGATGTGCTGCAAACCGTGCGACAGCGCATGGCCGCTGCCGGCCACCCACCGCTGTACCTGAGCTTGGACATCGACTCTCTGGACCCCGCACACGCACCGGGAACCGGAACCCCCGAGCCCGCGGGTCTGAGCACGGCTCAGGTGATGAGCCTCCTGGAAGGCTGGGCCGACCTGAACTTCGTGGGCATGGACTGTGTGGAGGTGAGCCCGCCCTATGACCACGCGGAGTTGACCAGCCAGGCGGCTGCGCACTTCGTGTGGACCTACTTGAGCGCCCGCGTGGCGCAGGGCCTGTCCCCCACGGTATGAATCGGGAGGGGCGCTCCTCGGGCGCAAGGTCCGGCGCTTGGTCGGTGGTGCTGATGACGGCCGTGCTGGGCTTTGCGGCCCCGGCTGCCCCCGCACATGCGAACGACACCTTGAACGATCGGGGCATGGTCACGGCTGCGCCATGGGGCTCGGTGGCGCCACCGCAAGCGACGTACCGCTCCCGACGCCAGGGCGCCATCACCGGCCTGACCGTTCACCACCAAGGTGAAACCTGGCCAGCCGGCGCCGACGTGCCCGCCTATTTGCGCCGCCTGCAGCAGTGGTCGCGCCGCGAGCGGGCCTGGGTGGATGTGCCCTACCACTACATCGTCGCGCCTGATGGTGCGGTCTACGCGGGGCGCGACCCGCAATGGGCGGGCGACAGCAACACCGACTACGACACCCTGGGGCAGCTGCAGGTGATGCTGTTGGGCAACTTCGAACACCAGCAACCCACGGTGGCGCAGCTGCAAGCCACGGCCAGGCTCTTGGGCCAGTTGCTGGCGCTGCATGGCTTGGCGCCCGATCGCATCCGGGCCCACCGTCACCACACCACACAGACGGTGTGTCCGGGCGAACACCTGATGCGGGTCTTCGAAGACCTGCGGGCACAGGCCGCTGCGGGGCTGACCAGGGTGGGCACGCCATGAGGAGGCACCAGCCGTGAACCCGTGGGTCTTGTTCACCTGCGTGCTGGTCTATTTCGCCTTGCTGTTCGTCGTGGCCTGGCGCACCTCCCAAGGGGCAGACAACCAGTCGTTCTTTGTGGGCAACCGCAACAGCGCCTGGCCTTTGGTGGCCTTCGGCATGATCGGCACCTCGCTGTCGGGCGTGACCTTCATCAGTGTTCCCGGTGCGGTGGGTGTCAGTGGCTTTCACTACTGGCAGATCATGTTGGGGCATCTGCTGGGCTATGCGCTGGTGGCCTGGGTCTTGCTGCCGCTGTATTACCGCTTGGGGCTGGTCTCCATCTATGGTTGGATCGAAGATCGCTTGGGCCCTTCGGCCCTGCGCATGGCGGCGGGCTTTTTCATTTTGTCGCGCACCTTGGGCGCCACGGCGCGTCTTTATCTGGTGGTGCGCATCCTGCAGGACGTGATCTTGGAGCGGCTGGGCCTGCCCTTTGGAGCAACCGCTGCCGTGATGGTGCTGATGATCCTGCTGTACACCTGGCGCGGTGGCGTCAAGACCATTGTGTGGACCGATACGCTTCAGACCGCAGGCATGCTCTTTGGCTTGGGGGCCTGCATCGTCTTCATCTTGCAGGCCCTGGACCTCAGCGGCTGGCAGGCCTTGATGCAGATGCAGGAGCAGGGCCTGTCGCGGGTGTGGGGCACCGAGCCCGCTGCCAAGGAGTACTGGCTCAAGCAACTCCTGGCCGGTGCGGCCATTGCCATCGCCATGACCGGTATGGATCAGGAGATGATGCAGAAGAACATTTCGGTGCGCACCCTGCGCGGCTCGCAGCTGAACATGGTGTGCATGGCGCTGGCCATGTCGGTGGTGGTCTTGGCCTTCCTGTTCTTGGGGGGCTTGCTGATGTTGTTTGCGCAGCAGGCCGGTATGCCCGAGCGCGGCGACCGCCTGTTCCCCGCAGTGGTGATGGGCCACCTGCCGGCGGTGATCCAACTGATCTTCATCTTGGCGCTGATTTCTGCGCTGTTCCCGAGTGCGGATGGCGCGCTCACGGCCCTGACGTCTTCCACCTGCAACGACCTCCTGGCCTTTGGGCGGCGCCGCGACTGGACGTCTGAGCAGCAGGAGTCCATTCGCAAGCGGGTGCACCTGGCCTACGCAGCGGTGTTCATGCTGCTGGTCATGGGGTTTCGCTGGCTGGACGATCCCAGCATGATTTGCCTTATCCTGAAAGTGGCCAACTACACCTATGGGCCGCTGCTGGGTCTGTTCGCCTTCGGCTGGTGGACACGCCGCCCAGTGCGCGATGCCTGGGTGCCGATGGTGACGGTGCTGGCGCCGGTGGCCTGTGGCGTGTTGGATGCGTTGCAGCCGTTGATCTTCGAGACCTGGCGCATCGGCTTGGAGTTGCTGCTGCTCAACGGCGCCCTGGTGTTCCTGGGGCTGTGGTGTATCTCGCGGCCGCCCGATCAGGTGGTCAGCGTCACCTTGGACAAATAGCTGGGGCGGTCGGGGTCGCGGCCGCGTGCGCGTGCCAGGGCTTCAACCATCAGATAGAAGGACTGGATCAGGCAAACGGGGTCCAGATCGGGGTGTGCAGCGGTGGTGCAGGGCAGGTTGCCCGGGGCACCGGGGCCTGTGACGGCCAACAGCACCCGCGCACCACGGGCGAGCATTTCTTGAGCCAGTTGGCGCATCTCCTCTTGTGCTGGACCGCGCGGCGCCAGGATCAACAAGGGATAGCCCTGGTCGATCAAGGCCATGGGCCCGTGGCGCAGTTCGGCACTGCTGAAGGTTTCGGCCTGGATGCCGCAGGTCTCCTTGAACTTCAGTGCGGCCTCCAAGGCCACGGCCATACCGGCCCCTCGACTCACCACCATCAGACGCTGCGCCTCACCCAGTGTTTCCACCGCTGGGCCCCAGTCGTGCCCACAGGCCTGCTCCAAAGCCTCGGGCAGGGCTCGAAGGCCCGCCTGCAAGCCCTCATCGCCCTGCCAAGAAGCCAAGAGATGGGCGCAGGCGGCCAGTTGGGCAATGAAGCTCTTGGTGGCCGCCACGCTCTTCTCGGCACCGGCGTGCAGGGGCAGCACGGTGTGCGCGGCCAAGGCCAAGGGCGACTGCGTGTCGTTGACCAGGGCCACCCCGCGTGTGTCGGGCCCGCTGAAGTAAGACAGGGCCTGTACCAAGTCCGGGCTGCGGCCACTTTGCGAAAACGCCAACGCCAAGGTGCCGGCGCGCTGCAGGGGCGCGGCGTACAGGCTCAACAGCGAAGGCGGCAAGGACGTGACAAAACGCCCCAGCCGCAGCATGCACAGGTAGCCGAAATAGGACGCTGCATGGTCGCTGCTGCCGCGGGCGATGGTGACGATGTGCTCTGGCGTGCGCCGCCGCCACGGCTCCACCAGATCGGCCAGCACGCTGGCGTTCTGAGCCAACTGATCGGCCACAACGCTGGGTGATTGCAGCGCTTCGGACCGCATGTGCGATGGTGCGAACGGCTGGGGCATGGCCAAGGGGCCCCGGTGGGGGCCAGGGGCCTGGGGTGTCAAGCTGACGGTGGTGCGATGATAAGCAATGGGCGTCAAGGCGTGCTCGAACCGCGGTAGGGCTTTGCTGGGCCAGGCGTGGCCCATGGCGTGGTGGCGTTCAGGCTTGGGAGTGTGGGCCCTGTTGTTGTGTGCGCTGGGCTGCGTGCACCTGCAACCCAGCCGCGCACAAGTGCGTGGCACCTGGCTCACCACCACCGCCAACGACGCCCTGGCCACCCCGGAGCACACGGCGCGCACCATGCAGCGCTTGCGTGAAATCGGTTTGAACACGGTCTACATTGAGGCGTGGAAGAACGGCTACACGCAGTTCCCCTCTGAAGTCCTGCGTCGGGCCATTGGTGTGTCCCAACGCCCGGCAGGCCCGCAGCAAGCCCAGGCTGGATCCGTTCCAGTGGGCCCACACGCTGAGCGCGACCTGTTGCACGAAGCGGTCACGGAAGCGCACCGCAATGGCCTGTTGGCCATCGCTTGGTTTGAATACGGCTTCATGGCTGCGCATCAGGCCACCCTCAACCATCTGCGCCAGGCCAAGCCCGATTGGTTGAGTCGCAACCTGCAGGGGCATGAGGTGGCACCCAACGGGTTCGTGTGGCTCAACCCCTTGCATCCACAGGCCCGTGAGCTGCTGCTGGACTTGGTGCTCGAAGCGGTGGACCGCTATGACCTGGATGGCGTTCAACTCGATGACCGCATCGTATGGCCCCATGTGACCATGGGCTACGACGCCTACACGCGTGGCGTGTATGCCGCTGAGCACCAAGGGGCACAGCCGCCGGTGGACCACCTTGACCCGGCCTGGATGCGATGGCGAGCCTCGAAGGTGGACGAGTATGCACGCTGGTTTGTGCAAGAGGTGCGCGCCCGCAGGCCAGGGCTGGTGGTGTCCTTGAGCCCAGCGGTCTACCCCTGGAGCTGGGACCACCATCTGTTGGATTGGCCCCGATGGACGGCGTGGGCTGAAGCCGACCGATTGAGTGGCCTGCCGGTTCGCAGCGAGCAAGCGCGGCGCGTGGTGCCGCATTGGGATGAGGTCATCCCGCAGGCCTATCGCCTGAACTATGCGGCCTTTGAAAAGACCTGGCTTGAGCAGACGGCCGCTGTGCAGGCCCGCGGGGCCTACCGTCCTGCTCAGCTGGTGGCCGGAATACGCATCGTGGGGGATGGCCCTGACTCCTCGTGGGACCAGCTCCAGCGATCGATGGAATTGGTGGAACGCCTCGGCCAAGGAGGGCACGTGCTGTGGTTCAGCCGCGGCGTGCTGGACCTGTACGCCCAGGAGCTACAGGGCTGGTATCGGCAGCGTGGGCCGGCCCATTCGCCACGGTTTGCGGTGGGCTGGCGCCCGGGGGCATGGCCCTTGATGCGCAACGCTTCAGCCGGCTCGGCACCGCTGGGTGCGGCGACCGATGCGCTGTGGTCCACGGAGCACTTGCCCGCTGGGCGGTATCGGGTGGTGGGGCGCCGGCCCACCGCGCCGGGTTGGCAGGACATTCAAAGCGTCGACCAGCCCCAAACCGGGCCGGCCGCCTTGGCGCTTTCGGGGGGCTGGGACCAGGTGGAACTGCTGGTCGATCGACGTGATGCGATGGGTGCCAGCCTGCGGCCTGGCGCGCCGGTAAGTCGGGCTCGCTAGATAGGTGTTCCGATCGGGTAGGGCAGGGCGCCGTCGTCACGGTGGCTTCATATTCCATCGGCACGATTTGTCACAGTGCCTGTAACCAACCGGAGCCTTTATGAGCCAAGCATCTGCACCGAACGAGTATGACGACAACGAGATCGTCAATTCCTCCAACAACCTTCATTTTGAGGACATCCTCAACGCCCGCCTCTCACGTCGACAGACCGTGTTTGGCGGCATCAGCGCCGCCACCGCTGCTGCCTTCGGAACCCTGAGCCTGACGGCCTGTGGCGGCGGCCAAGACAGCGGCCCCACGGCCAAGCCTTTGGCCCTGGGCTTCTCGGCCGTGGCCAAGAGCAAGCAAGACATCGTGACCGTCCCGGACGGCTACCAGGTGAGCATCCTGCATGCGCTGGGCGACCCTTTGCACTTTG
>JACCEB011315544.1_pt1 | contig 11700 bp, 7 predicted proteins | sample 7454761 | NCBI WGS metagenome assembly JACCEB01 (sample SAMN15323454, study PRJNA562643) | freshwater metagenome | isolation source: river surface water | place: USA:Blue River Watershed | collected 2017-08-18 | reverse complement strand
TCATTGTGATCTCCCGGATATTCGACTGAACGTGCTTGAAGTGAGTCGTGTTCTCTAAAATCGCCATCTTTCCATCGATTACTATCCTAACCGCTGAAAAAATCTCTTTATCTATCATCTATTTATTTATAAATACCTTCGTCTTTGCATTCTCAAAGTTCTGCCTCTCGGTAATGTCTGAAGGGAAGGCATAGTCAGCGCTCTTGAGGAAAGCATACTTATTACCCTCACCGAGTCCTTCAGCCTGCTTATCACAACACGTCCCAAGCTTGCTATTGGGTCCCCATTGACTCGAGTCGCAGTTATAACAACGTGGCTTATAGTCAGGATGTTCGACATAGTAATGATATCCCATAGAGATCATTCCTATAGGAAGTTCACACTTGCCATCTTTCTGGCATCCGCCTCTCGAGTTTGTGTAGTTACTATTCGCTCTAAAGAAAGGGCAGTCTGTATCCTTTTGACAGGGTTTATCCCAGATGCCTCTGGGCTTTGGGCGTGAAAACCAGTCGTAAGGCGCTTCACACTGTTGTCGGCTAATGTAGGGGAGGATGATGTTGGTCTTTGTCCCTGGGTTAATGTACTTCTCTGGATCGGTATTGAAACACGCATACGACTCTTTCAAGTCAAACTGTTTCATATACTCCTTTCGGGCGGCGAGTTCCTTGTCAACATCCCGGTAATAGTCCGGATCATCGTGGCGATAATTGTCATTGAGAATTTGGTACTTCTCGGCCGACTTCCGGAGACCCGCCGATTCATTCATCAAATAATTAGATGATTCATTTGCGCCAATATACTCTGCATTCATAATCTTAAATTCGCGTTTCTCCTGATCCACATATCCCCTATAAAAGATGGTTGGGGTAAAGACATCATTCTCCCGGAAGATCACTACCTTGATGGTGTAGATCTTCTTCTTTGGATCCGTCTTGTTGTACTTGATACTCTGAATCGCATACTTATAGATATCGAACTTGGTGAGACCATATGCGATCAACTCCATATTGGTCAATGTCTCTCGTTGCTTCTCATTGACACGCTTGATAAAGAGTTGGTTCAGCGTGTTCACATCTTCAATGGGGCTCTTGATCTTATCATATGGAAGGCTATTCTTCTTGGTAGGATCGAACTCTTTCGCTCGATGAATCCACGTCTTCTTATTCAATGCATATAGATCATACTTTAATTCAAAGTCATACTGAATAGACTTACCAGAACCAGTGGGGTCAACCAGGGATTCAGCATACTCTTCGGAGAGAGGATTCTCGAGATCGGCGGGGAGACCGGGATCATTGACGAGGGGAATCAGGCGATTGTAATCGATGAGACCCATATTATAAGCGGTATTACCGGCTTTTGCAGTGAAGGGGAGGATCTGGTAGGCCATATTGCGGTCGAGGGGGATATCTTCGAGGAAGTCGGTATTCTGTTCATTGGGGAACTCTTTCCAATATTTCTGGCAGTTACTGGTAAGGACGTTGTCTTGGGGACCATAGGTAAGATCGACGTTTTTATCATTCTGTGCACCAAAGGCATTCTCTTTGGGAATGCGATCGCAGTAGTGTTCTCGGAGAGAACGAGAGATCATAACATAGATGGTGAATAGAATGGTAAGAAGAAGGAGGATAAAGGCGAGAGGATATCGGAGGATGGTCCCTTGGACAGATTTTAGATCAGGGGACCCCATATGATCGATCAAGTACTATTCTAACGATACATAATTTGTTTGATAAAAAATGTGATGATTGAATAGTGTACCATACGTGAACTTACTACGTTTTTATAAAATGGGAAAGGGTGATGATAAGAAGAAGAAGACCAGAGAGTCTCTAAGAAAGGGCCATCGCGATCACCACCACCATCATCGTAAGAGGAGTCATTCATCGGACAGCTCCTCATCATCGTCATCTGGTCGGTCATCTTCAGAGAGTGATTATGAAAGAGAGTGCGAGCCCTGCAACTTTCCGGGCCATCCTCCCAGGCAATATTTGAATGAATTTGTAAATGGATCAGTGATCAATTCTGATTGTCTACCGGCAAATTGTGGGAATGTATGTATTGTAGAGAAGTTTATCCCTATTCGCGAGTATATCGGATATACCGGTTATACAGGTCCCATCGGTTACACTGGTTACACAGGTCCCGTCGGTGAGGCATCCAATACAGGTGCTACTGGACCCACCGGATACACCGGCCCCAGAGGCTTTACAGGATATACCGGTTATACCGGTTACACGGGACCCGTCGGAGCTACTGGTTCTACGGGTTATACAGGTGTGACTGGTTATACAGGATATACTGGCTATACCGGTTATACGGGTTATACAGGAGAGACCGGTTACACAGGAGAGACCGGTTATACTGGTTATACAGGTTATACCGGTTATACCGGTTACACTGGTTACACTGGTTATACCGGCGAGACTGGTTACACCGGATACACGGGTTATACGGGCGAAACCGGTTATACGGGAGCCGGATGGACAGGGGCATTTGGCCCTCCCACGGCACCGGGTGCGGGCGTGGGGGATTTCTATATTGATAACTCGACGGGAGACTACTATGTTTGGGATGGGGAGACCTGGAACTATGTGGGATCTCTTCACGGTGACACGGGTTACACGGGTTATACTGGTTACACGGGTTTCACGGGTGCCGGATGGACGGGTGGAGTGGGGGCTCCCTCCGCCCCGGGTGCGGCACTTGGGGAGTTCTATTTGGACTCGATTACGGACTTCTATTATGTCTGGAATGTGGATCATTGGGATCTAAAGGGATCTCTGAGGGGTGTGACTGGTTATACTGGTTACACGGGTTATACAGGGACAACCGGTTATACCGGTGAGACTGGTTATACTGGATACACGGGTTATACTGGATGGACGGGGTACACCGGTGAGACCGGTTATACCGGTTACACTGGATATACCGGTTATACCGGTTATACTGGTTATACCGGCGAGACCGGTTATACGGGCGCGACTGGTTATACCGGTGCTGGCTGGACGGGAGGTCTGGGTGCTCCGGCCAGTCCCGGAACAGGGATTGGGGACTTTTACCTGAATGCTCTGACAGGTGAATACTATGTATGGAACGGAACGACGTGGAATTATGTAGGCTCTCTACACGGTGATACCGGTTATACCGGCTATACCGGTTACACCGGTTATACGGGTTCCGGATGGACGGGAAGCGCGGGAGCTCCTTCCACTCCGGGATTAGGTATTGGCGATTATTATTTAGATCAGACGACGGGAGACTATTATGTATGGGACGGGTCAACGTGGACGCTGACGGGATCGCTGATTGGTCCAACGGGTTATACTGGATATACAGGCCCGACAGGTTATACAGGACCAACGGGTTATACGGGCGCGGGATGGACGGGCGGATTGGGTGCCCCAAGCGCCCCGGGTGCTGGTATTGGGGACTTCTATCTGGATGCGGAGACGGGAGAGTATTATAATTGGAATGGGACGACGTGGACGTATGTGAGTACTCTTCACGGAGATACGGGTTATACGGGATATACTGGATACACGGGTTCGGGATGGACGGGGAGCTCGGGTACCCCTGCCAGCCCGGGAAAGAGTGTAGGCGATTTCTATTTAGACTCGGTGACGGGCCAATACTATACGTGGGATGGGTTGAGCTGGACAATTGCGGGATCTCTCTTAGGACCGACGGGTTATACCGGTTATACGGGCGTGACGGGTTATACGGGGTATACGGGGTATACAGGGTATACGGGTTATACGGGTGCGGGTTGGACGGGTGGAGCGGGAGCACCGCAAAATCCTGGAACGAACTTGGGTGAATTCTTCTTGGATGCATTTACAGGTAGCTATTATGTCTGGAATGGTGTCAATTGGGATTATGTGGCGAACTTGCACGGTGATACGGGTTATACGGGGTATACTGGGTTAGCGGGGTCAGCAACGAATACAGGTGCGACCGGTTATACAGGATATACAGGTTATACTGGAGTAGCTGGATTTGCGACCAATACAGGTGCAACAGGGTATACGGGTTATACAGGTTATACGGGTTATACGGGTTATACGGGTATGGATGGAGTTACAGGCCCTACAGGCTATACTGGGTATACAGGTCCGAGTGGATCGGGTGGTGGACCTGGTGATCAATCCTTTATCTTTTTCTCTTCACAAAATGCAACATCCGATAACGACTATATTGGTATGGGGTCTGGTTCTAACACAGTTCAACTATCACAGTTAGTCATTCCTCAAGATGGTACATTAACAACAATGTATTTTTCGATTCGTGGACAGACAGATACTGTCATAGTAACAGCAACCCTCAATGTAAATGGTACAAATAACTTGGGTCTTCAGGCATCCATTCCGATTGGGAGTAGTGATGCGGTGGCTACTGGGAATATTGCCGTAACAGCAGGTACACTGCTAACAATTCAAGTCAATCGTGGATTTGCTCTTGGTTGCGCAATCACTATGGTCTTCGCTAAGGCATAATCCGAAAATTCTCCTCAATCCCCCTGTAAAATCTCTTTAATCATACATAATCATATTTTATGAATAAAAATATGATGAATATAGTAGTATATGTCTTTATAGTAAGGGATGCCTCACCGGAAAGATAAGCAGTGTTACTGGGAGTCATCATCCTCTGATTCAGAGAGTGATGATCGGAAAAGATCTAAATCCAAGTCATCCACAAAATCGTGTTGTAAGAGTTGTGCGAAGGGAGGTTCGTGTGAGAGTAGTAGATCGGGATCATTCCAATGTCGACTCCCTGCTACCTTCTGCTCCCTTTCAGGGAGCCAAGAAGGTTGTAATCAACGTGTCGTTCAGCATTGCACAGCTAACTATCCTGCACCCCATCCAAATCCTCATCAACAATGTAATCAAATCATTCAATACTCTTTTTATACAGGTTATACCGGTTATACCGGTTATACCGGTTATACCGGTTATACTGGTTCATCTGGTTATACCGGTGATACTGGTTATACGGGTGATACTGGTTATACGGGTGAGACTGGTTACACTGGTTATACCGGTTATACCGGTTATACGGGTCCCTCAGGCGAGGCTGCGTTGACTGGCGCAACGGGTTATACCGGTTATACAGGCCCGACGGGTTATACCGGTCCAGCGGGCGAGGCGTTTAATACAGGTGCGACAGGTTACACCGGATATACAGGTCCGACCGGTTATACCGGTTATACAGGTGCGACAGGTTACACCGGATATACAGGTCCGACCGGTTATACCGGTTATACCGGTTATACCGGTACGACGGGTTATACAGGTGAAACCGGTTATACAGGTGAAACGGGTTTTACTGGACCGACTGGACCGACTGGATACACTGGACCTACGGGTTATACAGGATACACTGGTTTCACAGGCGAGACCGGTTACTCCGGTTTTACTGGATACACTGGTTATACTGGTTACACTGGTTTCACAGGTTCGACCGGTTACACCGGTTATACCGGTTTCACAGGCGAGACAGGTTACACCGGTTATACCGGTTTCACAGGGGAGACAGGTTATACAGGATATACAGGATTCACTGGTGAGACTGGATACACGGGTTATACCGGTTTTACTGGTGAAACCGGTTACACTGGATACACAGGATTTACGGGTCCTACTGGATATACCGGTTATACAGGATACACTGGCTTCACGGGTTTCACTGGTGAGACTGGATACACGGGTTTCACTGGATACACAGGATATACAGGATATACGGGATTTACAGGTGAGACTGGATACACGGGTTTCACTGGATTTACGGGTGAAACGGGATACACTGGTTACACCGGTTATACGGGTTTCACGGGTGATGCTGGCTTAAACGGTATCTCATCCGGTTTAGTCTACTATTTAGATGGTGCGGGTGGTGTGGCTCCTCAGACAGGTGAGAGTTTACTCCTTCTTCCCAATTTGGGAACTCAGACAACAATCACTTCCGGAATACAGTCAAGAACAACGATCTTGATGGGTACATTCACCTCCCCAGCAGTAAGTCTGAATAGCACGGTAATTGTTGGAGGTATCTGGTATATGAATCTCTATGCTTTATCCAATGTGTCGAGTTTTGGAGATGTAAAGTATTATTTCAACGTCTCTTATGTCGATGCAGATGGTACAAGTAATAAGACCTTAGTCGCAGCGGGAACCGCATTAACCGGTACGGATGTTCTTAGCGCACAAGGTATTTATACCTATCAGCTTTATGTGCCTACTACTGCTCTTCCATCGGTTACCAAGCGTATTCAGATCGATGTTTATGGTGTCTTTAATACAAACAATGCGGTAATGACGATTGAGATGAGAGATAGTACTCAATCATCCGTAATTACAACCATTTCTACAAACTTGTTTGGTGACACTGGTTACACCGGATATACTGGATACACGGGTTATACTGGTTACACGGGTTATACGGGTTACACTGGTGAAACCGGATATACAGGATACACGGGTTATACTGGATTTACAGGTGAGACCGGTCCGATTGGTGAGACAGGTCCCACTGGACCTTCTGGAAATACTCTCTTTACAGGATATACCATCTCTCCTATTCAAACATCATCCTTTTCGATTCCAAATTTGATAACGGATCCCTCTTATTATAATATCTATCAAGTAAGTACCTCCATATCTCCTATTATCATCACTCTTCCTCAAATTAGTACCCTTGATAATAGTAATAAGAGAATTCATTATGTTGTTGATGTTGGTGGAAATGTAGGAATCAATAACATCATCATTCAGACGAGTGGTGGTGATCTTATTCAAGGAACAACATCTGTCACACTCACTGTAGATTACTCATCCATTCAAGTTGTCTCCAATACCTCTTCTTACTGGATTATTCTATAGTATTGACTTGATCCATTGATCAATCAATCAATATTTATCGTAGAATAAGATAGAAGACGCAACTTGATTCAAGACAAATATGACCTTTATTCCGGAAGTTTTAACTAACAATGATACCAACAATAGTACAGCAACACCACTTCTTGCATCAGGAACATTTACAGGAACTGGGACATTCACAGCTGGTTATAATACAATCATCTTATATATTAAATCAGATGTAGGGTCTGCAGCAGGTGGTATTGAGATCCACTTTTCCAATGACAATGTTACCTATGAAATGGTCTATCAAGATACCTACTTTTCCACAGGTGTTTATATTAAAGTCTATACGATCATAAAGAGATACTATAAAGTGATCTATACGAATGGGAGTTCTAACCAAACCTCCTTTGAAATCTCCTCTCGTCTTAGTATCAATAACTCGAATAGTACAACAAATACTAACTCGATTGCTGTATTTGAGAATAGTACAGAGAATGTAATCGATGCCTTTGGTAAGCTGCGTGTCTCTATGCCAAATACCCTTCTCGATATCCGTTATCCAAGCAACTCCGCAGCAAGTGGATCCTCTGCAACTTTCCTTAAAAATAACCTTCAGATCTCCAACACATTCTCTGGATCTTACTCTGCACTCTACGAGAAGTCCAAAGCGATTATTACGGGAAGTGATGCGGGATATTATATGACACAGAGTCGTAATTACTGCGTCTATCAGCCTGGTAAATCACTCCTCTTTATGGCGAGTGGTATCATCAACCCTGGAAATAGCTCATATACTGCGCGAATTGGATACTATGATAGCGAGTTTATCACGAATCCATCCATTCCTACAGTCAACAATGGTATCTATTTTGAGTATAGTGGAGGTATTGCATCGGTTAATCTTAAGAATGATTCTCTTACAACGATTCCACAGAGTAGTTGGAATGTCGACAAGATGGATGGAACGGGTCCATCGGGACTCTCTCTTGATTTCAGCAAGACTCAGCTTTTCGTGATTGATATGGAGTGGCTTGGCGTAGGTCGAGTCCGGTATGGTTTCTACGCATATGGTCGTATTCAGTATGTTCACCAAGTGACCAATATCAATCTCTTAACCGAGCCTTACACCAACTCAATCAATCTACCTATCAGCTATACCTTGTTTGGTACATCGGGTGTAGGAAGTATTATGCAGATCTGTTCCACGGTTATCTCTGAGGGAGGATATAATCCTGTAGGGCGTCCTTTCAGCGTTTCCAATAGTCAGAATGGAACAGATTTACCGGTAACTGTGGGTGTGACAGAGACTCCACTTCTCGCTATTCGAGGTGGTGGTGCAAATTACTATCATCAAAATATCATTCCCACTGGAATTTCGATTATTGACACTGCAACAAATAACAACCTCCTTTATCGTCTCCGCATCTATCTGGATGGCGGATTTGCTGGGACGATCACGTGGACAGATGTAGATCCTGATTATAGTGTGGCTCAGTATGCTCTCTCTGCGGAGATTACTGGATTTACTACAACCAATTCAATTCAACTTGATCAAGGATACTTCTATGGACGTGGTACCATTGCATTCAATGGTCTTGATAGTATCTTTACCAATCAAATATTACAAATAACAGCAAATGCATTGAATGTATCTGATGTTCTCGTTTTGACGTGTGAAAAGATTGGTACCGGATCTACTACCGTCTACTCAACCCTCTCTTGGCAAGAGATCTATTAGATCTTTTTATTCATAAAATACGTTCAAAATCATACATAAATTATATTACCATAGTTAGTAATATAATTGGTAGGAACCTAAGGTTCCTACCCTACCTCCTCGGAGGGAAACCTTAGGTTTCCCTCCACCCTTCCTCTTTTTATAGATCATTTTAAAATAATCTTATACGTTCAAAATCATACATAAATTATATTACCATAGTTAGTAATATAATCATAAGACAATCAATAATACAATCTCATAAAATGGACCGTCTTACTACGCGCTATCTATCTCTCACCGATCTCTATCCCTATTGTGGGCTTGTTCAGTATATCTCTTCTGTGGAGAAGGATGCACAGAAGTACTTAGAACAGTTTGAGTTACTGATTGAGGATCAAGTCCCTTCCAAATTCGTAATGATCGTTTGTGACAATGAGGATCAGAGCAAAATCTATCTGACCGCCAACATCACATATACCTTCCGTATCTCTCGAAACGGAACCTATGATATGATTATTCAAGATATGGTCTATGCCCAAGAGGCTGGTGCACTCCCAGCAGGACTGGGTGTAGATCATATGTTAAAAGGGTTTCATTGTTTAATGGAGGAGTATGAAGCGCGCCATCACTTCCGAGTCCATAAGCGGGTTCTCTTCGGGAATCATCTTCTTGAACCCTTCCACGGAATCTTCCTCAAACGTGGTTACCAGATCATTTGATGGATCTATCTACCAACCATTTGATTCATAAAAAGAAATAATTCGTGATTATATGCATAATATTTGCAATCAATGACGATCTTCATCGAACGCCTCTTTCAGAATCTCATCCAAGTAATACTTTTGGGGGCCTTGACCCTCCATAATCTTCTCTTTGCTCAGTTCTTTGAACCAGTCGGGATATCCTGGAGCAGTGTTGTAGAGCGGGAAGAAGTATCGCCGGCCTTCACACTTACCTCCCGTATGATACGGCTTCATAATATTATTGAGTTTATTTCCTGCATCATCGTACTCTTGGCACGTGGATGGCAAGTGTAAGTAGTCCCAATCATCTGGCATTTCCGCAATACACTTCTTGAGGCCCATCTTACCAATCGCGTGATAGTTGGTGAGCTCGCCATCCTGGCTCTTCCCAATCTCTGTAGCGGCATTCTCTCGAACACACTTCATAAATCGGGTTTTTGGCTTGCTCATCATCAGCCAGTTGGTGGGATCACCCTTTCCATCCGGGTTTGCGTGGCAAGAGGCACGGCTCCTCCCGCAGCCAAATCCCATATAATCCCGATTGCTCTTCATCAACTCTTGATAGAGAGGACAAAGGCATCGGGTTACAATGATATCCGCATCTATCCAGATTCCTCCATACTTTTCGAGGAGTGCATATCGGTAATAATCAGTCTTATGGGGGATAGAGAGATTTTCCAAAGAGACCCCTTTCAGATCCTCTTCACTCAAATACTCGTGAATTCGGGATTCATCAAGGCGAATGATCTCAAAACAGTTACCACAATTGTGTGTAAGGCTATCATAACAGAGATCGATATATCCAGGGCGCTTCTTTCCTGGAAGCGTCTCCCAGTAACACCAGATCTTTGGTTTCCCTGTGGTCTGATCCTCGAAATGTTCTGTTCGTAACCTCTGATATCCAGTATAGATAAATGCCATTGCGATCAAAAGTGCAATCGCATAGAGTGCGATCTTTTGCCATCTCTTCGATACTTTTGGTAACTTGGTTAATTTCATTTTATGAATCAAATTCATAGATATACTATTATATCTATGAATATATTTGGTAATAACTTAGATGGTTACTCGAAAAATGATTTAAGGATAGTCCAGCGCTCTTGAAGGATGCTCTTCTCTGTTCCCTCTGCCCATTGAGTCCGCATAAAGAACTGATCTTCGGCAGAGATATCTCCATCCCGGATTACCATATACTTGCTAAGCCGTTCAAATAGCTCCTTTGAAAGGATCGATCGTCCCATCAGTTTTAGAGGGAGGGTATAGAGATAGTCCATCAGATCACCAAAGAAGAGATGATCCTCGGGAGAGAGATATAGATACGGTCCAGCGGCACACTCGATATAGGTGCGGAAGAGAGCGTCTACTCGGGAAAGGATCTCCGGCTTTCCCCCGAACATCACCTTGAGGCGACGGAGAAGAAGGTCACACTCGGTAGCTCGCTTTGTCCGCTCCTCTTCCAGGGCGGCCTTGCTAACCTCCTCCTCGTGCTTGATCTGTGTCTCTATGGATTCAGCAATTGCCTTCTCAAAATCTGGGTCCATCCGAAGATTCCCCTCGACCTCGTATAAGAGCCGACTCTCTTCCATCGCCTTCTCTAAGTCTGGATCCTGATCAATCGGATTAAAAAGGGTTGGGTCTATGTCAGCGGATATATCCTGATCATCCACACCCATTAATCTCTCACGGCGAACTTTATCCGCTGGTCGAATCTCGGGCTCTTCCTCTCCCCCAATCTCCTCTGCAATCATTCGGGCAATTGCCGCATCGGCATCCAGATCTTCAAACTGAAATCCTCCACCGCCATTCCCACCACCACTTCCCTGATGATCATCGTCATTATCGATAAATTCTGACATTTTGGTATGCCATATATTACTTTCCTTTCTGGAAATCTCTTTAAGACCTCCTCGTTTGATTGATCAAAAGATTGTATGGATCAAATGTAATAATTCACGTTGATTTTAGAGATTGAAGATGGAAGAGGAAAGCCCGTACCCAATCCGGGATTTAATCGAGAAGATGGATGAGGAGATGCGTGTGATCAAGGACAAGAGTGCGGTGATTGAGGAGCAGCTTCGGGACTTCCAGAGTGTCGAGATGGAGTATGTGACTCGAGATCGGGAACTTATTGTAAATTCAGAGAGAACGCGATTACAGCGAATCGATCATATCTCTACTTTCTTGGACAATATCTCTGAGCGAATTGAGAAAGAGTTGAAGAAATCGTACTTGAAAGAATTTGATATTGTCGTTGATTATGATCGGGATTTATCAGTCCATACTCCGATGGAAGCATCTTATCGAGATGGGATTGATCGAGATATTGAGGCGCGTCTTGGATTCTCAATTGATGAGTACAATAAGCGAACGG
>JACCEB012164475.1_pt1 | contig 11712 bp, 5 predicted proteins | sample 7454761 | NCBI WGS metagenome assembly JACCEB01 (sample SAMN15323454, study PRJNA562643) | freshwater metagenome | isolation source: river surface water | place: USA:Blue River Watershed | collected 2017-08-18 | reverse complement strand
ATAAAACCCCGAATTACATAAAGTATTTCCGCAAAACCTCGCATTGTTTCTTGTTGTAGAGTTTCCGGAGTTCGCCTCCGTAGACGCGGGGGAAGAGTCGTCGTCCTTTCCATTCGCAGCTTACGGCTAACTTCACATCATCTGTTAAGTTCTGGTAATTGTCATATTCGGCGACGAATCGGAGATCTTGTAGGAACTTTTGGTAGAAGAGAGCCTCTTCATAGAGTTGAAGGATACCGAGGTAGAAGGTGCGGCGTCCAGGGCCGCAGTAGTGGGCGTATTTCTTATCGAGATCTCGGTACTCATCAGAACCGAAGTGTTGGGGCATACGGATGATATAGGGATCGACGCGGTATTGAGCCAAGCTCAGCATAAACTTCTGTTGGATGGCAAAGATAAGCTCGTAATGGGGAATCTTTACCTGGTTACCTGATCCGGTAACATCGTGGTAGAGATAGAGGAACTCTTTGTTTTCGCTCATATACTTTTTGCTCAGATCAACACCTTTGAGAAGAGAGTTATAGACTCTTTGTTTCCGGGACATATATTGGATCACTTCCATATTTGTTGTTGGATAGTAAGGGCTTAGAGTGTTATAAGAGACCATAAAGGGGATTCTATCTGCTTTGATGATTCCCGTCCTCTCTCTATCTAAGATTCCGGGGCAATCGATTTTGAAGATCATTGTTTGATCCATCAAAAACCATAATATTTCTCTCTCCAAATCGAACATAAAGGATGCATTCCCAGTAAGGGGGATGGGGGAGTTTCGGGTCCACACGACCTTTCCATCAAGTCGAGTTAGGTAGAGCATATTGTTGGACATCACAAGAAGGATCGATTCCCCGTCGGGGCAAGGAAAGGCCTGCATCACGTACAGGCCTCCTGCACAATCTGCAATACGACCTGTTTCATTACCGTAATCATCACCATTAAAGTTGGTTATAATACCATTTTTATCATACTTGGTGATGATTCCAGTACTTAAGTGAAGAGTCTTGAGATATGATTGATCAAGATCAAGATCAAAATCAAAGTAGGTAAAGAAGCGGTAAGTAATCTCTTTACCGAGTTCGATGGTATTGAGACGGCTTCCTTTGCCGTCATAGATCACGTAACCAAAGCGCTGATAGAGACATACGATTCGATCCATCTTTTCTGATACACTCACTTCGAGAGGGTGGTAATGGAGCATCGATACATCGAGGTATTCATTCCCAATCTCACCATCTGAGAAACGGATTTGAGTAAAGCCCCGAGAGAGATCAAACATTACAACATTTGCGTGAAGATTGCATAGATACAATCGGTCTCCGACCAAGAACATCTTGAGTGGTCCATTCACAGCATTCGAATCGACATAAGAGAGAGATCCATCTGCAACGCTACCAACTCCCATTTTTCGGGTAAAGATATTGAGGGGGATTCCACTGAGAGCGTCGTAGAGTTCAATCGCATTTTTGGTAAAGTTGGCAACATATAGAAAGTTCCCCAAGTAGGGCAAGATCGAGGCGATCTGATCCGATCCGGAGATCGAGAACTTATTACCAGTGAAATCTCCATTGAAAACGATACCAGCCATTCTATAATAATGATAATGATGATAACTTTAACAAGAGTGAAGAATGATAATTTATCAATATAAACTATCATTTTGATGTATAAAAAGGATTGATCTTAAACGAGGATCTAAGCGAGAAGGGCACTAAGGTCTTTGGCGGAGTAGTTCTTGTGTTCGAACTCAATCTTTTCAAAGACGCTCTTTGCGAGGTAGATGCTCACCATTCCGCTCTTCACCTTTCCGCTCATCACACTTTCAAACTTTCCCTTTAGATTGAACTTATAGAACAATGCTTCTTGGTAGTGTTCGAGGAAGAGTTTGTAGAGCCCTGTATTGTCTTGGATCTCTTTCATCATCTCGGCAAGATCTCCGCTCTTGATGTTGTACTTCTTAACAAAGGCTTGAATCTTTGGGTGGCCCAAAGGGAGCTTATCGAGGCCGTTTACCAAGATGTAGAAGATATTGGGTGTAATCAGGATCGATGATTCAGAATCGGCACTATAATCAAAGAGTGTTGCGGAGAGTCTATGTGAAACCGCTGACTTAGGTTTCTGGAGTTCACTCTTCATTGTGCCATCGAGATCGATCAGTTGATGATAAAGGTCGATATTTTGGGAGACGTATTGAATAGCATTATCAAAGTGAACCATTTCAGAACCGAGTGCCTTCTTTGCCACAATTGGCTTTGAGGGGGGAGTAGGAACTCCAGGAAGGATGTTTGGTACTTTCATATCGATAGTAATCGTTGTATCTTTTTCAACGATACTTGAAGTATTTGTGGCAAGTGCCACGGGTTTCCCGTTAAGATCATATACATAGATTCCCATTTTCTCGCCATCACCGCGAACATTGGTAAAGTAGATGAATCCATCACGAATGAACAAGTGTTTGGGGACGCATCCACCAAATCCGATATGTTTGAGGAATACGCCATCGCTATTAAAGACGCTCACAAAGTTGAGACCATTGGAGGAGACATAGATATTGTCCCAGTTATCGATGGCGAAGTCCCGAATCTTCATATGGTCATCATAGATAATGTCGCTCTTATCGGTTGTATACTCCAATTGGCGGATATTCCCGCTCTTTCGTCCAAATTCGAACTTACTAAGGTTCCTTCCATTATTTGCGACGAAGAAGATAATCCGATCCCTATCAGTGCCATCACCATTCTGTCCGTTATCGCAGACAACGCATTGGGGTAGGGCAATGGGGAGAGTACAAGATTCGATGTAGGTGATCATCTTTCCGGTTACGCGATGATAGACGCAGATCTTGGAGGTGATATCGGCGAGGACATCGTTTTTGTATAACGCGACAAAGATGAAGTCATCGATAACAGAAGCGGAGATGGGATCTTGGAAGTAGGAGTCCATTTTGATCAAAAGGCCAAGGACTTCACCGCGCTTCTTATCTACTTTGTAGATACCGTTTACTCGGTGAAGGACATAGAGGATATCGGCATCATCAACGGGTTCCAGCGCAACATTCCCATATACCGCATAGGGAGCATCGATCTCAATCGCATCCGATCCATTTCCAAAAGTAACACGCTTCCCCGTACGATCAAAGGCGATAATCTTATTCGCCTCTTGGAGGGGTACATAGATAGTGCCCTTGGAATCGACGTGAAACTTATGGGGAGGATTGAGGAGAGGATCTTCAATCGAGTTTTTCGAAGCCATTGTTAATAATGTATGATATACTATTTTATAGATAGAGTTACTATTTATAAAGAAGATTTTTCCCATTATCTATTCCATTCATTCATTCATCCATCCATCCCCCATTCATCTGATCTAAGCATTCCGGAGCCCCAACTTGACCAACTGGTCGTGAATCATCTGATTGAACTTCACGTATTCCGCCGCATATTCCTTTTGGCACTTCCACATATTCCACGGCAGAAGATACTCCTTATCCACTCCGGGAACATCCGTTGGGACTTCGAGATCCATTCCGGTTTTAACCACATCGCTCTTATCGATCGAACCCGAAACGATCGACTGCATAATCTTTCGTGTGTTATCCATAATCATCCGCTTACCACCCTTTGCGGCGCTACCGCCATAGTAACCGGTATTGACGAGATAGACAGATGCACCGTGCTTCTCGATCTTCTCCATCAGGAGTTTGCCGTAGACCTTTGCCGGAAGAGGCAGGAAGGCGGCACCAAAGCAGCTGGAGAAGGTGGGAGTTGGCTCGGTCACTCCAATCTCAGTGTTGGGTGCTTTGGCGGTATATCCGAGCAAGAACCATTCATTTGCCTGCTCTTTGGTGAGCCGAGAGACGGCGGGAAGAATACCGTATGCATCGCACGTCAGGAAGACAACGCGTTTGGGGTGTTTTCCGATACCACTCGGCTCATAACCGGCTACATAGTCGAGGGGGTAAGAGACGCGCCCATTCTCGCTGATCGAGGTATCATTGAAGTCGATCATATCGGTATTGTTCAAGTGATTCGATATAGGTGTATTTGGAGCAGTAATCGGAGAATCCGGATTACAAGGCTGGTGTTTACGGCGATTAATCAATAAAAAGTCATCATCATCGACCCTATTTTTCTGAATCATCACATTCTCCACCAAGGCTCGGTCCCGAATCGCTCCGAAGATAAGAGGTTCATCCCGGGCGCTCAACCTGGCGGTCTTTGCATAGCAGCCGCCCTCAATATTGAAGATCCCGTCGTCGGACCAGCAGTGTTCATCATCGCCAATTAGAGACAATCCGGGCATACTGCTCCACGAGGTCTTTCCGGTACCACTGAGACCGCTGATCAAGATTGTCTCTCCGGTTGCGCCATCCGTAATGCTTGCGGAGGCGTGGATAGGTAGAATCCCCTCAAGGGGCATCCAGTAGTTCATCATAGTAAAGAGCCCCTTCTTCATTTCGCCGGCATATTGGGTACCTCCGATGACGGCCACCTTCTTCTCTACATTAAAGGCTACGAAGACTTCGGATCCGAGTCCATCTTCCTTAAACTCCGCATTGACCACATCTGAACCGCCGTTCAGGATGGTGAAGTCAATGGGACGCTTATCATCGGGATCACATTGAACGACCATATTCTTGATGAAGTGGTGTTGCCAGGCGTAGGGGGTGACAACGCGGACCTTCTTCGGCTTATATCCACCAAGCGCCCGGCCCAGAATTCCGTCAAAGACATAGAGGCGATCGCGTCCAGAATAGTAGTTAACCACCTTTCCATAAAGCTTGTCGAAGACTTCGGGAGTAACAGGCTTATTTACCTTTCCCCAGTCGATAAGGCCATCGCTCGGTCCATCTCCTTTGACGAAGTACTTATCATTGGGACTGCGGCCAGTAAAACGGCCCGTGTGGATGGTCTCCACATTCCTAACCTTACCACTAAGATCATCCCGGACACCGGCCGTCTTGGTCTCGCCATAGACCTTCTCCATCATCATTACCTTGTCGTAGTCGAGGTTATGGTCGATCATACAGTCATCGCCAACTGTAATACCGTGGAAGAGGGAGAGCTCTTGACGAAGCATATTCCGGCCACCAAAGTGTGTATGGTATGCATCAAGGCGACCCAGACAATTGAGAGAGGGGCGAATGCGAGGGAAGAGGGAGCGAATCATTCTATCGAGTATAAACTACTTTTTTATATAGAAAGTTCTTTATAACCAGATCGGACCGGACTGGACCAGACTTAAGAGTTCGTATCTGGATCTGCATCTATAAGAAACCGGTACCAATCTTCGAAGATCTTCCGTTGATCATATTTTTGGGCAAACTCTCGCATATGTTGGTCGAGTCCCTCTAATTGTCGTCCATTCATTTTCATATAGGTATCATATTTTTGAACAAATTCCGCGGGCGATCCAAACAAAAACGCGTTATAACAATCGCGATACAACAAGTCGGCGGTGGGTGAGTGAATATGGAAGAGGGGTATACCGGCCGCCAAAGCTTCGGCGCTTGTTTTGCCGAAGGTTTCGGACATAGATGAGAACAAAAATATTGGATTCTCAATGCGTTGATAGAATTGGCAGAGTTGAGAGTGGTCCATAGCGCCGTGGAATTTGGTTACACTAAAGAGGAGTGGATATCTACTTCCCACTTCGCTCCTCAGATCATCGAGATATGGGCCTTTTCCGATCACGTGAATCTGGATCTTACTGAGGTCATTCTCCAGATAGAATTTGAGTAGGTAATCGCACAATAAAAAGTTATGAAGTATATTCTTTTCGACGCCAACGCGACCGCAGTAGATAACGTTGAGGCATTCACCTCTCGATCCGCCCCTTCGGCGTCTCTCGCCTAATCGTCGGTAGGCACCGACAAATTTGCCGGCATCGATTTCGTTCACATTGAGGATTCTACCATCCAATAGTTCGCATTCCCGCTTATACTTTTGAAACAGGAGATCACCGGTGACGAGGAATTTATCAAAATTTCCATTGAGTAGGTGAGGTTTGATGAGGTCTTCAAGGCGGACTGGTATAGGTATGGATATGTTGGATCCAGTTCCGAGGTAATGTTTAAGGTAATAGTCGATATCGGTATGCATATTGGGAATAAGGCTCACTTTACCGGGCGGAAACTCTTTTTTGAGGGCGATTAAGGAGGAGTAGAGCCAGAAGAACTCGCTATTGAAGATGATGCAGACGTGATCGCCATTTCGGCAATCTTCTCGAATGATTTTACGTAATGATTCTTGGGGTAGGAAGAGGGGTATTTTGATGGCGTTATAAAGGGGTAGAGGAAATCCGGTTACGTCAATGCATTTTACGGGGGGAGGGATACCGGGATCACGTTTTCCGGAGGGATTGCAAAGGGTGATCTTTACGTCGTCAGGGTATTTTTGAACTAAGTATTGGATAAATGCGATATATTTGTTAGAAACACCGGAGATGTGTTGGTAGATATTGGGAAGGATGAAGATGATATGGAGGGTTGGTTGGGGATCTTTTGGGCGGTGGGTAGTTTTATAGGGGTACGTAAATGGTTTCCATAATGATTGGAAGAGGTCCATTTTGGGTCAAGTGTGTGTGGGATGATACTAATAGTGGGGAGGATATTTTGATGGTAAGTATTATCGCACGATACCACACGAATCAACCTTCTTGGCTCCTCGCAGAGGAGCAGAAGGTTGCAGGGAGTCGTCATTAAATCCTTTTCTGTAAAAATGATGGATAGGAGACGATAGTGATACTTCTTTTGTAATTTTCGATTGGTAGCCATACCACGTCTGAACCACTGCATTTCGCGCTGTTTCAACACTTTTTATTGCTAAGATGTCACACACCGGAAACTCCGATGATAATGATTGGGAAGCCCTCGCTTGCGAGGAGCTCCCTGTCACTAAGACAACTGAGCAGCCTATGGCTAACCCCGCTGGGGGCGAGGAACCTGTGACGTCTGGGGAGGTAAATCTTCTTCCGGGCGTTGCGGGCCAGCCTCTTTCCAGCCAAACCGGAGCTGAGTCCGACGACGATGAAGGCTGGGGAGATTCAGAGGACGAGGGAGAGGAAGAGGAGGAGAAGGAGGATGCTGGAGCATCCCCTACCCCGTCTGCTGCCCCTGCCGCGCCCGCTGCCCCAGTTGATCCCACGTCGTCCGCCGCTCCGGCCCTAAACGGAGCTGAGTCCGACGACGAGGACGGTTGGGGAGATTTAGAGGATGAGGGAAAGGAGGGTGCTGGAGCACCCCCTGCCGCGTCCACTGCCCCGGTTGATCCCACGTCGTCCTCCGCTTCGGCCCCCGTTCCTTAAGCCCCCTCTACTGAGGAGCCTGTCGTGGGTACTGGTGCCGGCAACGGTGCAGGTGCTCCCGACAAGGGATCCCTGTACAGGGAGCTGATGGGAGCCTTCCACGAGGTGTTGCGGAAGTTCGGGGAGGAGGCGTTCGCCAACATCCCGAACGGCAACCCTCAGACGGAGGCGGGGATCTTCAAGTACATCGGGATGACTGGAAACGTCTACCGTGTGTATCACGAGGCGCTGAGTGCGTTCTATGCTGTGCTGAAGCCTGCTTTCGACGCCGCTGACGAGGACGAGGAGTTCAAGATCTGGGCCGTACAGGTCCGATTTGGGTACGAGCTCAACTACCTCGTCAAGAGCTATCTGAGCAAGGTGATGATCGTCTCGAAGGGTCAAGGAAATAAGGATGAGACGCGGTCCGCCTGGGAGGTCTTTTACAAAAATGGCATCAACGGGAAAGGACTCAGCGTCATCAATCCCAACCTCCTCACGGCGATTCAGCAGCCGCCTGGCCACTGGCTTGGCGGATTCCTGAACGGACTCCACAACGACAACGTGAACCCTGCCTGGCAGATCAGTGTTGCAGTCGCCTGCGCAGTGTTCCAGAGGGCTATTTCGGCTACCAGGTCGGCAATTGCCAACCTGGTGAACGAGCCTGAGACGCTTCTGGGTCACATTACGCGTGAGTTGGATGATCTACGCGATAAGTACCCTGATCTGTCGGCGGTGCAGAAGCACTTCCGGGAGATACAGGATTCTGCGAGGCTCCTCCTCACGGGTAAGAAGGCGACTTCTCCCCTGAAGATTGCCCTGGTCAACTACTTCCTGCAGCCGGTTGGCTGTGAGGCGGTGATTGAGCAGGAGGGTGCCGAAGAGGACGAGGCCACCAAACCTCGCCTCACGGTGCGCCCGGATCCCCGCTGGCAGCCCACGGTGAACAACCACGTCGAGCTGGTCTACCAGCTTTACCGCAGGGCTCGCTCTGAGGAGGCTGGTGGGCAGATCGATATGGCCAAGCTGGGAGAGCTGCAGAGTCGCTCTGAGCGCACCTGGCAGCTCCGCTACAACCGTGGAGAGAGGATCGAGACGGATCGCATCCGCTTCATCAACGAGTTGGCTCAGAGCCCCTACTTTGGGCTGACCTGGTTCAACAGGCTGTTTGACTTCACGCTCACCGATTCGGAGAAGGAGGCGCGCCCGATTTGGGAGCGTCTTCGTCACCTGGTCGACACGTATGAGGAGAGCTACGCTCAGCTCACAGACGCGATTGAGCGGTGTGAGAAGATCGACGCCCAGTACAAGCGTGCCCGTGCTACTCAAGCCGTCAATGGACACGACCAACTCCGCGCGACTATTGCGGAGAACACGGCGACCCTGAAGCGGCTGAAGCGCGAGTTGGAAGACCTGGAGAGTGGTCACGCGACGATCCTGTGGGATCAGTTGAACCTGATCGGTTCTCGGAGGAAGGAGAGGCGGTTCTACGATGGACCGTTCACTCCTACTCCCCCCAAGGTGGTCTATATTGGACCCATCGAGGAAACCGAGTCCGCGGAAACCGAGTCCGCGGAAACCGAGCCCGCGGAAACCAATCGCGTGAAACACGAGGACCCGCGGATCGCCGCGATTCGCGAGATTTACGGGTCTGCGGTGGCAGATCAGGGAAAGACTGCTGGAACCGACGTTAGCGTTGAGGACCTGTGCAAGATCTTCGAGCTGCCCAAGCCGAGTGAGATTAAGCAGGTCTATTACCGCGACGACCTCTTTTCGGTCCTGCCTGCTGGCAAGTACCCGATCCCGCGTACCCCTCCGAACGAGCGCATCTACCAGTACCTATTCCGGCTTCACGCCCAGCAGTACTACGGGGAGCACCAGGCGCGCAACGAGCCGCACCTGCCGCCCGGTATGTTCGCCGGTGTCTCCTCGCAGGAGCGCCTTTTCATCAACCCCGCGGACAACAAGATCTACCTCTTGCCCACTCCTCCTGCGGGATCTCCCGAAGGTACAGTGGAGAATTGGCGTCTTTCCTGCGTAAGCGAGCTCCTCAGTGAGTCGCTCGATGGGATGCTCCGGGCTATGGATAGGTACGGTTATCGTGGGTACCGCCTGCCGTCTGAGTTCGGCCTGGAACTGCTTCCGTTCTGTGACGTCCACGACCTCGCGGAGCTCGACAAGTTCAACAGGGAGAAGACGGACCCTGAGAAGCTAGCAAGGTCGGAGCGCTTTAAGGCGGAGCTTGTTGCGCTTTTCGCATTCAAGCTCACCTTCAAGCGCATCTCGGCATACTTCCCGACCAACCCCCGTTTCGCGCTCTACTGCGCGATCCTGCAGCACTTGGACCCTACGTTTGCACCTGCGGAGGTGATGGAGGCCGTGCAGAATCCGCCGAAGCCTGACCAGATCCCCCAGTGCACTGTCCCTGACAGCTATGTTCGTGGTGGCAAGGATGTCGGCGATCAGCTTGCCGATCTCCGAGGTGCTAACCCTCGCGGCTGCGAGGATGGCCACTCCTGGGTTGCAAGTGTCGTGGTACCTCCGCACATCGCGGCAGAGACCACAGTGGACCAGCTCATTCAGACCATCATCGACAAGCTCTGCGCGCACCACAAGTACGCATCGACCAGGGAGATCGGCGGTGAAGTTGCCAACGAGGTGATCGAGGGCATTCGCCCCATCGTCCGTGAGGCGGCGACCGCTTATTTCTCTGCTCGTGCTAAGCGGGCCGCCGATATCGCGGTGATCGAAGCCGAGTACGAGCGTGCCCTGGCTGCCATCGACGCAGAGGCCAAGTTGGCCGCTGCCGCAGCTGCCGCAGCCCCTGCCAAAAAACCGAGTTTCGCCAACTTCTCGTTGTCGAGGAGGAAGACTCCCGGCGACGAGGCGCGTGAAGCTGCCAAGAAGAAGCGGGACACCGAGCTGACCAAGATCGAAACAGAAAACGAGCTGCGCGGCACTTTTGTCCGTGATATCATTCCTGCGATCGCCGAGTACAACGCGGCGATGCACGCGAAGAAGATCACCCTGTTCGAGCGCTACATTGCCGAGCAGGAGGCGGTCGAGCGTGTGACGCGCCGCAAGGCGATCGAAGAGTTGGATGGCAAGGCAGCTGCCCTGCTGCACGTGCTCTTCTGGAAGCGCCACAGCTATCGCGTGGGTCACGTGGGTGAGAGAAACAAGACCGTCGACTGTCTGTCGACGCGTCTCCTCTTCCACGAGAATACCCACATTGCGAGCCTGAAGAAGAGGATTGCAGTGTTGGAGGTCAAGATCCCTGCGGATATGGCTGTTCTTCATCTCGCGGAGAAGCCCACTGAGGAGTGTGAGGCGAACCTCCGCCGTGCGGAAGCCGCGCGTGCTCAATTGGAGGCTAATCGCAAAGCTAAGATCCCGGAGCTGGAGAGCGCCTACCGAGCGTTTGCTGAGGTGGTCGACATCTATGTGTCCGCGGTCAGGGGCCTGAAAATCCCCGACCTACGTCTGGACCAGAGTATCGAGACGATCCGCCGCATTTTGTTCAAGGACCCCGCCGAGAGTGGGATTACCGAAGAGGAGTCTCGCGCTCGCAAGGCTGCGATGGACGATGTGAAACGCATCCTTGAACTCGTATCGATCGACACTAAGGCGATCGAAAATGAGAAGAAGGAGCGTGCGGAGAAGGCTGAGCGCGAAGAGAAGGAGGCCAAGGCACTTGCCAAAAGGCAGGCGGAGCTCAAGGAGAGGATGGAGGCCTACTCCATAACGGCGCCCGGTGAACGGAGTGCCGCTCTCAAGGGCTACCTTGCTGGCATCGTGCCGGGCAAGCGCCACCAGGCCCCTCAGCGTACCGCTGGTGCTGGCGCAGGTGCATCTGCTACCGACGACAACGACGACAAACTGGTAGTCAACTTCGACGACGTGGTCCCTCGTGACCATTCCGAGAGGCTTGATGCTATGCGTCGTCGTGCAAACGACGCCAACCACGAGTTGCGCGATAAGCGCGAGGAGGAGGTTGCTCAGATCAACGCGGACCTTGCGGCATCTTTGTCCGCAGCGGAAGCGAATCCCACGATGGGCAACATCCGTGCGGTGGACGCCAACGTCTCCAAGCTGGAGAACATCGTCACCGAGCTACTTGCCGCTGACGGCTTCGTGCTGGAGGGCCCGAGGGTACGCCAGCGTGCTGCCCCCTCTGCTGCTCCTCGCCCCGTTGCCGCTCCCGTTAGGAGCGCTGGTGCGGGTGGTGCAGCTGCTCCCCAGCATCGTGGTCAGCCGCGTGGCCAGGCCCGTCCTGATCGCCCCGCTCCCGGTGCCGGCGCTGCCCGTGCTCAGCCGCAGTCGCAGCGTGGTGAGCAGCCCCGTGCTCCTCGTCCTGCTCCCGCTGCCGGTGCAGCCCGTGCTCAGCCGCAGTCGCAGTCGCAGCCGCAGCGTGGACAGCAGCCCCGTGCTCCT
>JACCEB011159898.1_pt1 | contig 11712 bp, 8 predicted proteins | sample 7454761 | NCBI WGS metagenome assembly JACCEB01 (sample SAMN15323454, study PRJNA562643) | freshwater metagenome | isolation source: river surface water | place: USA:Blue River Watershed | collected 2017-08-18 | reverse complement strand
TCTCGTTCCAGAGACTCTGCATTGGGGCACCTCGTGAAATTATCCGTACCGAAAACAAAAAACGCACCTCGAGGGGTGCGTTTTGGGTGTCAAGAAAACTGACTGAAGTCTTTTAAATCAGGGCTCGACTATCGAAATATTGGCGATACCGGCCTGTCTTGCTGCATCCATTACTGCGACCAGCGTCTGCACGTTGGAGCGATTGTGCGGCTTGACGATCAAGGTAGCAGCGGGGTTCTCTGCTTTGAGACGGTCAATGTTGGAACGCATCTGGCTGAGAAGAATTGGACGGGGCTCGCCGTTGAGGATAATGTCGTTGTTGGCGCCCAGCTCCACCAGTATGTTCTTCTTCTCTTCCTGCTGCTGATCGGGCGGAGGAGCGTCGTTGTTCGGGGTACTCGCTGCGTCAATGGCAGTCTCGGACAGGAATGTCGCGGTCACTACGAAGAAGATCAGAAGGATGAACACCACGTCCAGCATGGGGGTCAGGTCTACGTTACTTTCGTCCAACTTTTTTGTGTTAGCAAGCTTTCTCATTATTCTCTACCTACCTAGAAACCCATGGATCAGAAATGCTGATCACTTCTTATTTTTAATGCACAACGTGCCGTGCCAACTGAAACTCAGAGCCCAAGTATACCCGATATCGATCGCTCTACAATAGCCAGAACGAGGGTCCTGATAGACAATCTGAAAGACGAAAGGGATGGTGACAACTGCCACCATCCCTTTTCCTTATTGCCGCCAAGACCCGGCCACCAGGACCGGGAATAGGAGAATCTACTTCAGGGAATCGACAGTAAATTTAACAATTTCAGCAAGTTGCTTGGCCGTCTTGGCGTCACGTGAATTCACACGCAGACCATACAAGGTGTTCAGAAGCAAATCTGCTGCGAATTCAACAGAAGCACCGCTCTTCAGTTTGCCGTCTTTTTCCGCATCCTTCAGACGCTTGACCAGCGCCTTGCGGACCACCGCAAAGGAATTGCGCACGATCTTCTGAATCTCTTTGTCGTAATTGATGCTTTCACACAGGGAGTTGACCAGCAGACAGCCCATGCTGCGCTGCTTGTTGCTGACGGACAGTACGGCCAGATCAAAATATTTCTCGATCGCGGCCCAGGGAGACAGGTCTGCATTATTGAGTGACGCATCCAGGTCTTTTGCGATCAACTTGTTGTAGTGATCCAGACAGGCCTTGAAGAAAGTGTCCTTGTCGCCGAAGGAATTGTACAAAGTGCCACGGTTGATGCCGGTAACATCCAACAACTTCTGCACAGAGCTGGCCTCGAAACCTTCACGCCAGAATTGCTCCATTGCATTGGTCAATACATCGTTGTACTCAAACTCAACTGGTCTTGCCATAGTAGATTACTCAGTCCTATCTCGAAATTGGTTTCAAAAACGATCAGCTGTCTTGTGCGCTGATCTGCGGGGTCGATTTCAACGGCGGTGATTGTATTACAGGAAAATGGTTTTTACATCTATTGATACAAAATAACACAATTGTGTCATTGCACTGCCATTATCGGATACATCATTCTGGGACGTCAGCCCTGGGCCACTTAAAATTAATCAACCCACTGAAAATAAAAGATAATTTCTCTAATTAATGAATAAAAAGACACTGACCCCGTCTAATCCAGCGCATAGAAGAAAATACAGTCACTAACAGCGGAAAAGATAGAACACGCGTTCTATTTTTGTGACCTGGCGCACAGACACTACCAACCCACAGCCTTGGCGACAATGCCAATCAGCCCCCCAAGTACGCCACCCCAGACAACCAGCCACCCCAAGTGCTTCTTGATCATCGCCTGTACGATTTCCTTCACCAGCTGCGGTGTCAGCTCATCGAGACGTCGATCTACAATGTGCTCGACACGGCTGTACAGCGACTCTTTGCCGGCTCCTGCCTTGGCTATACCCTCGGCTACGCTTTCACGAAATGCGTCTGTATCGACAACATCCCGAAAATAGTCACGCATCTTGCGCACAAAGGGTTCGCGCAGAGGGTTGAGCGCGTCCCGTCCGCCAAACATGCCCAGCATGGTGCCGAACGACGATCCCATGATGACGTCCAGAAGAGACTCGAACGCCTTGTTCAAATCGAGCTTGTCGATCAACTTGAGAATCTCCGCATCCAGGCTGCTCGCCATGCTGCCAGTCTCGTGCATGAATTTGGCAATGTTCTCCTCGCTGAAGAACTGTTGCATGATCAACTTGCGGATGCCGCGCTTGAACTCCTCGAAGTGAAGGGGCACGACACCCGAGCCATAGAAGCCGGGCACTCGTTCGAACAGCATGTGAATGGCCAGCCAGTTGGTGATACTGCCTGAGAGCGCAAAGGCACCGACACTGGTGACCCAGGGGGCGATGGGTTCGGGTAGCACCAGCCCCAGTACCAACAAGCCCAGGGCCACGAGATTCGTCAACAGACTCATGTCAATTTTCACAGTTCAATAACTCCATCATGTGGCCATGCACTGAAAGGCCGCGAATAATACGGGAAACGCAGTCAAAGGTTCAACCAACCGGGGATAACAGAGGGAGGCAGAAGGCTACACTAAAGTCTGCGATGCGCCTGCACTGGCATCTTGCGCCGCAGCTCCTGCAACGCGGTAATGTCGATAGCCGCAACGGCAATGCCTTCGCTCTTCTCGACACGCGCCAGCACACGCCCCCAAGGATCGACAATCATGGAGTGCCCCCAGGTCTCGCGGGTGGCGTTGTGCACCCCGCCCTGATTGGCGGCCAGCACGTAACACTGATTCTCGATAGCACGCGCACGCAGCAGGACTTCCCAATGCGCTTCGCCAGTGACACGGGTAAAGGCGGAAGGCACGGTCAAAAGCTCTGCACCACTCTCCAGCAGACGACGGTACAACTCCGGGAACCGCAGGTCATAGCAGATGCTAAGCCCCACTTTCCCCAGCGGCGTCGGTACATAAACCACGGTATCGCCAGGTTCAAAACTACGCGACTCCATATAACGCGCCTGTGGATCATCGACCTCGACGTCGAACAGATGCATCTTGTCGTAGCGTGCCACCAGTTCGCCCTGCGGGTTATAGACCAGGCTGGCAGGGCGCACACGCCCATCGGCAATCAGCTCCGGGGCGGGAACCCTCAGTCCGGACACGGTGCTCGCCAAAGGCAATGGCCGCGACTTCATCGGCATCGTGCCCGCGATCAGATGAATACCGTGCTCGCGAGCCTTGCCAGCGAGAAACGTCTGCAGCAAGCCCCCGGTGTCTCCTTCAATTTCGGCAAACTGGCCGAGCGGCCCGCCATCCAGCACAGCGAAATTTTCCGGCAGCAGCACCAGGTTGGCCCCCGCGTCCGCTGCCTGATCGATCAGGCGTCCAGCAGCCCGTAGGTTGGTATCCACACTGGCGGTGCTGACCATTTGTATCACTGCTGCTTTGTTGTTCATTGCCTCGCACTGCTCCTATTGTGTCACGGGTGGATTCTGCGGAGTGATTGACGTGCCCCCGGGCGCCGACTGAGCGGCCGCATCCGGCGCGGCCTCTGGAGGCGTCCCGAACACCTGATTCAGGCGCGGCTCCAGGCCCTCCCATGGACCCTGCAAGGTGTACTGGGCGCTGGTCAGACTGTCAACCTGATCGCCAAAGATCTGATCAAACAAGAACACGCCCACCGCAACCTGCCAGTTAATCAGATTATTGAGCACTGCGATCCCGCTCATCCAGGGAATATTGTCGCTGACCGGCAACGTGATATAGAGGCTGCCATCAATGGTCTGCCGGGCCAGATCGAGCTGACCGCTGACCTGGAACAGACTGGCAGGACCGATAATCTGCAGACGATCCTGAATCTGGACAATCCCGTTGCTCAGCGTCATGAACCCGTTGATTTCGTCGTAAGAAAGACCACTGCTGAACAAATCGTCGCTGAAGCGCAGGCGCCGGACCAGGGCGTCGAAATTGATGATGCTGATCAGCTTGAGCGCGCTGTTGGCGGCCCCTGCGCCTCCTTGCTGAAAGCGTCCGTCACGAATCCTGATATCCATGTCGCCGCTCAAACCAGTGACGGCGAAGAATGCCGGGCTGCCCGGCCAATCGAGATTGGCATGAAACTCGGCGCTCGTACTTTCAAGGCTTGGAGCATAGCCAAAGGCACTCAGCACCTCTGCGATATCGCCGGCCTGGAGCACGGTGTTCAAATAACTGTGATGGTCAACGCCATCAAAGCTCCACAGGAAACGGGCCTCCTCCCCTTCTCTGCCTGCCTGCAAGCCCCGCGCATTGGCGATGAGGTCTGTGAATTCGGCACCGGTCTCAGTGGGCTCCAGCGTAAATTGCCAGCTTCCGAAGTCGGCCTCTCCGCGCAGCACTTCATCTGCCACGAAACGCAACCGCGGCAGACGCCGAGGATCAAAAGCGCGCAGGGAATCTGTACGCTCCGGCAAATCCAAGGCGAGGAACAACGGTCTGGACCTGAGGAGCGCCGGTCTATCAGGCCGTTGTACTGCCGCGCGGGCGACCTCCTCCAGCACGGCTTTGAGGTCAATCGCTTTACGCAGGGCCTCTCCCGGGGGCAGTCGCAGGTGCGTCAGATGCACATCCAGCGGCACACCAAAACGGTAAGGCACGCGAATCTCGCCAGCGACAGTCTCGCTCGCCAGCGACAACAGCCAGTCGCGCTCCTCGCTCGCAATCTGCACATTCACGTTATCGACATTCTGACCGAACACGACCGCCTTCCCGAGCGTCACATCAACCGCGTTAACGGCATCGCGCAGGCTGGAGAAATTCGCCGCCGCATCAGAGGGCAGACTGACTCCCATGACATTCGGCGGGCGCAGGGCAGCGATCCATTCGTCATAGTTGAATCGGGAAAGCTGGCCAACTACATCGACACCCGGGGCATTGGCGTCCAGTCGACGAATCGTGACGCCCTCGTCACGCTGCCCCAGAAACACCAGCCCATTGCGCACCTGCCCCTGAGCGAGGCCGATATTCATCGACCCCAGCCCTCCGAGAGAGAGGCTCAGGTCCTGACTGTCTTCATGGAATTCAAGGCTCAGGCTGAGCGGCAATGCGGAATTCGCCGCCTTGCCAAGCGGCTCGGGGTAGTCCAGCGTCACTCCCCGCAGATCCGAGGAAATCGCCAGGCGTTGCTGCGGCGACGGAGCTGCGCTGCCGTCCTCCACGGGCGGCTGGATGATGTCCAGCCTGGCCAGATAGTCAACCTCGCCATCGGCGCGACGCAGCAGCCCTTTGACAAACTCACTCTGTCTCGGCCAATCGCGCAGTGCCTGCATGCCAGTCCTGCCAGCAAGTTCGACCACGGTGGCTGTTCCCCGTGCGGCATCGGTCTCACTCCGCAGCGCGACAGATACGGGGTGCTCGAAGAGCGTCGCGCTCATCGCGTCACCCTGCAGCCCGGTCTGGGTGTTGAAGCGCAGTTGCCCACCCAGCTCTGAAAAATTCAGATCGAACTCCGGCATGAAGAGGGAGTTATCGAGCAGCTCCAGAGCGACGTCAACCTGAGGAATGCTGTCGGTCTGCCCCAGTGGGATCTGCAGTTCCAGATGCAATCCGACCTCTCCCGTGGCCTGCCAGCTGGCGAGATAGCTACCAAAACCACGTGTCACTGGCGTCTCCTGCAGGTAGCGAAGCCCCTGCTGCGCCAACCCTCTGCCGCGCCCGCTCACACTAAGCAGACTGCTGATTGCATCGGTACCGGGCCGGATGGAGGCCGTGGTCGCGTCGAAACCGATACCCAGGGATTCCCCGGACTGCATCTGGATATCGACATTGCGATCGCTGATCACGACATGTCCAAGCAGACTTTCAAGCGCGGGCCACTGTGAATCGAAAAGCAACGTGCCACCGTCCACGTTGTAATACATCTGCAGGGTCTTCTCCTCGGGTGCCGACCCCGGCAGGACCGAGCCCCTGTAGATTGCACCGCTGTGCGTGGCGATCCCCCCCACAATTGCGCCATCAAGCCAATCCATGACGTTGCGCAGGTTGTCACGCACAGCCGGCCCGCGGGGCAGGTATATCGACTTTCCGCTGACATCCGCCTGCAGTGCACCGACCATCAACTCAAGATTGGAGGTCAGCTCATCGTCGGCCGTCCGGCGAAATTCGGTGGCAAACTGCGCCCGGCCGTCTATCACCTCAGACCGCGCCACGATGGGGCTGCTGGCAAGCCGCAAATGCTGTCCGTCGGTCATGTCCAGCGCGAAATTCACTCGTCCGTTCACATAATCGTAGGCCCAGGCATCATTGAACAACTGGGGAAGCTGGATCATGAATCGCGATGAATCCACCTCGACCATACCTGCGAGCTTGCGGGCACCCGCATCGAAGGTAAATTGCGCATAGCCATCGACACCCCACAGCGCAGGCGCGGCTCCCCGGGCGCTGAAGCTGACATCATCGAGGTTGGCGGAAAGCGTCAGCGCGCCCCCCTCTGCAGGGGCCTTGTTTTCTGGAACCTGCGGTTGCGCAGGCGCCAGCTCTCCGGCGCCGTCAACGGCACTGGGAAGCGACCACAACAAATCAAGATTATGAAGTTCGCCACGGGGGTTGTGTTCGGCAAGCTGCGTGTCCGCTACAGGATTCAGCACGTCGAGCTGGCTGACAAGGGCCGCTGCAACGCCAAGATTGAAGGAATCTGCCAGTAGCTGCACCGAGTCTTCTGGAGAGTAGGAGACATACAGGTTACTTTCCCGCCACCGCAGCGCGTCCCATTGAAAACCAAGGCCATTCAGCCAAAGCTCCCAGGAATGAGCTGGCTGATCAGAGGTCTGCGCTGCGGAGTTTCGGCGCAGAAAGAACTCGTTCCGAACGTCTGTGAGTTCCACCTCCGCTGGCTGACCTGCAGGGCTGAGCAACGCCCGCCCAAGACTGGCATTCCCCTGCACGGTGTTCAGCACACCTTCGCTGAATTGCAGCCACAATTCGCCGCCGCCCGAGAGCGCCCGCACATCGATCACATCGGCGTAACGCCCGGCTGCCAGCTGAGAATAGTCGCCTTGCGGTATGCGGACATAGACGTGACCAGACAATGCCCTGACGGTATTGCCCGACAATTCGGCGGCAATACTCACCGTGGAGTCCGACGCCCCCTGCACAATTTCCAGATAGAGAAAATGCTGATCGCCGCGATTGCGCATCTGCAGTTGACTGCGCTCGAACACCGTGCGGCGTCCATCCCGGCGTTCGACCGTGAAGGTCACATTACCGAGGCTCAGCTCCTGAAAGCGCGACACCAATTCCAGCAACTGGTCAGGTGTCAACCCAGGCTCTGTCGGCATCGCAAAACCCTGCAGCCCCCAGCGCCCATCTTCCATTTCGACGACAGTGAACTCAGGGCCCTGCAGGTCTACGTTATGCAAGACAACGTGCCGGGCAAGCACACTCGCCAGCATGTCCACTTCCAGAGTGAGTGTGTCTATCAACAATGTATCGATCGGAAGCGTCTCGCCGGACTCAGGGCGCGATGCGGGGGAGAGGAGAACCTGTTGCAGAGAGAGCAGCGGATTGAGGCCGCTCCAGCTACCGCTCAATGCGCCGATGCGAACCTGTTGCCCCATGGCAGCTTCGAGTCGGGACTCGACATCGGCGCGATAATTGACCGCGTAGGGCATCAATTGCCGCCCCAGGCTGACATAGACAGCCAGCAGCAACAACAGCACCACGCAGGTGGTCAACAGCGACGAAAGCGTCTTTTTCAGCAGGGTGGCGATCATTGTGGCTTAAGGTGCTATTTTCACGAGCGATTCACGGGCGGGCGCTAGAACAACACCACGTCGAACTGCTCTTGAGTATACATGGGTTCCACCTCAAACCTGACCGTCTTGCCGATTAATTCTTCCAGATCGGCAAGGGTGCTGGACTCCTCATCCAGCAATCGGTCGACGACACCTTGCGAGGCCATGACGAGAATGACATCGTTCTCGTAGACCCGCGCCACTCGCAGGATTTCCCGGAAAATTTCGTAACAAATGGTCTCCGCGGTCTTCTGCCGACCGCGCCCCTTGCACACCACGCACTCGCTGCACAGCAACTGTTCCAGACTCTCGCGCGTACGCTTGCGGGTCATTTCCACCAGGCCAAGTTCAGACATCCCGGTGATCATGGTGCGCGCATGATCTTTTTCCAGCGCCTTGGCGAGCGTCCGCAGCACCTGCCGCTGATGCTCCGGGTCTACCATATCGATGAAATCCAGAATTATGATTCCACCAAGATTGCGCACCCGCAATTGCCTGGCGATCGCCGTGGCCGCCTCGAGATTGGTTTTGAGTACCGTCTCCGCGTGATTCTTGCTGCCGAGATAAGCGCCTGTGTTGACATCCACCGTGGTCATTGCTTCAGTCTGATCGATAACCAGATCACCACCGGATTTGAGCTTGACCTGGCGCCCCAGCGCCTTGTTGATCTCGTCGTCAATGCCGTAGAGATCGAAGACAGGACGTTCGCCAGTATACAGTTCCAGCTTATTGCTGAAATCGGGAATGAAATCCTCGATGAAACGAGCGATTTCCTCATACGCGGATTGCGTATCGACACGGATTTTCTCGATACGCGGCGTGATCAGGTCGCGCATGGCACGCATGTACAGAGGCACATCGCGGTGCACGACACGCACCTCGCGATTTTCGCCGATGCGCCGTTCAACCGCACTCCAGAGTTTCTTCAGAAAGCGGATGTCTTCAATGAAATCTTCAGCACTGCAGCCCTCGGCGGCGGTGCGAATGATGAAGCCGCCGCGCCCCTCCATTTCCTCCAGCGCAATGCATTCGTCGAGCGCCTTCAGCAGGCGCGCTCGCTCCTCTTCATCTTCGAGTCTCTGGGAGATGCCCATATGCGGACTGCGCGGGAGATACACCAGGTGTCTGGAGGGCAGAGTCAGGTGAGTAGTCAATCTGGCACCCTTGGTGCTGATGGGATCTTTGGCCACCTGCACCACAATCATTTGCCCTTCGCGAACCAGATTCTGAATTGGCGGCGGCGGGTCTGCGCGCACCTCGAAACCATTGGGATCGATCGGGGCGATATCGGCACTGTGAATGAAGGCTGCACGCTCCAGGCCGATGTCGACGAAGGCCGCTTCCATGCCGGGCATCACTCTGACGATTTTACCCAGATAGATATCCCCGACATGCCCCTTGCTGTGCGGGCGTTCGATGAATATCTCCTGCAGCAGCCCGTTTTCTATCAGCGCCACCCGCGTCTCCATGGGCGTCACGTTGATGAGGATTTCTTCACTCATTGACGTGCACTCCGCCGGCAGCCACGGACAAGCCGGTGCGCACGCCAAAAATCGCCAGCAGTTCGGCAGTCTCATAGAGCGGCAAACCCACCACCCCGGTGTAGCTCCCCGTCATCGAGCTCACGAACAATGCTCCGAGCCCCTGTATGGCGTAGCCGCCGGCCTTGCCTTGCGGCTCGCCACTTGCCCAATAGCGCTCGCAGTCCTGCTCGGACAGCTGTCGAAAAGTGACTGTGGTCGTGGACATGCGTACTTCGCGACGCTGCGAGTCACAAAGCGCCACGGCCGAATAAACGCGATGTTCGCGGCCACTGAGCAAGTGCCACATCCTGAACGCATCGGTTTTGTCGAGCGGTTTACCGAGGATATGGTCATCGCAGACCACGATGGTGTCGGCACCCAGGACCGGCCAGGGTTGGTGCCGTACGGTTGACTGATGGGAATGGGAGCTGAGCACAGACAGCGCCTTTTCGAGCGCCAGACGCTGCACAAGTGCTATCGGAGCTTCGCCGGCAAGGGCGTCCTCATCGACAGTGTGATCGGCGATTTCGTAGCGCACGCCGATCTGTTCCAGCAACTCCCTGCGGCGCGGCGATGCCGAGGCCAATACAACCCCTGAAAATCGGTCTGACATAACATACCTTTTGCTAGCGGAAACTGTCGTTACTGACACACTGGCTTATTTGACGCCGAAACCGCGCCGCATCTGCCTCAACAGCAGGAAGAGCCAGGGCCAGATGAAGGCGCTGGACAACGCGCCCAGCAGGAACAGCAGATTGGTGTTGACGGCCTGATCGGCGGCGATTTTCATCCAGTGCGTCATCATCAGATGCAGGCCGATCAACGCCAGCACCACACTGCTCTGCTGCACCGATGAAAACATCCTCAGACGCTGGTGCAGACTCAGCGTGATGTACGCAATGATGGCAAAAGCGAGTGCGTTGAGGCCCAGCATCGAGCCTTCCATGATATCCATCAGCAGGCCGGCAACCCAGGCGAAGCCGATACCCACGCGGTAGGGAAGCGCCATGCCCCAATAGATGAGCACCATGACTACCCACTGCGGCCGATAATTCATGGCCCACTCCGGGAAAGGGACGATAGCAAGCAGGTAAGCCACCAGGAATGTCAGGATCACTACCCAGAAACCATTGGCACGCGGTTCCATTTCTACTCCTGTCCAGTCACTGCGCGGGGAGGGCCCACAAACTGCTCTGTTGCCACCCAGGCGGGTGCGGCACTGTTCTGCAATTGGGCGTCCAGGTCGTTCTGCGCCAGATCGAGCAGCATCACGTGGCGGGTACGGTCCATCTGCGCGAGAGGTCTGGCCTTGATGGTGGCGAAAGGCTGGCCGCGATCATGCACTACGCTGGTCACCTGAGCGACCGGGTAATCCTTTGGGAAACGCTGTCCGAGCCCGGAACTGACCAGCAGATCACCGACCACGATATCCGAGGTATCGGGCACATATTCCAGCTCCAGCTCGGGAATTTCGCTGCGGCTGCCACGGGCAATCGCGCGCTCGCCACTGCGATTCACCTGCACCGGTGTGCCATGCCGGGAATCGGTGATCAGCATGACCCAACTGGTGAAGGGCAGCACTTCCACCACTTGCCCCATCAGCCCGTGAGCATCCAGCAACGCCTGCCCGAGTTCCACGCCATGCTGTTCACCACGATTGATCAGTACACGTCGCGATCCGGGATCGGAGGAAATATTGATGATTTCAGCAGTCAGAATATTACCGTTGACGGCCGCGGAAGCTTCCTGCAGGGCACGCAGACGGCTGTTTTCCGTCGCCAGACCGGCCACCAGCTGCAGCTCACGCTGCGCAAACAACAACTCTTCGCGCAGGCGTGCGTTCTCCTCGATGAGATCACCGTGGGAGACAAATACGTCGTCTATCCAGTAAGAAACACGGGTGGGGATATCGGCAACCCAGTAAACCGGGGCGGTCAGGAAGCCGAGGGTGTAACGAACTCTGTCAAGATAGTCGAAGCGGCTGTCAACGAACATGACAGCCACCGAAAGGACGACGAACGCGGCGACGCGGTATTCCAGCGAAACGCCTTTGATGAATAGGGTCTTGATGTCGAAACCTCTAACGGGTTATTCAATGGTCAACGAATCCATGTCACTCAGGTCCATCAACTCCATTGCTTTACCACCTCCCCTTGCCACACAGGTCAACGGATCTTCTGCCACGATAACGGGCAATCCCGTCTCTTCGGACAGCAGCTTGTCCAGATCCTTCAGCAGCGCGCCACCACCAGTCAACACCATGCCGCTCTCGGCGATGTCGGAGGCCAGTTCGGGCGGGGATTGTTCCAGAGCACTCTTCACGGCCTGCACGATGGCAGACAGGGTTTCCTGCAGTGCTTCCAGAATTTCATCACTGTTCAACGTGAAACTGCGCGGCACGCCTTCTGCAAGGTTGCGACCACGCACGTCAATCTCGCG
>JACCEB011449774.1_pt1 | contig 11713 bp, 8 predicted proteins | sample 7454761 | NCBI WGS metagenome assembly JACCEB01 (sample SAMN15323454, study PRJNA562643) | freshwater metagenome | isolation source: river surface water | place: USA:Blue River Watershed | collected 2017-08-18 | reverse complement strand
TGAAGATGTTCAACGACGATCCGGACACCGATGCGGTGATCATGATCGGCGAGATCGGCGGACCGGACGAGGCGAATGCATCGTACTGGATCAAGGAGAACATGAAGAAGCCGGTGGTGGGCTTCATTGCCGGCGTCACCGCGCCGCCAGGCAAGCGCATGGGCCATGCCGGCGCGCTGATCTCCGGCGGTGCCGATACCGCGGACGCGAAGCTCGAGATCATGGAAGCCTGCGGCATCAAGGTCACGCGCAACCCGTCCGAGATGGGCCGCCTGCTGAAGGCCATGCTGTAATGCACACGCCCCCGGAAACACGGGGGAAAATATCGCCAGGCTGCGGCCTGGCGGGCATTTTCAGGCGAAGAGCACCGAAAACCCGGTGAAGGGTGCCAGCGGCAAGATCTCGTAGCCGAACAAGTCCTGACGAATCATCGGAAGCTCATGCAGAAGCCGCTCGACTTCTTCCCGGTCTTCCGCTTCGAACATCATGGTGACGCCACCGTTGTCGTGGATGAGATGGGCAGACCTGAGATGGCCGGACAAATGCATTTCCCAGACTTTGGCGACCTCGGACTTGATTAACGGGGATAGCTGTTCGGGAGTGACGCCGGCTTTGATTTTAAAAATGACCAGAAATTGCATGGGTGTTTTCCTCGCTCTGATGTTTGCTCAACCGTTTGATGCTATGCGACTGCTGCTGCAAAAAGAACGGTGATTTTCTGGACGGTCCGTTCCACTTATGAACCCGTTGACGAATCTACTGGCGCTGGCCGATTTCAATCTGGTGGTGCAGCATGGCGGCTTCACTTGCGCCACGCGCGCCAGTGGGCGCCCGAAAGCAAGCCTGTCGCGCCATGTGCTGGAGCTTGAAAAAAATCTTGGCGTTCGCCTGCTGGAGAGAGACGGTCGCTCGGTCCGCCTGACCGAGGAAGGAAGACAATTTTTCTGCCGTACCGAAAAGCTGCTGCGCGAACTTGGCGAAGTCGTTCAGGAAGTCAGTAATTCGCATCCTGTCCCGCGCGGGGCTCTGAAGATCAGCGTGCCGATCATGCTGGGCCACAAAGTCGTGGGCAAGCTGGCAGGGGAATTCACTCGCATTTATCCGGAAGTTCAGACGACGGTCACGATCGAGGATCGCTGCGTGGATCTCATCAAGGAAGGCTATGACGCGGTCATACGCGTCAATCCACGGCAAGACAGCGGCCTTGTCGGACGCTGCCTGTATCGAGGCCCGACACATGTCGTGGCGCCCCCCTCCTTCGCCTTGCCCGCGGCCGGGCTGTCAGCAGAAGCAGATGCACCGGTTCCGGCCATTGTCGGCCTGACTGCGAGCGAACAGGACATATGGAGCGCGAAGCAAGCCACGTCTGAAATGCGTTTCAGGCGACGCGCGGCCCTGAGACTGAATTCACCGCTGATGATCCGGGACGCCGTCATCGCCGGTGCCGGGGTGGCAACGCTGGCCGAGCATTTCATCGAAGACGACCTTGCAGAGGGCCGGCTGGTTTCGTGGGGCGTCGTTCCTGAGCAGGATATTGAAATCTGGGTCTTGCACACCTCACGTCGGCTGACCAACCGGAAGGTATCGGCCTTTGTGGAGTTTCTTTGCGCTTCCTACGGATCAGCGGCATGACAGCCGTTCAGCAATGAGAACTGCGCCACCAGCGAACCCGCTTTTCAGGATCGCCGACCGGCTGCGGACTCTCGCTTTTTGCGCAAATATTCCTGTTCTCACCATGGCCTCCTTTTCTGCAATCGCAGAAGAGCCATCATCGCTGCCAGCAGTCGAGGTCGGTGCCTCTCGCTCCAGTCTGCTGGGTGTCGCCGACGCGGCAAGCGAAGGCTGGGTCGGACAAGCGCAGATTGCCAATCGCGTGGTGGCACGCGTCGGCGAAATACTGGAAGTGATGCCCGGCTTTATCGCCAGCCAACATAGCGGCGACGGCAAGGCAAACAACTACTTCCTGCGCGGCTTCAACCTCGACCACGGGCTTGACATCAAGCTTACGCTCGACGGCATGCCGATCAACCAGCGCAGTCATGCGCATGGACAGGGCTGGGCCGACCTGAACCCGCTGATACCGGAACTGGTCTCGTCGCTGTACTACCGCAAAGGTCCGTACTATGCGGCCGACGGAGATTTCGCGAATGCCGGTTCGGCCGCGTTTCGCTACGCGGACGCGCTGGATCATGGCATCGCCAGCGTCGGCATCGGCCAATATGGTCACGCCCGTCTGCTGCTGGCCGATTCGCCGGCACTATCAGACGGCCGGCTGCTGTATGCGCTCGAGTTGTCGCATCACGACGGCCCCTGGATCGTGCCGGACAACTACCGCAAGGCCAATGCGCTGCTGCGCTACAGTGAGGGCAATGACGCCAACGGGTTCTCCGTGACCGCCATGGGGTACACAGGGCAATGGACTGCGACCGACCAGATACCGTGGAACGAATACCGGCAAGGTTTCATATCGCGCTTCGGCAGTATGGATCCCAGCGACGGCGGTGCGGCCAGCCGCTACAGCCTGTCGGCAGAACAGCGCCGCAACGATGCTTCGGGTAGCTGGCTTGCACAGGCTTACGTGATCCGCAATGTGCTCGACCTGTACTCCAATCTTGAATACGGTCACTCCAGCCAGGCAGCACAGCACGATAGCCGCGTTACCAGCGGCGTGACCCTCGGCCGTACGGTGTCTGTTCACGGCATCGGGCAGGACGCGGTTTACACGCTCGGGCTGCAGATCCAGAACGACAATATCTTCAATTCGCTCGCCAGCACGACTGCACGCGAGCCGAACACAAGCTGCCTGGTTCCGGGAGGCGGGTGCCGGCGCGATCACATCACGCAGATCAGCATTGGGCTGTATGGAGAAATGCGGGTGACATGGAAAGACTGGTTCCGCACCGTGACCGGCATACGCGGCGACTGGTTCCGCTTCAACAATGTGGGCCAGTCAAATTCGGCCAATACCGACACCGTGTTGGATCTCATGGTCAGCCCCAAGCTGAATCTGGTATTCGGCCCCTGGAACAAGACCGAGTACTACTACAGCATCGGCAATGGCTATCACTCAAACGATGCGCGCGGCGTCACCATTGGCAGTGGGCTGCGGGCGAGCGGACTGGCCCGCACCTTCGGACATGAGCTCGGCATGCGCACCGAATTGCTGCCGGGACTGCAGACCACGCTGGCGCTGTTCCAGCTCGACAGCGCGTCCGAGATCATTTATCTGGGCGACGAAGGCCGTACTGAGGATTCCGGACGGCGCAGCAGGCGCATCGGCTGGGAATTCAACAACTATTACAAGGTCAATTCGTGGCTGACGCTGGATGCCGACTTTGCGTATGCGCGTGCGCGCTTTCGCGATCCGGGGGGCGACGGACGCTATATCGAGGGCGCAGTGGAAGGTGTGGCGTCGGTGGCGATGGTGGTTGATGACGGAGGGTGCTGGAGCGGCTCACTGCAGCTGCGCTACTTCGGCCCACGCCCCCTGACCGAAGACAATGCCGTCCGATCCGATGCCACCATGACGCTGAATGGTCGGCTCCGCTATCGCGTTGACCCGAAGACTTCAATCGAGCTCTCTGGCTTCAATCTGCTGGACAGCAAGAACTCGGCGATCGATTACTACAACGATTCCTACACCTTCAATGGCGTGTCAGGTCTGTCCGGCCGAGTGTTCCACCCGATCGAACCGAGAAATTTTCGCCTGGCACTGATTACGCATTACTGATCGCACCTCGCAACAAGTTTGCGTTGACGCGCTCCCGCGAGCGTTGCTTCGTCGGGCACAGCTGTACATGGGTGCGGCGCTTTTGGCACTGGTTGCGCGACTACGATCGCATGTCAGCGACGCTGGGCATCCGTTTCATCATGTTTGCGGCGCCGAACGACCCGACGCATTCAACGCTTCGGGAGGGCATCGCACCCGCTACAAGGTTGGTTAGCGTGCAAGTAAGAGAAAGTTCAAGCGGTCGCTGGCTCAGCACCGCAGGAGGCCGACTGCAGGGGTTTGGGTGTGATGCTGCGGTAACTGATCACCTCACGGTGATTACACAGCGATTACACAAAACCATCAAAACAAAAAGGGTTACAGGAAAAACCTGTAACCCTTTCATTTTCTGGTGGGCCTCCTTGGAGTCGAACCAAGCACCAACGGATTATGAGTCCGCTGCTCTAACCAAGCATGAGCTAGAGGCCCGAGATCTTCATCTCAATGCAGCCCGCATTTTAACTTGCAGGCAAGACAAGAGCGAGGCCGCAAGGCCTCGCTCTTGTCTTTAAGTTGCATCAATTACCTTCGAGGAAGCTCTTCAGCTTGTCGGAGCGCGACGGATGACGCAGCTTGCGCAGCGCCTTCGCCTCGATCTGGCGAATACGCTCGCGCGTGACGTCGAACTGCTTGCCGACTTCTTCCAGCGTGTGGTCGGTCGACATCTCGATGCCGAAGCGCATGCGCAGCACCTTGGCTTCACGCGGCGTCAGCGAGTCCAGCACATCCTTGACCACACCACGCATCGACGCATGCAGTGCCGCATCGGACGGCGCCAGCGTGTTGTTGTCCTCGATGAAGTCGCCCAGATGGGAATCGTCGTCGTCTCCGATCGGCGTTTCCATCGAGATCGGCTCCTTCGCGATCTTCATAATCTTGCGGATTTTGTCCTCGGGCATTTCCATCTTCAGCGCGAGGGTCGCCGGATCCGGCTCGGCACCGGTCTCCTGCAGGATCTGGCGCGAGATGCGGTTCATCTTGTTGATCGTCTCGATCATGTGAACCGGGATACGGATCGTACGGGCCTGGTCCGCGATCGAGCGCGTGATCGCCTGGCGGATCCACCAGGTTGCGTAGGTCGAGAACTTGTAGCCGCGACGGTATTCGAATTTGTCCACCGCCTTCATCAGGCCGATGTTCCCTTCCTGGATCAGGTCGAGGAACTGCAGGCCGCGGTTGGTGTACTTCTTCGCGATCGAGATCACCAGACGCAGGTTGGCCTCGGTCATTTCGCGCTTGGCCTTGCGGGCCTTGGTCTCGCCGGCCGCCATGCGGCGGTTGATCTCGCGCAGGTCCGGCAACGGCAGCACGACGCGCGACTGCAGGTTGATCAGCTTCTGCTGCAGTTCCTTCACCGCCGGCACGTTACGCGCCAGCACGGCGCTGTATGGATGGCCGCCGTTGACTTCGCCATCGACCCAGTCAAGGTTGGTCTCGTTGCCCGGGAAGACCTTGATGAAGTGCGTGCGCTGCATGTTGCACTTGTTGACCACCACGTCGAGAATCTGGCGCTCGATCTGGCGCACTTCGTCAACCTGCGCGCGCAGCGTGTCGCACAGTTTCTCGACGACCTTTGCGGTAAAGCGAATGCCCATCAGTTCCTGCGAGATCGCCTCCTGCGCCTTTACATAGGGCTTGGAGTTGTAGCCTTCCTTCTCGTAGGCCTTGCGCATCTTCTCGAACTGCGAGGCGATGGTCGCGAACTTGCCCAGCGAATCACGCTTGAGCTGCTCGAGCTGTTCGGCCGAGAAGCCGGCTGCGCCGCCGTTGGACGAACCCTCTTCCTCTTCGTCCCCTTCTTCTTCGCCCTCTTCCTCGTCCTCGTCGTCCTCGTCGTCGGCGGCTGCCTTCACCACAGGCGGAGCGACCGGCGCGTCATCGGGAGCGTTCGGATCGACGAGGCCGTCGACGATCTCGTCGATCTTGGTCTCGTCCTTCTCGATGCGCTCGGCCAGTTCGAGGATTTCGGAAATCGTCATCGGGCAGGCGGAGATTGCCTGGATCATGTCTTTCAGGCCGCCTTCGATGCGCTTGGCGATCTCGATCTCGCCCTCGCGCGTCAGCAGCTCGACCGAGCCCATCTCGCGCATGTACATGCGCACCGGGTCGGTGGTACGGCCGAAATCGGAATCGACGGTCTGCAGCGCCGCTTCGGCGGCCGCTTCTGCATCGTCGTCGTTGGCGACGTTGGCCACGTTGTCCGACAGCAGCAGCGCCTCGGCATCGGGCGCGTGCTCGTAGACCGCGATACCCATGTCGTTGAACGTGCCGATGATGCCCTCGATCGCCTCCGGATCGACGATGTTCTCCGGCAGGTGGTCATTGATCTCGGAATGCGTGAGGAAGCCGCGGTCCTTGCCGAGCTTGATCAGCGTCTTCAGCTTCTGGCGGCGGCGTTCGAGTTCTTCCTCGCTCGCTTCCGAATCGGAAGAGAACGCATCCTTGAGGAACTGCTTTTCCTTGTTCTTGCGGTCACGCGCCTTCGCCTTGTCGGCGGCCTTCAGCTGTTCGGCGCGCTCGACGGCGTTCAGTTGCGCAATTTCATCGCTCTCGGGCTGGAAATCGCGCGGCTTGCGGCCGCGGCGACCCGGCACCTTCACGGCCGGCAGCACATAGCCGGAGGTATCGATCGCAGCCAGCGCGGCCGCGTCCGTGGTCTGCTTGACCGACAGAATCTTGTGGTCGGCCTTGGTCTCGGCCTGTTTTGGTTCGGGTTTGACCAACGTCTTGGTGGCCTTCCTCACCACGACTACTTTCGGTTCGGTTTTCCTGGTTGTCACAGAGGCTTTCTTTGCTGGTGCTTTAGGCGCGACAGCGGTCTTGGCCGCAGCCTTGCCCGTTGTCTTCGCCGCGGATTTGGCCGGAGCAGCGGCGGCCTTCACAGGCTTTTTCAGCGCTGGCTTGGCTGCGGTACCGGCTTTTGAGACAGTCTTGGCGGCGCCTTTGTTCGCCGCCTTGGCGGCTGTGGCGCTCGGCTTGGCCGCGGCTGTCGTCGCTTTTTTCGTCGCAGTCTTCGAGGCGGCCTTCACGGGCTTCTTTGCGCTTGCCGCAGCTGAACGCGCAGACTCCGCCTTCGCGGGCTTGACCTTCGGTGCAGAATTCTTAACGGGTTTTTTGGTTGTCGCCATGGATCGATCCACCATTGGGAATTTGCCGATGCTGCATAGGGAACCAGAGGGGTGGCCGCGCTAACATTTAGCTTTATTCGGGCAGGTGGGTCGCATTTTGCGCCGCTTCGTTCTGCCGCTCCCGGGTGGCCGCCTGTCCGGCAGGGTCAACACTTTAAAACTGTCGGTGAAACTCTGTAAGACTTTGAATCAAAAGCTTTTGATTGTACCACATCGGGACCCGCCTTCCCTTGGGGAACGCCTGCCGGACAGCGGTCGTTTGCCTTTTCATCAACACATCATCCGTCTGTGTACCCATTCTTCAGATGGGGGAGCAGGCTGGAATTTCCAGTGTCCGGCGACCCGCGATTTCAGGTCAGGAGATCACGCTCGCCTTCGGCGCGCAGGTGCTCGAGCGTCGCCGCAATTTCGCGATAGCGGTTGCGCGAGGCTTCGTCAGGCAGGCCGGCAGCCACCAGCCGGTCTTGCTCTGCACGCAGGATTTTCATTGTAGTTCGTCGTACCGCACCGGCAAGTTCGCGTCGCGCCAGCTCCGGCTCGGAGGGCGTCTCGGCGGCGACTTCGGCAATCAGCTTGCCGAGCTCGCCACCCTGGTCGCGCAACTGCTCGGCGAGCGCCGCAAAGCCGGCGTTGCCCGACACACTGCGGGCCGCCTGCACGACCGCACGCAGCATGTCGCCACGATCGGGCGCACTCTCGCCGATGGCCTGCAGCGCCTCCTCGTCGAGGTCGGCCGCGAATTCCGGATGGGCCAGCACGATACGCAATACCTTGCGCTCCAGCTCAACCGGCGCGCGGCGACGCAGCGCCGGTGGCGCGGCCCTGGCCGCACGGCCGCCCGCAGCCGGCTTGGCCAGCTCGAACAGCGACTCGAGCTCCTGCACGCTGCTGTCGGTGATCTGCGCCAGTTGCCGCAGCACCTGCAGCCGCAGCGCCGACGGCGGCATCGCCTGCAGCATCGGCCGGGCGTCGAACTGCGCGCGCGCGCGGCCCTCGGCCGTCATCAGGTCCTTGTCTTCGGTGACTTGCCCGATCAGGAACTGCGACAGCGGCGTCGCCTCATGCACCATATGCTCGAAGGCCTCGTGGCCGTGTTCGCGGATGTAGCTGTCGGGATCGTGCTCGGTCGGCAGGAAAAGGAATCGCAGCGTGCGGTTGTCCGTCGCGTGCGGCAGGCAGGCTTCCAGCGCACGCCGTGCGGCGCGCCGGCCGGCAGCATCGCCGTCGAAGCTGAAGATCACCTGGTCGGTCTGCCGCAGCAGCTTCTGAACATGCACGGGCGTGCAGGCGGTGCCCAGCGTGGCGACCGCCTGGCCGAAGTCGAACTGCGCGAGCGCGACCACGTCCATGTAACCCTCGGTCACCAGCACATAGCCATTGTCTCGGATCGCCTGCCGCGCCTCGAACAGGCCGTAGAGTTCGCTGCCCTTCTGGAACAGCGGCGTCTCCGGCGAGTTCAGGTATTTCGGTTCGCCCGCGCCGAGCACGCGGCCGCCGAAACCGATCACCTGCCCCTTGGTATTTCGGATCGGGAACATGATGCGGTCGCGGAAGCGGTCGTAGCGCTTGCGCGTGGCGCCCTGCTCATCTCCCTTGTCGATCACGAGGCCAGACTCGACCAGTGCCTCGTCGTCATAGTTGGGAAACACGCCGCGCAGCGCATCCCAGCTGTCGGGCGCATAGCCGATCGCATATTTTGCGGCGACTTCGCCGGTCAGTCCGCGCCCCTTCAGGTAGTCGATCGCATGCCGCGCGCCGCGCAATTGCTGACGATAGAAATTCGTCGCCTGCGTCATCGCCTCCGACAGCGCGAGGCTCTTTGCCTGCACTTCGGCACGCTGCGCCGGCGGCAGCCGGTCTTCCTGCTCCGGCACGGTCATGCCGACGTTCTGCGCGAGATCCTTCACGGCCTCGATGAAGCCCATGCCGGAGAATTCCATCAGGAAGCCGATGGCCGTGCCATGCGCGCCGCAGCCGAAGCAGTGATAGAACTGCTTGGTCGGACTGACCGTGAAGCTCGGGGACTTCTCGTTATGGAAGGGGCACAGCCCCATGAAGTTGGCGCCGCCCTTCTTCAGCTGGACGTAGCGGCCGACCACGTCGACGATGTCGACGCGGTTCAGCAAGTCCTGGATGAAGTTCTGCGGAATCAAGGCGCATTACGGGCGGGGGCGGCGCCCCGGCCGGTTTATTTGGTGAGCGCAGCCTTCACATGCGCTGACACGGCGGTCATGTCCGCCCGGCCAGCCAGCTTGCCCTTCAGCACGCCCATCACCTTGCCCATGTCCTGCGGACCGGCAGCGCCAACCTGCGCGACGGCAGCCTGCACTTCGGCCTGCACTTCGGCATCCGACATCTGCGCCGGCATGTAAGCCGACAGCACGGCCATCTCGGCCTTCTCGATATCGGCCAGGTCCTGACGGCCGCCGGCTTCGAACTGGGTAATCGAATCCTTGCGCTGCTTGATCATTTTCTCGATCACGGACAGCACCTGGTCATCGCTGAGCTCGATGCGCTCGTCAACTTCGCGCTGCTTGATGGCGGCGGTCAGCAGGCGGATGGTGGCCAGCTTTTCGCTTTCCTTGGCACGCATGGCGGCCTTCATGTCTTCCGTGATTTTTTCTTTGAGGCTCATCGCTTCTCCAGAATCAAGCCAATACGAACCCGTGTCTCGTCAGGTCGCTGGCTGCTTTGCCAGCACCTTGCCGTACGTCTGTACTGTCTGCGGTGCCGTCGCGTTGCCATCGACCCGACGAGACAGGCTCTAAATACTAAAACCCGCTGCGGCGAACACCGGAGCGGGTTTGCAATCTGCGTCGCCTCACCGAACGGCGAGGCCGTCGATCAGTACAGCTTCTTCGGCAGCAGCTGGCTGCGGATGCGCTTGTAGTGGCGCTTCACGGCAGCAGCCTTCTTGCGCTTGCGCTCGGAGGTCGGCTTCTCGTAGAACTCACGTGCGCGCAGCTCGGTCAGCAGACCGGTTTTTTCAATGCTGCGCTTGAAGCGGCGCAATGCAACTTCGAAGGGCTCGTTTTCTTTAACGCGGATAGTGGTCATGAATTAATCTGTATTCGTTAGATGACGCAGAGTCGGCGATTATAGCAGCGAAGTCCCCGGAAAGGAAGCCGTCTGGCAAATCCGATTTTCTGTCCGGGAAATCCGCACCATAATTATCAAACCGATAATCCTGCCGCCACGCCGGAAGCCCACGCCCACTGGAAATTGTAGCCGCCGAGCCAGCCGGTCACATCGACGGCCTCGCCGACAAAATACAGTCCCGGCTGGCGGTTCGCCATCATCGTCTGCTGCGACAGCGCGCGCGTGTCGACACCGCCCAGCGTCACCTCCGCCTTGCGGTAGCCCTCCGAGCCGTTCGGCACGATGGTCCAGCGGTTCAGCGCCTCGCCGAGCTGGCGCAGCTGCTTGTCCGGCAAGTCGGGCACGCGTGCATCGACGGCAAATCCGTTCGCCGCCAGCACACCTTCGGCCAGCCGCGACGGCAGGTGCTGCGACAGCCAGTTGCCCAGGGTTTTCTTGATCTTCGTTTTCTCATCGACCAGCAGCTGCGCGACATCGATCGCCGGCAGCAGGTTCAAGGTCAGCGCCATGCCTTCGCGCCAGAAGCTGGAGATCTGCAGCACAGCCGGCCCGGACAGGCCGCGATGCGTGAACAGCAGGTCCTCGCGGAAACGGCCGCGCGATTTCTTTTCACCGGCCTCGATGTCGATCTCCAGCGAGATGCCGGCCATCGCAACGAAAGGCTGCCAGCCCTGCGCATCGAAGGTCAGCGGTACCAGCCCGGGACGCGTCTCGACCAGCGGCAGGTCGAACTGGTTGGCCAGCCGGAACGCGAAGTCAGTCGCCCCGATCTTCGGTATCGACAGCCCGCCGGTCGCGATCACCACACTGTCGGCGACCACGTCGCCGCCGCCGGTCGCGAGTCGAAAGCGCTCGCCTTCGCGCACCACCGACTTCACGCCGGCCGGCATCATCCACTGCACGCCGCCGGCGTCGCATTCGGCTTTCAGCATCGCGATGATGTCTTCGGCCGAGCGGTCGCAGAACAGCTGTCCCTTGTGCTTCTCGTGGAAAGGTATCCGGTACTTCTTCACCAGCGCGATGAAATCCTGCGCCGTATAGCGCGACAGCGCGCTGCGGCAGAAATGCGGGTTCTGCGACAGGTAATTTGCCGGCCCGGCATCGACATTGGTGAAATTGCAGCGACCGCCACCAGAAATGCGGATCTTCTCGGCGAGCTTGTCCGCATGGTCGATCAGCACGACGCGCCGGCCGCGCTGCCCGGCCACCGACGCGCACATCATGCCGGCGGCGCCCGCGCCGATCACGGCCACATCAAAAGACCGCGTCATTGCTGCATCTGCCGGGCGATTTGCACGCACTGCGCGACCTGCTCGGCGATCGGTGCCGGCACCGGCTGACGGCCGTCGAGCGCCTCGCGTATCCACGCGGCCGTGACCGCGGCGTCGCTGCTGGCGGGCAGCGGCGGCATCTCGTCGACCGGCTCCTGCCGTTCGATCAGCTGCGTCGGCCGGTTGGCGTGAAACCAGGTGACCGCATTTGCGCGCTTCGCATTCGCGACCGTCTCGCCTTCGGTGCCGCGCATCAGGAACACGTCGCCGCGCGCGGCCGGTGCCGCCGTCGAAAAGTACTCGGTCAGCATCGTCAGGTATTCCGGATGCGTGTACGACACCAGCCGCAGCGCCGGCTGGGCGAACGGCTGCATGATCTTCACCAGCGTGTGCGTCGAATTGCGCAGGCCAAGCACGCGGCGCAGCTGCAGCAGCCGGTCGAGCTT
>JACCEB011274122.1_pt1 | contig 11718 bp, 15 predicted proteins | sample 7454761 | NCBI WGS metagenome assembly JACCEB01 (sample SAMN15323454, study PRJNA562643) | freshwater metagenome | isolation source: river surface water | place: USA:Blue River Watershed | collected 2017-08-18 | reverse complement strand
TCATGGCGCCTGCATGACCGTTACTGCATTAGGCGCCAATCAGTTTGAGTGTGATGTGTCTAAAGAATCTATTAGTAAAACAGCAGGTCTTAGTCACCCTTCCAAGGTCAACCTAGAAAAAGCACTACGGTTTAATGATCGTTTGGGCGGCCACTTGGTGAGTGGTCATGTCGATGGGGTTGGCAGGGTTTCCCAATTTAATCCGGTAGACAAGGATCCATATGGTTCCTGGAAGCTTGGCATTGTTGCGCCACAATCGCTTGCATTGTATTTGGCATATAAGGGTTCTGTAGTGGTCAATGGTGTTTCTTTAACGGTTAACCATGCTGGACCCAAAGACCAGAATGAGTGCCTTATTGAAATCAATATCATTCCCCATACTCTAGAGCACACCACTTTGGGTCAGTTACAGCGAGATGATCGGGTTAATCTTGAGGTGGATCTGATTGCGCGCTATGTTGCGCGCATGTTGGGTAAGGAGTAAGGCGCTAGTTGCCTTCTTGATAACGGGTTGGATCAGCGACCCCCGCTTGGGCAAATCCTGCTTTACGTAATTGGCAGGACTCGCAAATACCACATGCCTCGCCATTAGAGTTTGCTTGGTAGCATGAGACAGTTTGGCTGTAATTAATCCCCATCGAGATACCCAGTTGAATGATTTGTGCCTTGGTCATTTCAATGATTGGCGCATGAATACGAAAACGATTTTGTTGGTTTTCTGATTCCACCCCCGCTTTGGTTGCTAAATTTGCCATTGTTGCAAATGAGCGAACATATTCAGGGCGACAATCTGGATAACCTGAGTAATCCACCGCATTCGCACCATAAAAGATATCCAAACTAGAAATCGATTCAGCCCATGCAAGTGCTAGCGATAGCATGATGGTATTACGGGCCGGCACATAGGTAATAGGTATCGACGAATTATTTTGTGTGATATTAGCCTGATCTTGATTGGTTGGGATATGTAGGGAGTGATCTGTTAGGGCAGAACCCCCAAAACGAGGAAGATCTAAATGAATAACTTCGTGTTGCTCAACCCCAAGTATACGGCTGATTTGTTTCGCAGCTTTTAGTTCGGAGGAGTGTTTTTGCCCATAATTGACCGAGAGTGCATAGCAACGATAGCCCAGCGATTTAGCGAGAGCCAGGATAGTGGTGGAATCGAGCCCGCCTGAGAACAAAACAATTGCAGGGGCATTCGCGGTTCGTGGTTTGCTTTCACTAAACGTGGGGATGAGATTAGTTTGGCTCACGATGAAAAAGGATCGACAAAACCCCCAATTTATTTAATATTCGCCAGAATGGGCTTTGCTTCTTTAGCCTCTTCTGAGTCAGGATATTTTGCAATGAGATCGGTGAATAATTTTTTAGATACAGCCTTTTTTCCCGACTCAAGGTTGGCATTGGCCATAGTTAGCATGGCTGCGGGAACGCGCTGGTGGCCTGGGTAGCGACTGATAAGCCCTTGAAGTTGTGTAATTGCGCCGTTGTAATCTTTCAATGCATATTTTGTATTACCAGACCACAGAAGTGCTAGTGGCAAATAGGGGCTAGCAGGATATTTGCGAATAAAGGTAGTGAAATCAGTATCGGCTTTTTTAAGCTGCCCCGCTTGAAAAGACTTAAGTGCATCGTCATAGGCTGCTTTTTCACCAGGCTGGACCACTCCTGTAACGCCCTCTATCTCAACATTTTGGGGCTCAAAGCGCGCAAGCCGTGCATCCAGATCTTGGTAGTATGTTTTTTGATTACTGCTAAGATCATCGTTTTGCTTTTGTAGAGTTTCAATTTGACCGCGCAATTGGGCGTTGTCAGATTTCAACTTATCAATCTGATTTTGAAGATCTAAAATAGCAGCTTGCGATGCGCTGACCGACTTGCGTAAGTCTAGAATCGCTTTGCGGGCCTCATCATCCGAAAAAATTGCCCACGTGCTCTGGGATAGCAGTGACAGAGCGCCAAAAACAAAAAGAGAGGATGCTAATTTAAGAACCACGACGATCACTTCGTTTGCTTATTTCGTCAGGTAGATGATGTCAGCCCGGCGGTTTTCAGCCCAAGCCGCTTCATTATTACCTTCAGCTTTGGGTTTCTCTTTGCCGAGGCTAACCGCTTCCATTTGATTGTCAGGAACTCCCAGTGCAGCGAATGCTCTACGTACAGCATCCGAGCGGCGTTGACCAAGGGCAAGGTTGTATTCAGCAGTACCACGATCATCGGTATTACCCTGAATCATGATTTTCTGTTGGGGGTTTTGTTTTAGAAAAGCAGCACCAGCTTGCAGCATATTTTGATATTGAGGTTTGATCGTGAACTCATCGAAATCAAAGTAGATACTGCGTTGAAAGAGAGGGCTCTTAGGGTCATTCCAGGGTTGAGATGCAAAGTTACTGCTATCGCCGCCTGCCTTGACCGTACTTAGGTCATCCAATTTGACGCCCGATGAACATGCACTTAAGAAGCCAACTGCACCAAGAATACTGGCGAGTGCTAGACGACGCTGGGGTGATGTGATTTTCATTTTCTCTCCCTCAAATAGATAGATTTGTAGTGCTTATTTATAAGGATCAACTTAGGACGCAATACTTAATATTATGCCCTCTCATTGAGGGCGTCCTCAAAATTATTGATCCATGAATGGGCCCCAGGAGGGCTGACGCACATCTGAGCCCGGAATACTCAAGATTTGTTTAACGTAACCATCTACCGAAACCGCGGCTAATACTTTTCTACTCCCAACCTGGGTTGCGTAGAGGATGTAGCGACCATTTGCGGCAAAGCTGGGGGACTCATCAAAGTTCGTATCGGTCATGGCGGTTGTATCGCCAGTAAGAAGGTTCATTAAGTAGAGCTTAAATCCTCCGCCAACCCCTGCAATATAAGCCAAGTATTTACCATCTGGAGAGATGCGCGCTGAAGTGGCATAGGATTGTTTAAAGCTTATCCGCTTGGCAGACTCTCCTTTTTCACCTTCGGCGCTCATTCGATAGATTTGTGGATTACCACCGCGATCGCTCGTAAAGTAAATAAACTTACCGTCTGGTGAGAACTGTGGTTCTGTATCAATCGTATTACCCTGAGTTAAGCGTCGTAAGTTGCTACCATCGGCATTGACTCGATAAATTTGAGTATTACCGTCTTTGGAAAGAGAAATTGCTAGTGATTTTCCATCGGGGGCCCATGAGGGAGCGCTGTTATTGCCCTTTGCATTGGATAAAACGATGCGGCGCCCTGATGCAAGTTCATGAACATAAACAATGGGTTTGCGATCTTCAAACGATACGTATGCAATCTTTTGACCATCTGGGGACCAAGCTGCAGAAATAATTGGCTCGCTACTATTAAGTGCATTACGAATATTTTGACCATCGGCATCGGAAATAACTAAGCGATAACGCTTACCTTCTTTGACCACATAGGAGAGGCGGGTGGAGAAAACTCCTTTCTCGCCAAGAAGTTTGAAGATGATGTCATCGGAAATACGATGTGCTGCCAGACGCAGATTATCCGAACTTGCAGAGACAATTAAACCATTGAGGCTTTCACCCTTCCGAATGTCGTACAAGCGATAACGAATCTCATATTGACCCGGTGATTTCTCCGTAACTGACCCGACGGCTAGGGCATCAGCCCCGCGAGATCCCCAGGTCTTGAAATTAGGTATGACTTGATCATCCTCAATACCATTACCAACTTCAGTATTTTTGAAGTAGCCACTGCGAGCCAGATTTTGCCGAATAACATCTGTAATGCTCACTGGCAATTTATTTTCATCTTTAAAGCGTGAGATAGCGATTGGGTACAGGGATTGACCAACCCCTTTAATTTCGATATTCATTTGTGCCTGAGCGTTTGGCAGGCAAAGAGCGAGGGCAATAAGCCCCAAAAAAAATAAGTTGATGCGTGTTTTTGACATGGCGCTATTTTATGTCGATCGCGCCTTTTATGACTAATCCTTGGGTTTGAAAGTTAATTTAATTTGCCGCATCGGGATTTTGCCGGTGTCATCTCGGGGCAGGCTCTCGGCCCGTTCAATTGCCAGCAAGACCGCACGGTCCCAGGCTGGATCCGTACTTGGCGCGACCACTGTACGTTTCAGAATCATGCCATCGGGTGCAAGATCAAGGAGCACAACAACCGCAGGGTTTCCAGCTACGCTCTCTGCATTAAAGATGATGAGCGGCTTTATTTTCTTTCGCACCTTATCGGCATAGCCTGGGGGTGCATTGCCACCAGCACCCATGCCATCCCCAACTTTACCCCCACTACCACCTTCAGCACCAGCGGCTGCTTTTAAGCGCGCGAGCTGATCAGTGCGAGCTTTTTCTGCTGCTGCTGCAGCTTTTTTAGCAGCCGCATCTTCCTTGGCATCGACTTTTTTCTCTTGCGGCTTTACTTCAGCCTTTTTCTCTGACTTGGGTTCTACTTTCTTAATTACTTCTTTGGCTTGATCGGGATTCGTTTTTGTTTTCTTGATGGCAATATCGGCAGCTTCTTGCTTAACCTCAATCGTTGGTGTGGGTGTACTGGTTTGAACGGGGATACTTGTATCCCAGAGTTCTACCTCTAAGCCAGCTGGACTACTGGTTTTCCAACTAATGCCAATGGTTAAGAGGGCTAGCAGAAGAAGGTGAGCTGCTAAAGAGAGTGTGAATGCCTTTTTGGTGCCAGGCTCACGATCAGCATGAAACTGCCAAGAAGAGTTAAGAGTGACGGTACTCATTAATCGTTATTGACTGCGAACAGCCAAGCCAACTCGTTTGACACCATTTTCTTTAAGGCGGGACATGACATCCATTACCACCTCATATTTAATGGATTTATCAGCTGCGAGAACAACGGGTTGCTCAGCCGATTTTTCTGCTTGGGAGCGCGCAAAGGCACCTAGTTCTAATTTATTGATGGTTTGTGCGGGCTCACCTTCTTTGCGTATGGTTATAGCTTCGTCCGCACCGATGGTTAAAAAGATCGGGGGCAGGGCTTGCACTTTTGCACCACCCACCGTAGGCAAATTAACCACGCCAGGATTGACTAATGGAGCTGTGACCATAAAGATCACTAGTAGCACCAACATCACATCGATGTATGGCACTACATTAATATCAGATATCGCTCGGCGTCGAGTGGAGCGGAAGGAAGAACGGTTTGCCATGCCGTTTAGAGACGATTGCCTTGGCGTTGAAGAATATTGGTGAACTCTTCAACAAAGGTTTCAAAATGAATGGAGAGACGATCAATGTCCGTTGCATTACGGTTGTAAGCTACTACTGCTGGAATGGCAGCAAATAAACCAATTGCGGTTGCAACTAGTGCTTCTGCAATTCCGGGGGCTACCGAAGCGAGAGTTGCTTGTTGCACATTAGCCAAACCACGAAAGGCATGCATGATTCCCCAAACAGTGCCAAATAAACCAATGTAAGGTGAGACTGAACCCACCGATGCCAAAAACGGCAGATTCGCTTCTAAGCGATCCATCTCACGTTGATAGGTCGCCTTCATGGCGCGCCGTGCCGCATCAATTTCTTTTGCTTTTAGAAACTCCAACATCCCAGCGGCAAAAATACGTTCTAAGACAGCGGCATTGGCCTCACTACTGGAGCCGTTCATTTTGCGCTGAGCAGACTCTAGTAAAGTGTTTAAATCACCGCCTGCCCAAAAATCCCTCTCAAAGCGCTCGGTCTCGCGACGCACTGCTCGTAAGGTTGAGCCTTTTCGAAAAATGATGGTCCAGGAGGCCACTGACAGACCCAAGAGCAACACCATCACTGCCTGTACAAGCAAGCTGGCATTGAGCACAAGGGACAAAATAGAAAGGTCTTGAGTAGGGTTCATAAGGACTTTGTATTATGGAGGGTAATTTTAGTCAATCTCCAATTGAAATAAAGCAATTTATTGTCGTTAATTGATATCACTTAGGAAGCCATTATGTTTGATCGTCAGCACACTTTAGCGCAAATTGATCCCGAGTTATGGAAGGGGATCGAAAATGAGAACCGTCGGCAAGAGGAGCACATTGAGTTGATTGCTTCTGAGAACTACACCTCCCCAGCGGTTATGGCTGCGCAAGGCTCGCAGCTAACCAATAAATATGCCGAGGGCTATCCCGGAAAGCGCTATTACGGCGGTTGCGAGTTTGTTGATATTGCCGAGCAACTTGCGATTGATCGGGTAAAACAATTGTTTGGTGCTCAGGCAGCAAACGTTCAGCCTCACTGTGGTGCTTCTGCCAATCAAGCAGTCTTCCTCGCCTTTTTAAAACCGGGTGATACCTTCATGGGGATGAGTTTGGCCGAGGGTGGTCATCTATCCCATGGCATGGCCCTCAATATGAGTGGTAAATGGTTTAACGCCATTTCCTATGGCTTGGATAAAAATGAAGCAATTGATTATGTGCAGATGGAGCGTTTGGCGCGAGAGCAAAAACCCAAACTCATTATTGCCGGTGCGTCTGCGTATTCTCTCAAAATTGATTTTGAGCGCTTTGCAAAAGTAGCCAAAGAGATTGGTGCAATTTTTATGGTCGACATGGCCCATTACGCCGGATTAATTGCGGCTGGGGTGTATCCCAATCCTGTGCCTTATGCTGATGTTGTGACCTCTACCACGCATAAGAGCCTGCGCGGCCCACGCGGCGGCATCATTTTGATGAAGGCAGAGCACGAGAAGGCAATTAACTCGGCAGTCTTTCCGGGTATGCAAGGTGGCCCACTGATGCATGTGATTGCAGCTAAAGCCGTTGCCTTCAAAGAAGCTCTAGAGCCTGGGTTTAAAGATTACCAAAAGCAGGTAATTGCCAATGCGCAAGCACTCGCGAATTCATTAATTGAAAGAGGTTTGCGGATTGTTTCTGGAAAAACGGAATCGCATGTGATGTTGGTGGATTTGCGTGCTAAGAAGATTACCGGTAAAGAGGCTGAGGCTGCATTGGGCGCGGCACATATCACTGTGAACAAAAATGCCATTCCCAATGATCCAGAAAAACCGTTTGTGACCAGCGGTATACGCTTGGGCTCGCCAGCGATGACCACGCGTGGTTTTAAAGAAGCTGAGGCTAAGCAAGTAGGTCAGTTGATTGCCGATGTTTTGGATAACCCTCAAGATCCTGCTAATCTCGCAAAAGTGAAGGAACAGGTTAATGCTCTTACAAAGCGTTTCCCCGTCTACAAATAACATAGCAAAATAATCATGCGCTGCCCCTTTTGCCATAGCGACGATACCCAAGTGATGGATACGCGGGTATCGGATGAGGGTGATTCAGTGCGCAGACGCAGACGATGCGCTTCGTGCGATAAACGTTTTACGACCTATGAGCGAGCAGAGTTAACACTACCCGCCATTGTGAAAAAGAATGGCAGTCGGGTGGAATACAGCCATGACAAGTTAGTGAGCTCAATTCGGTTAGCGCTGCGCAAGCGCCCCGTATCGTCTGATGCGGTTGATGACGCCATTGGTCGCATTGAAGAGAAACTCATGGCCTCTGGTGAGAAAGAAATACCCAGTGAGCGCGTGGGTGAGCTTGTGATGCGCGAACTCAAGCGTTTGGATAAAGTGGCCTATATTCGTTTTGCATCGGTCTATCGCAGCTTCGCCGATATCGAGTCCTTCGAGAGCGCTCTTAAAGAGCTGAAGTAACCACACAATCTATGGGAGATTAATCATTTTTACGTTAGTCCCAATTTGGGACTATAATCTGTCAATGAGAGTAATTGCAAAGAAAACATTAGTTAATTTTTGGAAGAAATACAAAGATTCTGAGCAACCACTAAAGTCATGGTACGACGAAGCAATAAATGCAAATTGGTATGCACCAAGTGATATCAAGGCACATTATAAAAGTGCAAGTTTTGTTGGAAATAATAGAGTTATTTTTAATATTGCCGGAAACAAATATCGCTTGATTGTGGCTGTTGCATATCAATTTGGAGCAATTTATATTAAGTTTATTGGCACACATAGGCAATACGACAGTATTGATGTTCTAAAAGTTAGTAAAGAGGATGTATGAAAGAATTAAAACCAATTCGAAATAAATTTGACTATCAAGCAGCTTTGCTTGAGGCCTCTGTTTACTTTGAAAAACCTCCTGAGATTGGTACTAAAAAAGCGGATCGTTTTGAGATTCTTTTAATGCTAATAGAATCGTATGAGGCAAAAGAATATCCCATTAGTCCTCCAGACCCAATTGAGGCTATTAAATTTCGAATGGAGCAAGCTAACTTAAAGCCAAAAGATTTAAAACCAATGATTGGGGAACTAAATCGCGTTTATGAGGTGCTCTCAAAAAAAAGGCGACTTACGCTATCCATGATTAGAAGATTGCATGATGGATTGGGAATTCCAGCAGAAAGTTTGATTGCCTGATTATTTAAGTTCAGAAAAAATAGCCTTCGTAATATCTTCAACCGAACCGGTACCGGACACTTTTCGGTAGGCGGGGGCCTTTAATCCCAAGCCTGCTGGTTCATTAGCCCATTTCGAGTAATAGTCGACTAATGGGCGCGTTTGATCGTTGTAGACCTGTAAGCGCTTACGCACCGTCTCTTCTTTATCGTCATCGCGCTGAATAAGAGGCTCACCGGTGAGGTCATCCTTACCCTCAACTTTGGGGGGATTAAATTTAACGTGATACGAGCGACCGGAGGCGGGATGTACACGACGTCCACTCATACGCTCAATGATGGCATCAAAAGGTACGTCAATCTCTAAAACATAATCAATCGGTACTGCAGCATCTTTCATCGCTTGCGCTTGCGGGATAGTGCGAGGAAAGCCATCAAACAGATAGCCTTTATTGCAATCTGCTTGGGTTAGGCGATCCTTGACTAAACCAATAATGATGTCATCGGATACGAGGCCACCCGCATCCATAATCTTTTTGGCTGCAACACCAAGAGGAGTACCCGCCTTTACAGCAGCGCGCAGCATATCGCCCGTTGAGATTTGCGGAATTCCAAATTGCTGGCAAATAAATTGAGCTTGTGTACCCTTGCCTGCACCTGGAGCACCCAGAAGAATTAAGCGCATGCTGTCCCCTATCAATATTTTTAATTACCCATAGTCTAATAGATTGCATGCTCGCGAGGTGGATTGATGATGCCCCCAAGATTAGCAAAACCCCTAATAGAACTGCCGCACCCGATCTAAGTCAGCCTGGGTATCCACTCCAGGGGGCGGGGATTTTGCTGCGATGTGCACCGCAATACTATAACCATGCCAGAGTGCACGTAGTTGCTCTAAAGACTCGGCTTGCTCCAGTGGTGAAATCGTCAATTTAGAGAATGCCTGCAAAAAGCCGACCCGGTAGGCATAAATACCTAAATGCCGATAATAGGTTGGAGCGCTTTGATTACGATCAAAGGGGATCGCTGATCGTGAGAAATAAAGCGCATCATTGTTTTTGCTAAGAACTACTTTCACTGCATTGGGGTTAGTAATTTCTTCTTGATCTTCAATTGCTACAGCAGCGGTTGCAATTGCACAGTGGGGTTTGGATTCTAAGGTTGTGGCGACCTGATTAATAAGATCAACTGGAATCAGTGGTTCATCCCCCTGAACATTGACGATGATCGCTTCATCGTTTAAGTTCAATTGCCCAGCTACTTCAGCCAATCGATCCGTACCGCTGGGGTGATCTACCCGGGTCATCATGACCTCTATCGCCGCTGCTTTGCAAACCGATTCAATATCCGTAGCGTCTGTGGCAACAATAATGCGCTGAGCAGCCGATTGCGCACAACGCTCCGCCACTCTAACTACCATAGGCTTACCACCTAAGTCTGCAAGAGCTTTGCTTGCCAGGCGCGAAGAAGCCAAGCGGGCGGGGATTACGACCGTGAAGGAAGTCATCCTTGATGTCTCCAACTAAGAGGCGAGCGCGATTGCTTCTTCAGGCGTGAGACTGCGGGCCTCATCGACTAACATTACTGGAATGTCATCACGTATAGGGTAGGCTAATTTATCGACTTTGCAAATGAGCTCATGCTTGATCTCATCGAAGTGCAAATGACTTTTGCAGATGGGACACACCACAATATCAAGCAGATTTTTATTCATAGGCATGGCTTGGTAATTTCGCTAAGCGTAAGCTTCATCATAGACCATTCGGACTCAGATGACTATTGCGTTGATGCTTTGTATGGGTTAGGCCGTTCAATGATGGTGCGTACCCAGCCGAGAAACTCAGTGGATAGGGGTAAATGCAGAGGTACAACCCAGATCCTAGGATCATCGATGGCGATGCATTTGACGGCATCTTTTTCAGTAATAAAGATATAGTCCGCATCGATCTGCGCAATATCGCCACTCTGAATAGGGGCATGATCTGGCAAAGATAGGCTATGGTTTAAATGAACACCAAGCCGTGTGAGGGCATCAAAGAATTTTTGAGGATTACCAATTGCCGCAATGGCAGCAATCTTGAGGCCCATGAGCTTCGTGAGGAGTTCAGTAAACGATTGTGATTCATTGGGACGGTATAGAGGATAGGCACGATCAATCTGCGGCGCAAACTGAAATGACTTGCTCTTTGCCAGCGTTTTATCCATTTGCTTACCAGCACCAATCGATATAGTCGCATCACGCTCACGTAAGGCAGACTCTCGCAATGGGCCTGCGGGTAATAGGCGAGCGTTACCAATGCCACGCTCATCTTCAACTACCAACTCCAGGTCACGTCCACCTTCGCGTGCGGGCCAACGCACAAGAGCCGCATGTTGCAAACCATCATCGCTAATGATTACATTGACCTCAGCATGAGCCCTAAGAAGAGCATCAATACACTGCGCACGCTTTTTAAAAACCCAAACAGGGATTTGGTAATGCAGGCGTTGTGCCATGAGGACAGGCTCATCACCCACCGTATTAGGATTACTCGTTTGAATGACCTCTTGGGGTGCTTGCAAGGAGCTTTGCCCATTGGGCTGATAGCCACGACTAATAACCCCAGGCCTAAATCCCTCTTCAAACAAAGCATTTGCCAGAGCAATCACCAGGGGTGTTTTACCTGTGCCACCCACCCGAATATTGCCAACAATAATGAGGGGGACTGGGGCGGGTCGATAGATACCAAGGGTTTGCATTATTCCTGAATCAACCACCATCTGCTTGAGCCAAACTAGCAAACCATAGATCCATGACAAGGGCAACAGGATTACGCTGATGAGACGATCAAATAGAGCGCGAAAAGGCTCTTTGGTTAAGGAGGTTTTTTCCCAAAAGCGTGGTGCAGTTTTAAAGAGCATTATTTCTTTGCTTGACTACTAAAGGCAATATTAGGAAGACCCGCGTCACGCGCGATTTCAAGGACTGTCATCACGGCTTGGTGGGGTGCGCGGGCATCGGCATCAATACTGATTCGCAGATTTTGCTCACGTGCACTTGAGCTCATTTGCTTGAGCGCGCTCGCGAGTTGTGCACGATTCATGATCTTACCGTTTAAAGCAAAACGCCCATCGCTACTCACAGCAATATTGATCTCGCGCGCCGACTCCACAGTATCTGTACCCGATGCGCTAGGTAGCGTAATCGCAATTTCTTGAAACTTCGTAAAGGTGGTCGAGATCATTAAGAAGATCAAGATGACCAACAACACATCAATAAAGGGAATGAGGTTGATCTCAGGCTCTGCATGCGAAAAAGAGCGCGAAGAGCGAATCGGTTGTGATGAGCGGGGCTGTAGCCAGGACACAATATTAACGACTCGCTGGATACAGCTTT
>JACCEB012181543.1_pt1 | contig 11720 bp, 9 predicted proteins | sample 7454761 | NCBI WGS metagenome assembly JACCEB01 (sample SAMN15323454, study PRJNA562643) | freshwater metagenome | isolation source: river surface water | place: USA:Blue River Watershed | collected 2017-08-18 | reverse complement strand
CTACTATCGCCTTGGCTGGTAATTTAGAATCTTTTTTATCTGCTGCCTCAACAGGCTTGCCGTCCTTATCAAGCTTCTCTTTTTTTGGCTTAGGAAGATATTGCAGGCGCTTGTAATGGTTGTAAACAGCTACTGCCAAAGTCTTTTTGGCATGGTCTTGGCCGATTACGTATTGATCGAGGTTTTCTCTGATCTGATGAGGCGTTGGTAAAGAATCATCGCCCTCTTCCTTTGGAAGCTTGGCAATCTCTTCTTGAATAATGTCTGTACAAAGATCAATACACTCATCGCAAATAAAGACGGATGGGCCAGCAATTAATTTCTTGACCTCATGTTGGCTTTTGCCGCAGAAGGAACAATATAAAACTTTATCTGTTGTGCTGGTAGTTGTATCGCTCAAAATAGGCTCAATGAAGTATTAGGGGCGCTTCTCAATCACTTTATCGATCAAGCCGTAGTCACGAGCCTGCTCTGCTGACATAAAGTTATCACGATCGGTATCTTTAGCGATGGTCTCAATTGACTGACCAGTACGGTCGGACAAAATCTTATTTAAACGTTCGCGCAAATATAGAATTTCACGGGCCTGAATCTCAATATCGGAAGCTTGTCCACGCGCTCCACCTAATGGTTGATGAATCATGACGCGAGAATTTGGCAAAGCATAGCGCTTACCTTTTTCACCAGCACATAACAAGAATGCACCCATGCTAGCCGCCATACCCATGCACAAAGTGCTTACGTGTGGCTTGATAAATTGCATGGTGTCGTAAATAGCAAGGCCTGCAGACACTGAACCGCCAGGGGAATTGATATAGAGAGAAATCTCTTTATCTGGATTCTCGCTCTCTAAAAATAATAGCTGCGCAATAACGAGGTTGGCAGTTTGATCGTTTACCTCGCCTACCAAGAAAACAACGCGCTCTCTTAATAGACGGGAGTAAATATCATAAGCACGCTCACCTCTACCAGAGGTTTCTATCACCATTGGAACCAAACCTAGAGCTTGAGGTTCTAAGTTTTCAGACTGAGAATGGTTTTGGTTCATTTACGGCGGCCCTCTTTAAGTAAATTGATAGCTTCTCTAACTTAGTGTAGTTTGCTTAGCTCTTCAAAGCTTATCGCTTTATCGCTAACTTTGGCAAGTGATGTGAAATGTTTGATCACATTATCTTCAAGTACCAGGTTCTCGATATCTTTTAAGCGGCTTGGATTGCTATAGAACCAACGAACAACCTCTTTTGGATCTTCATAGGTAGCAGCTTGTTCATCGATTTCAGCTTTGATTTGATCGGCAGTAGCAGCCAAGTTATGCTTTTTAACCAATTCGCTCAGAATCAAACCAAGACGAAAACGCTTGAGCGCTTGCTCAGCAACTGTTTCTCCAGGAATAGGTGCATCTTTAGCATTCGGTACGCCACGTTGCATTAAGTCTTGACGAGCACCTTCAACGAGACGCTCTTGCTCTGAAGACACTAAGGACTTAGGCACATCAAGTTCGCACAAAGTATTCAGCTTTTCCATCACTTCATTTTTTAGCAAAGAAGTGATGCGGCGCTTTACTTCGCGATCTAAATTTTCTTTTACATCAGCACGCATTTTTTCAACACCACCCTCTGTAACGCCCATAGACAAGGCAAACGCATCATCTACTGCTGGTAAGTGGGCCCAATTCACTGATTTGACTGTAATAGTGAACTCAGCAGTTTTGCCGGCAACATCTTTACCGTGATAGTCAGATGGGAAACTTAAAGGGAAAGATTTACTTTCGCCTGGCTTGAGGCCTATGGTTGCAGCTTCGAATTCAGGCAACATGCGACCTTCGCCCAGAACGTATTCAAAGTTATCAGCTTTACCGCCTGCAAACTCAACACCATCAATTTTGCCAACAAAGTCAATCACAACCTGGTCGCCAGTTTGGGCTGCTGTATTGGTGCCGCCGTCGCCATGCGCACCAGCTTCTCCGCGTGGATGGTAGTGAACCTGCTGTTTACGGAGGACATCAATAGCACGATCAATTTCGGCGTCGCCAATCTCTGTTACGTACTTAGTAACTTCAGCATTTGAAAAATCACCGATCTTGACTTCTGGCAATACCTCAAAAAATGCATCGAAGACGATTTTGTCAGCATCTAATTCACTCTTTGGCTCAAGACGTGGTTGACCAGCTAAAGCGATGCTCTCTTTTTTTGCTTGCTCATAAAAAAGTTCGACGGCTTTATCAAATTGCAATTCAAAATCGACTTGCATACCGTGCTGCTTCTCAACGAGATTCTTGGGCACCTTGCCTGGACGAAAGCCAGCCATTTTCATGGTCTTACCAACTTTAGCCAAACGGGCTTCACGTGCTTTAGCCAAATCGGCACGAGCGAATTCCAAAGTCATCTTGCGGTCTAACGAACCTAAATTTTCTATCTGCACAGCTATTCTCGTCTCTTAATTGAAATCAGGATATGTGAAGTCCAAGCCAAGTAGTAATCTTGTGGTGCGAGGAGGGGGACTCGAACCCCCACACCATTTCTGGCGTCAGGACCTAAACCTGGTGCGTCTACCAATTTCGCCATCCTCGCGAATATCCGCAAACTCTGCCAAGCTTAAACTTCACTCTAAAGACCGTAATTCTACAATGCTTGGGGTTTTAGAGGAGCTTTAGGCCTTGCAAAGCAATGCCACAGCATGTACTGCAATGCCCTCACCCCTTCCCAAGTGACCTAAGGATTCATTGGTTTTAGCTTTGAGGTTTACATGGCTGGGGGTAACCAAGAGGTCGGCAGCGATATTTCTGACCATTTCGGGCAAAAATATCGCTAATTTAGGCTTTTGACAAATGATGGTTGCATCCACATTTCCGACCTGAAAGCCGGCAGCCTGAACTTTTTGGAGGGCTGCGCGAAACAAGATCCGGCTATCCATATCCTTGAACTCTGGATCGGTATCTGGGAATAACTGCCCAATATCATTTAGCCCTGCCGCTCCCAGTAAAGCATCGGTCAATGCATGCAGTAATGCATCAGCATCAGAGTGCCCTAACAAACCTTTTTCATATGGCACATGTACGCCGCCAAGAATCAGTTTGCGATCTGCTACCAGAGCATGGACGTCATAGCCCTGACCAATACGGAACTGCGGAACATGAACATTACTTTGTGTCATATGGATTCTCTATGTATCTCTTGTTGGATTCAATAGCAGTTGCATTAATTCCCAATCTGCAGGATGGGTTACCTTGGAGTTTCGTGTAGCACCTTCAATCAATAGTGGTTTCACGCCAATCAATTCCATAGCGCTTGCTTCATCCGTAACATCAGCCTCCAAGCGAATGGCATCCTCTAGGGCGGCGTGCAAACTCTTCAGGCCGAACATTTGTGGAGTCTGAGCCTGCCATAAATACTCACGCGGAATAGTTTTCTCTACATGAGGTATGTTGCCGGCAATGACAGAATCAAGATCTGCTTGTTTCAAAGTGTCAGCCAGACGGACTGCCAATAAACCACCTATATTCGAACCTTGTACCGAAGTAATCAATTTTTCTATGAGTGCTGGCGTAATACCCGGTCTTGCTGCATCGTGAACCAAGATCCAATCTTCTGCTGCTATTCCAGACTTGAGTAGTGCTGCCAAGGTATTGCGAACAGTCTCTTGACGAGTTGGTCCACCAGTAGGTAAGAAATGAATTGGTTTGCTACCATTTGCCAGGTTTTTCAGAATAGGGTTATCAATAAAACCAGGCGAAACACCAATCCAGATAGATTCAATCTGGGGAGATTGCATAAAGGCATCGATAGCATAAGCCAGCATGGGGCGACCAGCCAATTGCTGGAACTGCTTCGGTAAATCACCGCCCAAGCGAGACCCGCTTCCCGCAGTCGGCAAAAGCGCATGGCATTTCTTGGTGGATTGATTTCCTAAGCTCATACCTGATTCTATAATGAGCCTAGATGTCTGATGCATTAAATCTAGCACCCCCTATACCCGCTCCGCGGGCTGGGCAGCGCTTTACCTTTTCAGGACTGGTGGGCTCAGCTGATGCAGCCCTGATTGCCCAGACTGCCCTGCGCTATCGTAAGGATTTTTCAGTCATGGTGCTGTTCTGTGCACAAGCGCAGGAAGCCCAAAGACTTTTGGAAGAAATCCCTGCTTTTGCACCGCAACTCAAAACACGCCTTTTACCCGATTGGGAAATTCTTCCTTACGATCATTTTTCTCCGCATCAGGACTTAGTTTCTGAGCGTTTAGCAACCCTTTATGAACTACTCAATGGTAGCTGCGATATTGTTTTAGTTCCAGTTACCACTGCACTGCAAAGATTAGGTCCGCCGAATTTCTTATCGGGGCATACCTTTTTCTTTAGACAGGGTGACAAACTCAATGAAGCTGCACTAAAGCTACAACTGCAGCAGGCTGGTTATGACCCTGTAAGCGCTGTGATGCGTCCAGGTGAATACAGTATTCGTGGGGGACTCATTGATCTATTTCCGATGGGATCAAATCTACCCTATCGCTTAGATCTATTTGGCGATGAAATAGAACAGATTCGTTCTTTTGATCCAGACACTCAGAGAAGCCTCTACCCCGTTAAAGAAGTGCGCCTGCTTCCAGGACACGAATTTCCTTTCAATGATGAAGCCCGAACAGCCTTCCGAGGTCGCTGGCGCGAAGTTTTTGAGGGTGACCCTACCCGTTGCTCCATCTATAAAGATGCGAACTTAGGGATTCCTAGTGCGGGAATAGAGTCATATTTGCCAATGTTCTTTGAAGAACAATCCAGTGTGTTTGATTACTTCCCAAGATCGGGTGATCCGGTTTGGATTATTAGCACCGGAGATATTGATGGCGCAATCCGGGGGTTCTGGAAAGACACACTCTCGCGTTATGAATTTCTCAAGCATGATCTTGATCGACCTATCCTTCCTCCTAAAGAATTATTTTTAGATGTCGATGAATTTTTCGCGACTGTCAAACCACATGCTCGTTTAGCTCTTGAAAAAGATACCTCCGAGACTGCGCAATTTATTCCAGTACCAGATATTGCTGTTCATCGCAAAGATGCCGATCCAGTCAGCCGTTTACGTAAATTGGCAGCAACAGAGCATGTCCGAATCCTGCTCTGCAGTGATAGCGCAGGACGGAAAGAATCTATTCGTCAGTTGCTAGATGAAAGCAATTCTGTTGCAGGCATCGATGGCAAGCCGCTCTTTCAATTAAAGCCTGAAGGCTTTGATTCAGTTGCCCATTTTATTAAAAGCGAGTCCTTATTTGGACTCACAACCGCCCCACTTTCTAATGGCTTCTCTTGGCCTATCCAGAACCTCATCATCATTACCGAGGCGGAGTTATTTACATCAACTGCAAGACAGCGACGCAAAGGTAAAGGATCCGAAAGCGCTGATCCTGACATGCTCTTTAAGGATTTATCAGAGCTGAAGATTGGCGATCCTGTAGTGCATGCTGAACATGGTATTGGACGCTATCAAGGCTTGGTGTTATTAAATTTAGCACCACCTAAAGAAGCGCCTATTTTTGAGGAGTTTCTCCATCTTCAATACGCTGGTGAGGCCACCTTATATGTCCCAGTTCAGCAATTGCAAATGGTCACTCGCTACGCTGGCTCAGATCCTGATTCTGCGCCGCTACATCAACTTGGTTCTGGACAGTGGGATAAAGCCAAGCGTAAAGCAGCTCAACAAATTAGAGATACTGCTGCAGAACTTTTGGGACTGTATGCTGCCCGAGCGATTCGTAAAGGTCATGCCTTTGAGTTTTCTGCACATGATTACGCTGCGTTTGCTGAAAGCTTTGGCTTCGAAGAAACGCCTGATCAAGCCAATGCGATTGCCGCAGTTATTGGTGACATGACTAGCGGTACACCAATGGATCGCCTCGTTTGTGGTGATGTTGGTTTTGGAAAAACAGAGGTGGCGCTAAGAGCTAGCTTTGTTGCCGTCATGGGCGGTAAACAAGTAGCCATTCTGGCACCTACAACCTTGCTCGCTGAGCAGCACGTGGCTACCTGGAAGGATCGTTTCGCAGATTGGCCAGTGCGGATTGTTGAGCTCTCCCGTTTTAAAACGATGAAAGAGATTAACGCGGCATTAGAAGCTATAGCCAAGGGTGAGGCTGACATCATTATTGGTACGCACAAGCTTCTCTCCAAAGAGACCCAATTTGCAAATCTTGGTTTAGTTATTGTGGATGAGGAACATCGCTTTGGCGTGCGTCAAAAAGATGCTCTGAAAGCCTTGCGCGCTGAGGTTGATATCCTAACTCTCACAGCCACACCTATTCCAAGAACACTAGGTATGGCGATGGAGGGTTTGCGCGAGTTCTCGATTATTGCTACAGCGCCTCAGAAGCGCCTTGCTATTAAAACCTTTGTACGTCGTGAAGGTGACGGCGTGATTCGTGAAGCAGTTCTACGAGAAATTAAACGCGGTGGACAGGTCTACTTCTTACACAATGAAGTTGAAACCATTCAGAACCGTAAGCATGCGTTACAGGAATTAATTCCAGAAGCAAGTATTAGTGTCGCTCATGGCCAAATGCATGAGCGTGAGCTGGAATCCGTCATGCGTGAATTTGTGACGCAAAGAACGAATATTTTGTTATGCACCACCATTATCGAAACAGGCATTGACGTACCTACCGCCAACACCATCATCATGCATCGCGCTGATAAATTTGGTTTGGCGCAATTACATCAACTTCGTGGTCGTGTTGGCCGCTCCCATCACCAGGCCTATGCTTACTTACTGGTTCCAGACCCGGAAGCCTTAAGCAAACAAGCGCAATTACGCCTCAACGCAATCCAAGCCATGGAAGAGCTTGGCTCAGGTTTTTATTTGGCGATGCATGATCTAGAGATCCGGGGGGCTGGAGAGGTATTAGGCGATAAGCAGTCTGGTGAGATTCATGAAATCGGTTTCCAACTTTATACAGAGATGCTTAATAGAGCTGTAAAAGCACTACGTAGTGGAAAAGAACCTGATTTACTATCGCCACTCCAAGCAACTACTGACGTTAATCTTGGTGTCCCTGCTCTACTTCCTGAGGACTACTGTCCTGATGTGCATGAGCGGCTCTCTTTATATAAACGCTTTGCCGGTACTAATGACTTTTCAGAACTCATGGGATTGAGGGAAGAGCTAGTAGATCGCTTTGGAGATCTTCCAGACCAAGCCAAGTCTTTCTATGAAACCCATCGCCTGCGCCTAGAAATGACTGGCTTTGGCATCAAGAAAATTGATGCAACGCCAGCGTCTATTCAGATTCAATTTATACCGAATCCACCCATTGACCCTTTGAAGATCATTCAATTGATTCAAAGCTCTAAGCATATTCAGCTCAACGGTCAGGATAAGCTCAAAGTATTGCCCCAAAAAGATCGGGAATTTGAAAAACTTGAGCAACGATTGGATGCGATCCGTCAAATATTACGCCGCCTGAATGAGTCTGCCGTTCTAAGCCCAGCGAAAGCCAATTGATCATTCGCCATTATGATTAAGCCATGTCAAAGCAAATCCTAGTAGCCCTATCTAGAGATCCAATATCTGAAAAGCTGGTCTTTGAGCTTAAGGATCAGGCTATTGGGTATGGAATACATCTGCATTCTCTTGGAGGGCAGATTTCGAATGGTCCTTACTATTGTGAACGCTGGGAGCCTAGACAAAATTTTTCTACAACGCAAAGAGAGCATCTGCGTTCTATTGCAGCACGGTTTAATAGCGACCTCTGCTTCTTAAATGCTGATTTCAAGGCTGGTGATATCAAAGTACTGGCGATGGATATGGACTCCACTCTTATCAATATCGAATGCATTGATGAGATTGCGGACTTTACCGGGAAAAAGGCAGCTGTAGCCCAAATTACAGAAGCAACCATGCGTGGCGAGATCAAAGATTTTAAGGAAAGCTTGCGTCGCCGCGTCGCCTTACTCGAGGGCGTATCAGCTGATTCCCTGGAATCGGTTTACCGGGAACGTTTAAGCCCGAATCCGGGTGCTCAAGAGCTATTAGCGGGCGCCAATGCTCGCGGCCTCTACACACTGTTAGTTTCTGGTGGATTTACTTTTTTCACTGAAAAACTTCGACTGCAATTGGGCTTTAAGCAGGCTCAAGCAAACACACTTGAAATCATTGACGGTAAGTTAACCGGGAAAGTGCTCGGAGATATTGTTGATGGTGCAGCTAAAGCTGCCTATCTCGATGAAGCTTGTAGCTTATTAGGCTGCACCAAAGTCAATGCCATCACTATGGGTGATGGTGCAAATGATCTGATCATGATGAATGGATCCGGCATCAGCATTGCCTACCAAGCTAAACCCCTTGTCAAAGAAAAAGCCGACGCGGCTTTTGACCGAGTCGGCTTAGATGCTGCCTTACTACTAATCTCTTAGGTAGTTAACCTAAAAGATTCTTCGTAAATCTTCTGCCTGATTTTTGAATTACAGACGCTCAAAAATAGTTGCAATACCTTGACCACCACCAATACACATCGTTACCAAAGCATATTTGCCTTGAACGCGCTGGAGTTCATGAATAGCCTTAGTCGCAATAGCGGCACCAGAGCAGCCAATTGGGTGACCCAAAGCAATTGCACCACCATTCACGTTAGTTTTAGCTGGGTCTAAACCAAGACCCTTTGTTACTGCTAAAGCCTGTGCCGCAAATGCTTCATTAGATTCGATTACGTCGATTTGATCTAATTTCAGACCAGCACGCTCAAGAGCAAGCTTAGTTGCAGGGATAGGGCCTTCACCCATGATGTGATTCGGAACCCCAGCTACTGCGTAAGACACTAAACGTGCGATTGGCTTATGACCAGCTTTCTTCGCAGTCTCTGCATCGGCCAAGACAAAGAATGCTGCGCCATCATTAATACCAGAGGCATTACCAGCAGTAACTGAACCACCCTCCTTCTTAAACACGGCCTTCATCTTGCCCAGAGTTTCCATAGTGGTATCTGGTTTGCAATGCTCATCAGTATCAAACACGATATCGCCTTTGCGAGACTTAATCGTAATTGGAACAATTTGAGACTTGAAGCGACCTTCTTTGATTGCGTTAGCAGCACGGCGATGTGACTCAACAGCCAATGCATCTTGCTCTTCGCGAGTCAGCTTCCATTTTTCAACCAGGTTCTCTGCAGTTACGCCCATGTGACCAACGCCAAATGGGTCGGTTAAGACAGCAACCATCAAATCGAGCATTTTGGTATCGCCCATGCGAGCACCACTGCGCATTGCTGGTGATCCGTACATTCCTCGTGACATCACTTCAACACCGCCACCAACACCGTAATCACAATCACCCAACATGATTTGCTGTGCAGTAGTCACGATTGCTTGTAAACCAGAGCTACATAAACGGTTCAAGGCCATTGCCACAGATTCCATTGGCAACCCTGCCTGAATCGCGGCGACACGAGCAACATAAGCGTAACGACTATCTGTTGGAATCGTGTTTCCAACAGTTACATAATTAATCAATGCAGGATCCACACCAGAGCGGGCAACTGCTTCCTTCATGACAATACCGCCAAGCTCGGAGGGCTCAAAGCTGCTGAGGGAGCCATTAAAGGCGCCAATAGCGGAACGAACAGCACTTAAGACAACGACATCACGACTCATAACAATCCCCTTAGCTGAGCCCAAAAATAGGCTTAATTAATGATACGACCTTTATTTTTATTACATTCGTCAAGTTTCGGCTATTAGGTCATGCCCTTGGGAGCTTATGACCGTTGCACGGATGATTTCACCTACCCGATAGCGTTTTGATGGCTTGCTGGCTGGCAAAATGCGTACCAGACCATCAATTTCAGGGGCATCACCAATAGTTCTGCCTATTCCACCAGATTCATCAATTCGATCAATCAGCACCTGAACTCGTTTCCCTACTTTTTTAGCAAGACGTTGAATCGAGATTTCTTCTGCCTTGGCCATAAAGATGGCACGGCGTTCTTCTCGGATTGCATCGGGCACTGGGTTTTCTAATTGGTTTGCAGTTGCGCCATCAACCGGGGAATATGCAAAACAACCTGCGCGATCGATTTGTGCCTCATCCAAGAAGTTCAGGAGACACTCAAACTCTTCCTCAGTCTCCCCCGGAAATCCTGCGATGAAAGTGCTGCGAATCACTAAATCAGGACAAGCTGCATGCCAAGCTAGAATGCGCTCTAAATTCTTTTCCCCGCTAGCAGGTCGCTTCATTCTTTTCAGTACATCAGGATGAGCATGCTGCAAAGGGATATCAAGGTAAGGCAAGACACCATAGCCATACTCTGAAAACTCTGCCATCAAAGGCAAGATGTCATCGACATGAGGATAGGGATAAACATAATGCAATCTTACCCATGCCTGATGCTCACGAGCAATTTGATTTAAGGCATTCACCAAATCAAATAATCGTGTCTTTACCGGTTTGCCATCCCAAAAGCCGGTTCGGTATTGAATATCTACACCATAGGCGCTTGTATCTTGTGAAACAACCAGTAGCTCTTTTACGCCAGATTCAAATAAGCGCTTGGCTTCCAACAATACTTCACCAATTGGTCTTGAAACCAAATCACCACGCATGCTTGGAATGATGCAAAAAGTACAACGGTGGTTACAGCCCTCAGATATCTTTAAATAAGCATAATGTTTGGGTGTAAGCTTTACACCTGCCGGTGGAACTAGGTCTGTAAATGGGTCATGTGGTTTAGGTAAGTGCAAATGAATTGCCTGCATTACCTCATCAGTGGCGTGTGGCCCAGTAACTGCAAGGACTTTAGGGTGAATACTCTGAATGAGATCACTGCCGTCAGCATTCTTCCTTGCGCCTAAGCAGCCAGTAACAATGACCTTGCCATTTTCTGCAAGTGCCTCGCCGATTGCAGAGAGACTCTCTTCAACTGCGGAATCAATAAACCCACAGGTATTGACAACAACGAGGTCTGCACCTGAGTAATCTTTTGCAGTCTCATATCCTTCAGCGCTTAGTTGCGTGAGGATAAGCTCAGAGTCAACAAGCGCCTTAGGGCAACCTAAGGATACAAAGCCGATTTTTCCAGCCACAACTATTCTTTTTCAGATTTAGTGGGCGGCGGGGTAAATGGAAAATTACCAAAGAGATTTTGAGATCCCTGCAATTGCTCTTGCATTTTCACAAACAAATCTTTGCTCTGCTCCATGTAATTACCCATTAATCCTTGCATAAGTGGGTTTTGGAGATTCATCATTTGGGACCATGCTTCTGGTGTGCTACCAGCACCAAGACCTTTGGTTTGATCACCCAATTTATTGTGAATATCAACAAACGACTGCATGGTCTTTTCGAGATAATTTCCCATCAAGCCCTGCATGGAATTTCCATAAAAGCGGATGATTTGAGAAAGCATTTGCGAAGAAAATACCGGCGCGCCGCCAGCTTCTTCTTCGAGAATTATTTGCAGCAAAATGTTACGAGTGAGATCTTCATCTGTCTTTGCATCAATGACTCTGAATACTTCATTTGCCATTACCAAACCCTTGATGTCAGATAAGGTGACATAAGTACTGGTTTGGGTGTCATAAAGACGGCGATTGGGATACTTCTTAATGAGACGGTCTTCGCCAGCTCGTTTTGTACGGGTAACCATTTTTTTCCTTACTGAATACTGCAACGCAACATCAGCTTAGTTTATCTCCACTTTGAAGTAAAGGTAAATCAGCCGTGTTGCGTATTACTTGCTGCGCAGAAAAT
>JACCEB010229875.1_pt1 | contig 11721 bp, 6 predicted proteins | sample 7454761 | NCBI WGS metagenome assembly JACCEB01 (sample SAMN15323454, study PRJNA562643) | freshwater metagenome | isolation source: river surface water | place: USA:Blue River Watershed | collected 2017-08-18 | reverse complement strand
TGATACTTGAGACATTTATTGTTGTAAAATTTCCATTGATTAAATTGTCAGGCATATTTTATTATATTTATATATTTTATTTCAATATTTTATTTGAATTATATTAACTTGTTTTTATTTTCTTTAACTTGTTTTTATTTTGATTTTTAGCTATTTTTAATTTGTTTTTATTTCAAACAATTTAATTTTTTTTAATTTCTAATAATTTTATCTATATACATTATAAAAAAATGAAAAAATATTTAAATAAAACAAGAATTAAAAGAAAATCAATAAAAAGATTTTTAAAAAAAACTAAAAATTTAAAATTAAAGAAAAATGGAAATATTAAAACCAATAAAATAAAAAGAACACATATAGGTGGTGGTGAATATGAATTTTTATTCCCTTTAGAAGGTTCAGAACAGAGGAAGCATGGGGCAACACAACTTCGCCCATTCCGTACTGTATTTTTTGATGCATTCAGTCAAACTACTGGGATCGGTTTTTTAAAGAATCCTTTTGCTAAATTTACTGGAGATAGAATAGATAAATTAAAAACCACAAAAACCGATGACTCTTTTAATCATGGATTAAAAGATTTTATTACTAAGCTTAAGCTTAAGATTCATTTTTATATCAATAGAAGACCATGGGTTTTAGGAAAAGTGGGTTTTGAAGGTATATTAAAAGGATTAACAGAATTAAATTATAAAGATGATAAATTTAACTTTAATTCAATTAAATGTTATGGTCTTTCTGTTTTGAAAAATAACGAAGGTGAATATTATGTTATATGTAATCAGATGCCTAGAAATCCTGACGCTAAAAAAGATAATACGGCTGGTTCACCCTCTGCTGGTACTGGTTCAGCATCTAATCCAGCACCAGGGGCTGACGCTGCTGGCGCTGCTGGACGTGGAGTTACTATGGCCAAAGTAGCCTTAAACAATGTTAATGCTGCAATTGCTGCTTTTAAAAGTCAACAAGAACAAAGAGCTGCGAATAATATAATACGTAATGAAGCTTCTAATATGGCCATTAATGCTATTACAACTGGCGAAGAAGCTTTACGAAAAGCTAAAGAATTTAATGAATATTTGGAAAGACAAAAAAGAGCAAACACTGGTAATGCTAATCAAGTCTCACCAGCAGCCAATGGTAATGCTAATCTATTCTCAACAGCAAACACTGGTAATGGTAATCTAAACTTACAAGAAAATAATGATAATCCAGTCTCACCAGCAAAAAATGGTAATGGTAATCCATTCTCAACAGCAGCCAATGGTAATCAACGCAACAGTAATTATTATAACATAGCAGTCCATAATAATGGTAATAATGGTAATACTGGTAATAATGGTAATCTTGTTAATACACAACAAGTAAACCCATCTAACACAATTTATAATCTTGCTGGTTCAGATCCAACAAATCAACAATCGTCAGAATATCTAGAAATAGGACCAGCTCCAGAACTAGCACCCGTATCAGAAATAGTACCAGCACCAGCTCCAGAATTAGAACCAGTACCAGCACCAGCTCCAGAATTAGAACCAGTACCAGCACCAGCTCCAGAATTAGAACCAGTATCAGTATCAGCTCCAGAATTAGAACCAGTATCAGAATTAGCACCAGCTCCAGAACCAATATCATCTCCAGCTCCAGCTCCAGAACCAATATCATCACCAGCTCCAGCTCCAGCACCAGCTCCAGCACCAGCTCCAGCATCAGCAGTAGAAAGTAAAAAAAAAAATGGTTCACAAGAAGGAGGTAAAATAAAACATTTTGGGAAAAAATACCAAAAAATTACAAAAATGAAAAAAATAAAATATTCAAACAAAAAAACATACAAGAGAAAAAATAAAAAATAATCTAATAATATTTTTGCTTTTAACCTTTTTTACATTTTAAATTTATTTAATGTTAAATTTATTTAATATTAAGCTTTTCATTTTCGGTGAAATAAACAATAAAAATTCTTTCATAATAATAAGATAATATAATAATTAAATCAATATTACATTTAAATTAATATTATAATAATAAAATGACAGGTGGTTTATTACAATTAGCAGCTATTGGGGTTCAAGATTTATATTTAACAGGTAACCCTCAAGTTTCATTATTTAAAGTTATATACAGAAGACATACTAATTTTGCATTAGAATCAACACGACAAACATTTGATGGTGCTGTTGATTTTGGAAAATCAGTAACCGTAAGGATTAATCGAAGTGGTGATTTACTACATAAAATAGTTATGGAAATAGATCTACCAGAAATAGTATCTCAAAATGGTAATACAATTAGTTGGGTTAACGCAATTGGTCATGCAATGATTGAAAAAATAGAATTATATATTGGTGAACTTTTAATTGATAGACATTATGGTGAATGGTTAGAAATATGGTCTGAATTAGCTTTAGATGCCTCAAAGAGAGATGGATACAATAACATGGTTTCTAAATTTGAATCTTTTACAGCGGTCAAAGGTCCATTAACTGTTTTTATTCCATTACAATTTTGGTTTTGTCGCAATCCTGGTTTAGCTTTACCATTAATTTCTTTACAATATCATGAAGTAAAATTAATTATTAAATTTAGAAACTTCGATGAATTATGGACATTTGGACCAAATAATAATTACACTGTTTCTAAAAGTGGATCAACGATCACTAAAACAAATGGTTTACCATTTAATACTGGAGATGTTGGTAAAATTATTTATTGGAATGATGGTTCAACTGATACAATTACCGCATTTATTAGTAGTTCACAACTGACAGTTTCAACAAGTGGAACACAAATATCACAAAATATTTATACTAAAGTAAATGATAGACCACTTAAAACATATTCAATGTTAGATGCTAGAATGTTTGCTGACTTTATCTATTTAGATACTTTTGAAAGAAGATTCTTTGCTAAAAATAAACATGAATATCTAATTGAACAAATTCAATACAATTCAGATACAACATATCAAAAAGGGCAAAAATTTTTAAAGGTTCCATTGGATTTTAATTTACCAATTAAAGAAGTTGTTTGGGTAAGTCAATTAGCTAGATTCACTGAAGATAATAACATGTTTAATTATAGTAATACAATGGATCCAAATACTGTTAAATCTGATCCAATTGATAAAGCCATAATATTATTTAATGGTACTGAAAGATTTGAAGAAAGAATAGGTAAATATTTCAGATTAGTTCAACCATATCATCATCACACAAGATGCCCAACATCATTTATCTATTCGTACAGTTTTGCCTTAGCACCAGAAAAACATCAACCTAGTGGTGCTTCTAACTTTAGCATGTTAAATACAGTCGATTTAAATTTAACTTACAATTTAGCTATAACAGATTCTAATATTAGAGTATATGGTGTTAATTACAATGTTCTTAAAATAGAAAGTGGTATGGGTGGCTTATTATATGCCGACTAATCCATCATTCATTATACTTATTTAATTTTATCTATTTTATTATTATCTAACATTCTTTCAATTGTTAAATAATCTGATTTTCTTAATAAAATATTAACAGCCAATTTTTTTCCTATTTTTGGATAATAAATAAATCTATTATGATGGTTAAAAATTTGTTTATCTGAAATATTTACTAATTTTCTTATTTTATCATTTGATTTAACAAGTACCCAACCTTCATTTAATTTTTCATAATGCGTTCTTAAATTACAATCATTACTAATAAATGGCAATACACATTCATTATATTTTTGAATATCACCAGTTAAATCTTTTAATTGAAGACAATATTTTTTTTTCAAATAAGTACTTAAACCTTCACAGTAACCTATAATACCACTATGTTCTGAATTTTCTAATAAAATTTGAGATTCATCTTTTGTCAAATGATATTTGGAATTGTTTTCATAATTTTCGGTAAAAGTATCAATATCAATAACTTTATCTAAATGAATATTTAATTTATCTTTTTTTGTCAAAACATTACTAACTTGGATATTAATAGTATTGTTATTAACAGTATTGTTATTAACAGTATTATTATTAACAGTATTATTATTAACAGTATTATTAATAGTATTATTATTGTTAACCGTATTATTAATAGTATTATTTAATACATTATTAGTTTGTGTAATATTTGATATAAATTCTTTTAATTTCTCATTGATATTATCGATAGCATCTTCATTAATATTTTTAATTTCTTTGTTATTATTATCTTTATCTTTATTTTTATTTTTGTTTTGAATATTATTATTTTTTTTACAATATGTTTTTTGATGCCTTATACAATTTGCTGTGGTTTTAAACTTATGATGACACATTTCACATATTTTTTTTTCAATATCAATATTATTTTTAAGATTAGATAAAATAAATTTTTTAGTATACCCTTTTAATTCAATATTTTCAAATATATTATCATTTTTTTCATTAATATTTAATATATTATTAAAAAAATGATCGTTTAATATATTTATAAATTTATCATCTGTTGTGATTGTTTTTTTCAAAAAAATATTATTTTTGAATTTTAAAGTCTCCCCACATTTTTTTTCATTTTTTTCTATTTTTTTTACACTTAAACAAGTTTTTTTCAATGAATTAATACAATTTGTCAATGATGAAAAATTTTTAGTATGTAAAATAAAAGTGATTTTTTCATCTTGATCAAAAGTTTTTTTTATAATCCATTTATTAACATGATCTAATAACCAATTGTGTAGTCGACTATATAAAATATTATCAACATTTTCAATCCCAATTAAAAATTTCATTTTATAATTATGATAGATTTTTTATTTTTATATTTATTTTTTTAACCCTAATAATAACGCAAAATTCCTCTAAAAAATTAAAAATCGCATAACTTTTGCATAGCACAATAATTTCCGAACGTTTGTAGAGTCGACTTATATAAAAAACACGAAGATTTATGGCGTACACTGTAATATTTTTTTGTGCTATGCAAAAGTTATGCGATTTTTCTATTTTAATATAAATTATAGCTTACTTGATAGGTAATTTAAATAAAGCAATTTTGTTGGGGTCGCGCGCGAAACACGTACGAATAAGGGGTATCTAAATTAATAATAAATCCCCTAAAATAACATTTTATATTTAAAAAAAAAGAGTTGCAGCTTTAAAATCCAATTTTAATATTTTTTAGATCAACATTTTTAACATATTTTTTAATTCTAGTCCATAATTCATGCTAATTTTATTTTTTTTTAGTTTTTTTTAGTTAAAAAAAAAAATTTTAATTTAGTTTTTTATTTAATTTTATATTTAAAAATGTTATTTCAGGGGATTTATTATCGATTTAGATATTACATTATTATATAAACTATAAAATAATACCTTAAAAATATAAAAATATTTACAATAATAAAAACATATTGAATATAATAATAAATCCCCTGAAATAACATTTCTATAATTAAAATGATTTAATATTTTTTTAAATTATCAAAATAAATAGAAATGTTATTTCAGGGGATTTATTATTGATTTAGATATATCACTATTACAAAAAAAATAATTAATTGTAATTTAAAGTTTAAATTGTTTAGATTTATTTTTCATTTTTTAGGTTAATTTTTATTTTATTCAATGCGATATATTTGATCTAAAAATATATATTTTCTAGATAATAACTTATCGATATGTCAGACAAAGAAATAACAGAACAAGAAATTAATAAAATTCTTGAAGAAAATCAACATAAATTATCAGATTATGAAGTTGATACAATTTCAGAAGAAATAATTAATAAAAAAGAATGGATTCACAATATTAATTATTCACCTAAAAATTTTGAAAAAGATAAAATTAATGTAAATGAAAATTTATATCCTGATTTAGAAATCTTTATTAGTTATAATCATGATAAAAATGATACAGTATACAAACAAATAAATTTTACCAAAACCAAGTTAGGTGATTTTTATTATCAACAACTATTATCAAATCCCACAAAAAAAACCGATATTTTATTAAATCGTCAAAAATTAATCAAAAAATTATTAAGTGAGCCTCAAAAGCTAGAAAAGATAAATTCCTTACTAAATACATTAAACCAATGCCAACATGAAGGGTTATGGATGTGGAAACAAAAAACACCAGAGTTTGATCAAATATTTCAAATATTATATTTTAAAAACCAATATTTACAATCATTTAACACATCTGAGTGGTTTCTTAAAATCTATAATTATTTCCAAATTATATTCATTCCCCTATATGGTTTAATAGCACCTATACTATTTTTTATAGTTCCATTTATTATTGTTAGGTTCTTTTTTGGTGTTAAAATCCCTATTAAACTTTATTATAATATTATTAAACAAACATTCTTCGGTGGAAGTATATCAGTTTCACTTTTTGGTAATTCAAAATTAGTGAGTATAGTTCAGTATGCTTATCAAATAGTAACTTTCTTTCTCTACGGATATGGTATCTATAATTCTTTTAAAGCCTCTTATACCCTTAATAAAATTATTAATATGATTCATCAAAAAGTAAATAACCTTGCTAAATTTGTTAAAACATCTTATGAATTATATCAAGAAGCAAAGACTTTATTTGAATTAGAACCTTTAACAGTTTCATATCTAGAATTATGGGATCAACTCTTCGAAAAAGAACCTTATCTTCTAAGTGATAAAGGTAAAATCCTCAGAACTTTCTTTTTATTACATAATGGAAAAGACAAATTAATCCCGCTCCTTCAAATGGTTGGTTTCATTGATACAATCACTTCTATTACAACATTGTATAATGTTCATACGAAATCATATTCATTCCCAGTGTATTTAACTAATACCCAAGGTCCTTCACTTACCTGTATCGAAGGTTGGAATCCATTTTTGGATTCATCAAAAGCCATTAAAAATGATTTTATGATTGGTGATGAAAAACCAAATAATATTTTAATTACAGGGCCTAATGCTTCTGGAAAGTCAACATTTATCAAATCAGTCATTCTAGGTATATTAATGTCACAAACTATTTCAATCACACCATGTACATTAATGAAGATAACACCGTTTGATTTGCTTAATACATATCTTAATATTCCAGATGCTAAAGGTCGTGAATCATTATTTGAAGCCGAAATGTATCGTGCTAAAAATCATATCAATTCAGTTAATAATCTTAAAAATGATCAGTACTCATTGGTTATTATGGATGAAATATTTAATTCTACTAACTATGAAGAAGGTGTTGCTGGAGCTTATACTATAGCTAAAGAATTAGGTAATATTAAGAATAGTTTAACAATCATTACAACTCATTTTAATTATTTGACAAAACTAGATAATACAAATAATTATGTTAATTATATGTTTGATGTTGAAAAAGTAGGTGATCAAATTATTAAATCTTATAAATTAAAAGAAGGTATTAGTAAACAGTACTTAGCTCTTGATCTACTTGAAAAGAATGGTTATAGTTCAGAAATGATACAAGAAGCTAGAACCATATTTCAAGAATTAGTTGAAATAACTGAAAATAAATTAGGAAAAACAAATATTGTTAACGAAATTAAAGAAGAGATTAAAGAAGAGATTAAAGATGAAATTAAAGAAGAATCAAAAGATGAAATTATAGATTTAGAAGAAGTTGAAGATAAAAAAGAAAAAGAAGTAAAGGAATAAAATATTTCTGTAAAAGACTAATTTATTATTTATATTTTTTTAAAATATAAATAATAATAAAGATAAAAAAAAAAACAAATAAATATGTCAACTACTCTTTTACATGGTTCGGTAAAACCAAAGACAACTAGTGGACCAAATAATAATTTATATACATCTACTAATTTAACTAAACAAGAGTTATCTATTATGGAATTATTAAAAATTACAGATGAAAATCCTAAAATAAAAACAGGTGAAAATATAAATGTTTTTTCGACAAATATATTTTTACCCCTTACATCAAATGTAACTCATAAAACTTTTATGTATTTATCTGGGATGGTTAAATTAGTAGAAACTTTTCAAGAAAGAATAGATATGTTTTTAAAAGGTCAAAAATGGATGTTGTTTATTTATTATGACAATATGTTTAATCAAGAATATGATGATTTAGCATATGAATATAATAATAATAATAATTCCGCTAATAAAGATATTAAATCAAAATACCAAAAAGAACAAAAATATTTAAAAATAGTACATTCAATAACTAGGAACTATATCGATAAAATTAAACACAATAAAGCTGGAAAATATAATTTTATTAAATTATATAGTTTTAATTATGTATTTGAAAAAAAAAATAGACATAATTATTTAGGTCATCCTGATACATTTGGATCATTTATTAGATTTTTACCTTTATTTGATGTAAATGTTTCTAGATTTTTTTCAATTAATATAAGTCATGCTATTTCTCCGAATATGTGTTTTCTTATTAACAAATGGATAGATTCTAATAAAATATTATTTACAAATGGAAATAATAATTATATATATTATGATGAACAATTCAAAGAAATGTACGAAGTAATTGGTACAGTTGATCCACCTAGAAAAAAGATCGCAATAAGAATGTTAGCTGGATTTTTTGGTTTTTATAAAAACCCCGCACAGAATAGTCAACAATTTTTATTAGATCAACAATTCTTTATAAAAGTTATTAAAACATTAATTGATTATGAAAATTTAAACCCTACTACATCAACTGTATTTTCTTATGGTATTGATGAAGTATTATTAGGATATATTTTTGGTAAAAATGTAGAACAAGTTTTAGATACAAATAATGATAATTTGAATAATAATATTGAAAAAAAAAATAATTATTTTTTTAATATACCAGAAGATCAAATTTATTTTTTAGATAAACAACAAAATATTGAAAAAGAAAGACATTTTAATCCTTCACAATCAATAATTAGCTGGAATGCTGTACCTTCTTTAATAGATAGAGGGAGAGTAGAAAGTATAATTTATGTATATATTCGTCTTAAACAAAAAATTACAATAGCTTCGATTATTAATAATTTCAAAGATAATATGAGTTATAAAGTAAGATTAATAAAAAAAATTAGACATTTATTAAAAACAATTATTAATGAAATAAATAAAAAAATCACAAATAAATTAAAAAATATAATCACTATGAAATATGAAGATAAAGATATAAATATTCCTCAAATAGAAGATTTAAATAATAATAATGATGATTATTATAATACTGATGGATATGAAAACAATAAAATTATTAAATATATATATCGTAGCTTAATGGTAAATGTTAAATATGATGATTGTTTATATGAATCAGAAATGAAAATAATAAAATCAAAAATAGATAGTTTGTATCAAAATTTACTTGGAGAGATAAGAAAATTATTTTCAAATAAATTTTTAAATAATTCATTTGAAGAGCATTATATAATGAATAATTTAATAAAATTTACTGATATAATAAAAAATTCGTGTAGTGAATATGAAGTATTATCATATGAAATTTCAGAAAGTAGATTTGCTGGGTTTTATAAACAGAAAAGATTTTATGGGTTTAATAATATTTCTGAAATGATACAAGATTTATATGATTTTACACATAATCATCGTTTTGTTAGTAGATCATTTATTAAATATATAGGATTTTTTAATCGAATGGTTAATTTTCATTCTAAATTACAAAATGATGTGTATATTGATTTTGGTAATATATTTGATTCATTTGATGAAGAAAAACCATTAATAATATACAATCCAACAAACGATGAATCTACATTTTACGAGAAGTCTCTTGGTTTCAGTAGATTATCTCAAGATTTTTATACTTTTTATAATTATGAAAATGAAAATCTTTTAGTGGAATTAATTGATTATTATAATGATAGGAAAAAAGTTGTAATTTATCCTTATACAGAAGATGGCAATATAGAAATAGATGAAGCAAATAAAATATTAAAATTAACAGACGATTCTGTTTTTTATAAAGAATTATCATCTGAATTACAAAGTTTATTATTAAAAATAAAAAAAGTAACAGGACAACAATTAGAAACACATTTAGAAACACAATTAGAACCACATTTAGAAACACAATTAGAAACACAATTAGAACTAGATCTTAGTGGTCTTAGTAGTCTTAGTGGTCTTATTGGAGGTGGTTATAAAAAAAATAAAACTAGAAAAAATAAAAATAAAACTAGAAAAAATAAAAATAAAACTAGAAAAAATAAAAATAAAACTAGAAAAAATAAAAATAAAATTAGAAAAAATAAATATTTTTTTAGTCTAAAATAATATTAACAATAAATAGTAAATAATAATAAATATAATAGAATGTCAAATAAAATTTTTTTTGCTGATCCAGGAACAACAAATATATTAATAAATTCATTAAGTAATAATATTACATCAAATGATACAGAAATACAATTAACTGATGCTAGTAATTTCCCGACTAAAGGAACAATACAAATTGAAAATGAAATAATTGTATATACTGAAAAATCCGGAAATACATTATTAAATTGTTTAAGAATAAATAGTCCAACAAGTCATTTAGCTTTATCCATAGTTACTTTATTAGCTAGAACTTCAGAAGCACCTGTACCTGATAAATATTATGCTGGTTGGTATAAAGAAAGAGGTAATAGTAATCCTACATTAAGAGTAAATGATAGTAATCTAATGATGAGAGGAACTGTTAGATTCAATCATTCTACTTCAACTTTTCAAGGTTTTAATGGAACAGAATGGGTTACATTTAATGCGGAAAAAGGTGATACTGGGGAAAAAGGTGACAGTGCCTCAACAGCATTTAATTTCATAAATCTACCAGATGGTATTTCAACATTATATCAAAAAGGAGAAATATTTAGTAGTAAAGATAATGAAAATGTATATTTGAGAAGTATTAAATCTGGTACATATGATTTAAATTCAGGGCTTACAAATTTACAAGCTTTAACTATTTCTCAAACATCAGATTATATCACTTTAACTCCAAACCCAAGACCATTTGTTTGGGATTTTAGTACACAAGAAAATTGTAGTTTAAGCTATCTTAAAAGTAATTTATCAGACACCAAAATCAAAGCATTTGGTAAAGTTAGTAAATGGATAGTTAAACCAGGATCTTCAGTTGTAGCAGGAACAGCAGTTAGAATTACGTTAAATACTGATAGTAGTTATCCTAATTATACAATCCCTCCATCTCCATATTTATGTATAGAACCTTATACATATAATCAAAATACTGGAGGAGATACTGTATTTTTTCAAGAAAATAAGCAAGGTACATCCTTTTTAGGTATTGCTTTAGAATCGGTTATTGGAGATGGAATAATAACATGTGATATATGTACTGAAGGTATTACAACAGTTAAAATAGGTGATTTAAATAACCCTTTTATATTTCAAATTGCTTTAAGTAATGTTATTGATGGTCCTGGTGCTTCTGGTATAATTGGCAATAATGCTGAAATTTATAATGTTGAACAAAATTCAGGATTTATTTCAAATACACCTATCGCAGGTTATTGGTTAGAAAGAGGTTCTTTTCAATATGGTGAAGGTGTACTTTTTTATGTGAAAGGATCATTTGTATACACCTAAATACCCTTTTTCATAAAAAGGGTTACCAAAAACAAAAATACTTTTTTAGAAAAAAAGTAATATCAAAAAAATACTTTTTTAGAAAAAAAGTAATATCAAAAAAATACTTTTTTAGAAAAAAAGTAATATCAAAAAAATACTTTTTTAGAAAAAAAG
>JACCEB010527801.1_pt1 | contig 11722 bp, 11 predicted proteins | sample 7454761 | NCBI WGS metagenome assembly JACCEB01 (sample SAMN15323454, study PRJNA562643) | freshwater metagenome | isolation source: river surface water | place: USA:Blue River Watershed | collected 2017-08-18 | reverse complement strand
TTTATTATTATCATATGGTTTAATAAATTTTTCAATAGAATTATATTTAGATGCAAATTCATTTAATGTTAATGTTTCAATAATTCTATTATAAAATTTATTAAATCTTATATCATATGTGTTTGGAACTAAATATTTTTTATTAATTTGTTCAAGATGATATTGAACTATATCTGTATTGCAAAAATATACATTATTTAAAAAATAAATAGAATTTAATTCATATAGTTGTTGAACATTTAATATTTTACATTCATAATTATTTTTTTTACAAAAATCAATTATATCATCTGCCTCTCCATCTATTGTCCATGTATTTTCTAATAGAAATAACATATTTATTGTATAATAATATACATATAATCTTTAAATTGATATAAACTAATATTTAAAAAAATGGACTTTCCAAGCAATTTTTAATATTTTAGCAGATATTTAAAAAAATTGAATTTTATATATGTTTGTTTATAATAGTTAATTAACTAACTAATATGAAAAAACTAATTTTTGATCCAGTACATAATCATATTGAAATTGATAGAGAGTTACTTGAAATTATTGATACTCCTGAATTTCAACGTTTAAGAAATATAAAACAGCTTGGAGTAGCATACCATGTTTTTGTTGGAGCATCACATAATAGATTTGAACATTCTATTGGAGTTGCATATCTTTGTGGGTTGTTAATGGAAAATATTAAAAAGAAACAACCAGAACTATATATCTCAGATCGAGATATTGTACTAGTAAAAATTGCTGGACTGTGTCATGATTTAGGACATGCATGTTATTCACACTTTTTTGATGACTATTTTCTTAAAGCTAAACTAACAGGAACTCCTGCAGAACCATGGATTCATCATGAATATAGATCTGAAGTGCTTCTTAAACATATCGTTACTAAATATAAACTTGCTTATACCGAAGATGAAATTGATTTTATTTGTGAACTTATCAATTCCAAACGTAGAACAAAAAAGTTACCTAAACATCGAATTAGAAGACCTGAATTTATGTATGAGGTTGTATCAAATGGTAAATCAGGTTTAGATTGTGATAAAATAGATTATTTATTAAGAGATACAAAAAATATTGGATTAGGTTCATCTTTTGAGTATAATAGATTATTTTCTCAAGCTAGAGTAATCCAAGATACAATTTGTTATCCTGACAAAGATGTATATAATATTTATGAACTATTCCATTCAAGATTTAAAATGCATAAACAAATTTATCAACATCCTGTTATTAATCAACTAGATTTTATGATTTTGGATATATTAGATCAAGTTGATGAAGAATTTGGAATTTCTGCAAATATAACTGATATTGACAAATTTGTTTCCTATACAGATTGTTTAATAGATAGAATTAAATATACAACAATAAACCCTAATGTTAAAAAGTTACTTGAGCGAATTGATACTCGAGACTTATATCATTTTGTTGGAGAAATTATTTTTGATGGTAAAAATGAAGATGTACTTCAACAAATAGAAGGATTTAAAAATGTTATTGGACAAAAGGGATTAGTCTTAGATGTGATATTAACTAAATTTAATATTAACTTCAATCTTAAAAATAAAAATCCTGTTGATGAAATTTATTTTTATTCAATATCTGAACCAAATACAAAATTTAAAATTAAAAAGAAAATGGTTTCACTACTACTTCCATCTGTGTTTGAAGAAACTGTTTATCGAGTTATTATTCGAGATAATAAAACTATTAAAGATGGAGATAATGATATTACACTAAAAGATTTTTGCAAATCACAAATTAACTTGGGTTAAATTAAGTTTAGCACGAGCTAAATTATCCAACTGCAAAGCTATGTTTAACGCTGCAGAAATAGTAAATAAACCATCTGAAATTTGGGTTAGTACACGTGATTTAAAATAATCAACAGTTTCTTTATTTGCTTGAGTCCATGTTGCTCCTTTACATTCCATTGCATAAACTACTGATCTGTCAAAATCATATGCAGCTAATAAATCTGCTTCTCGAACAATATTAAATGCCAACTTATCTAATAAATTATTAAATTTAGGAAATCCCTGAGCTTTTATTTTTGTATAAGACATAGAAGATACTATTTGAACTATTAAATCAATTTGTGTTTGACACAAACATAATCCTTCAAGTAACTCAACAATTCTTTTAATACCAATTGATACATCCATATATTTATAATCACACATATCATGTAGTACACATGCACATATAATTACATCTAACAAATTCTCTATTTCAGGATTTGTTTTTAAAACCTGGAAATAAATTTCAACCCCATATCTATAAACTTGTATTGAATGAGTTAGACCATGAGATTCATCTATTCTAAATTCCATGCAAGTTTCTTTAACAAATTTAAATAGTTTGTCTAACATAGTGTAAATAAATAATGATATTATTTTTAATATTGGTTTAAATTTAAATAGAACAATATTTCATAAATTCATCAAATGTTTTCACTTGTCCCAATCCAAATACTTGACTATCTAAAAGTACTCGAGCTGGAATTTGTTTAATAAACTCCTTTGATAAAACACCAAATCTTTCATAAAGCCTTATCTTTGACCATGGTACTATTAAAGCCTGATCTGGATGTTCCCAAAATGTTTTTCTATATGATCTATCAAATATTGTAAAACATATTGGGATATGTGGAACATACATTAACCATCCACGAGTATATAGTCTTGCAAACATATCCATTTCTTCTCCAAAAAATAAAAATGGAGTATATGGATCATATGGTGCATCTACAATCATTTGACTAGGAGCAAATGCAAAACATCCTGACCAACCTTTTGATTCAACTGGCTTAATCATTGGACTTGAGTATTTTGAATTATATCTATCAAATCCATCTGTCTGATCTACTGACTCCACAAACATTGGACCTCTTAAAGGATTTATTTCTATTTGTTCTGTTTGTATATTAAATGTTGAAACATAATTTGTTAAACATACTAATTCATCACCTTTTAATTTCTGGGCTTGGGTTAAACAATCAATACATTTGGTATCCCATGAATCAACAAATCTTGTATGTGAATCTACTTGTAAATAATATTGTTCACCAGAATATAATTGTTGAATTGCAAAACGTGCCCAACAAGGACCTTTTGCATCTGTATGAGGTATTTTTATCCATTTGATTGTTGGGTTACCAGTTTTAAGTTTAGGCATAGATAAATTAGTACATTGGGCATCTATTGAATCATCATTTTGTTGACAAATTACTATAACTAAATTTTCTGGATTTGTTGCCTTAGTTATTGCATCTAGAACTGTTAAAGGACATTGAGGATCACGATATGATGCTACTGATAAAAATATTTTACCATTAGGTTTTACATCTGATGGAGTAAACAGTTTGTATTCAACTGGAGAAAAATATTTATCTAAATTTATAGGTACAGCGGTGATTTTTTTTGACTCAGCAATATCCTTTAAAGTTTGAATATCACTAAACATTTCAAAAGTTTGTGGTTTTGAAGATAAGAAATATATTATAAAAAATATTAAAATCCCAAGTATAATATTTAAATTCATATTATAATAATATCAATAAAAAAAATTAAATCCCTGTATATAATATAATGAATAATATTATTTCAATCGCTATTATTATACTCGTGTTATTAAATATTTATGGAGGAGAAACTAAACATAAAAAAACTAAATCTAATAAAAAATCAACCCGTAAAACACATTCTACTCATAAAGCTTCTGCACATCAATTGGAAAAAGAAAAATATGTTACTAAAGTTGTGCAAGATTTAACTACACAACAAATCCAACCTACTGAACATATCCAACATTTTCAACAAGCATCTGAACCCATTCACTTAATTAGTGCATATACTGTTAATTTAGATGATGAAGATGCTGGTTATACTAAACAATTTTCATCTGTCCCTAGAAAACTTCAAACTATTGACACTAATGAAATCAAAGGTAGAGATTTTATTAAAACTAACTTAGTTGATACACCACAAATAGTTGCAGCTCCTGCACCAGCAAGTGTTAATATATCTAATGAAATTATTGGTATTACTAATGCACCAATGTATGCACCTGTTGAAAGTATTGATTCAAGTGTTGATATTTTTTTAATTAATCAAATTAATACTACTAAAAATAATTGTGTTTCATATTTAGATCAACCTATTATCACTATGAATAATAAAGCTAATTACATTAAAAATAATACATTAATTGAAAATACAAATACATCCAAATCTGTTGAAAATGTTATTGCATTCAGTTTTGGTGAAAAACTACACTCTGAAGTTTAAATTTTTAATTTAAACAAACCTTCGGGAAGTTTTAATAGTAAAAATTTAAACGAACTATTTAAACAATTTATTAACTAATTCAATTTGTTCAACCCAGTTCTCAAGTATTTCAGTTGTAAATTCATTTGTTTCCAAGTATATTATCGCAACTTTAGATGTTAGCAAAGGTGTTATAAATTTGTAAGCAGAATTAACAAATAACACATGGGTATAATAATCAAATTTATTTAATCCAAGTTTTGAACTTACAAATTTTTCTAACCCACACTTTCTTTTATATTTAGATGATCCAAGTATTTTTCTACTTGAATGTTTTAAATGCCATTCATAACTTAAAGCTGATGACTTTGTATGGGATATGTCATACAAAACTATATATGGCGTCCATTTTCCACCACGTGTATATTTAGCACCTCCTTTTATCTGACCATTATGTTGTCTAAATCTTCTAGTTGGATTAACAGTTGAACCAACATAAGTTTTAGTGCTAGGTGATTTATCAAAAATAATATAATTATACCATTTTTTTTCACTCATAGTATATTATAGATGTTTACTTTATCTTTAAGTGAAAGTTTAGTTATTGGATTAATTACAGTAATTGCTGGATTTATAATTCACAAATTAGTATATTCATATGGATGTGATGAAATTAAAAAAACAAATATTTTTCACTCTAATAGAAAAAATATTATGTTTTATTTATTTTTATTTTTAATTGGAATTGGTATTCATGGGCTAGTTAAATATGCTGAAGTAAATGAATGGTATTGTGAAAAGAAATGTGTTGGTGATGTTTGTGAAGTTCTATGTCATCTACCTATTAATGGAGTTACTGAACTATTTATTACTAAATAATATTTATAAAAATTTTTCAACCACTCTATTTAAATATATAAACATATTAAATAATAGTTAATGTCCAAAACTACAAGAAAAAGAACTAATTCATCAATTGGATTAGATGATCATGCTGATAAGAAAAGAAAATCAAGTCAAGAAATAGTTGTTATTAATAAAGAAATTAATACACTAGATGATTTGATTGAACTTGGTTTATCATTTGATTCAAAGAAAAAATACAATATTAATTTAGAAAAACTAAATAAAATTGTTCCTGTACTTAAAAAACTTAAAGAAACTATTGGTATGTCCGGGGTTAAAAAATCTATTGTTGGACAAATTATATATTTTTTACAAGACTTTCAAGATAAAAATGAAGATATGTTACATACTGTTATTCAAGGACCTCCTGGTGTTGGTAAAACTATGTTAGGACATATTATTGGAGAAATTTATTGGCATCTTGATATAATTCAAACTCCAGATAAAATAATTACTAAAAAAAATACTTGCTCTGATGATGATTATTCTGACGATAATGATACAGATTACTCAGAAGATGAAGATTATATTCCACATTTAAAAAAGTTAATTAAATCAATTAAATCAAAAAATAATAAAAATGAGCCCCAACAGTTAAAATTTAAAATAGCTAAAAGAGCAGATTTAATAGCAAAGTACTTGGGACAAACTGCTCCAAAAACACAAGAAGTAATAGATGAAGCATTAGGAGGAGTTTTATTTATAGATGAAGCATATTCATTGGGAAGTCCAGATGGAAGAGATTCTTATGCCAAAGAATGTATTGATACAATTAATCAAAATTTAACAGAAAAGAAAAATCAGCTTCTTGTAATTATTGCAGGATATGAAGATGCATTAGAAGAATGTTTTTTTGCAGTTAATGAAGGGTTAAATAGAAGATTTCCTTTTAGATATACAATTGATGCATACACTCATGAAGAACTTGCACAAATATTCTGTTCAATGGTTAAAAATATAAATTCAAATCCTAATAATTCTTGGACTGTTGATATTACTCAACCCAAACTAAATGAATTTTTTAAAAAAAATTACGACTTATTCCCTAATTTTGGAGGTGATGTTGAAAGCTTTCTTTTAAGTGTTAAAATTCAACATGGTATCAGAGTTTTTTGTTTACCATCTGAACATAAAAGAAAAATATCATATGAAGATCTTGAAAATGCTCTTAAAATTTATAGAGTAAATAAAGAAATAAAAACAAAAACTTCCGATATTAAAGAGTATGTTAGAAATTCAATGTATATATAATAACAAAATTATTATTATAGATTGCTTTAGCCAATGTATATATAAAATTTATTTATATTAACCTATAAATAAATTTATTTGTTGGTTTATTAAATTGTTTTTAACAATTAAACTTCCCGATAGGTTTGTTTAAGATTCAATCTTAAACTTCCCGGTAGGTTTGTTAAATTGTTAAAAACAATTAAACTTCCCGATAGGTTTGTTAAATTGTTTTTAACAATTAAACTTCATTATCATCTCCTCCTCTAACTGCTTTAGCTGTTTTTTTTGTTGTTTTTCTTGTTTTCTTGGGTGCTAATTCTTTTAGCTTCTTTTCCAAAGCCTTTTGTCTTTTAGCCTCTGCTTTTTTAAATGCAACTTCTTCATCTGAATCCCAAAACTCGCCTACTTCTGCATTTGTTTCAACTTTATTATCATAATTATTCCCTGCAATAAAATTAAGAAATTGCTTGTCATTTGGATCATAAATTGATATATCTAATGATGGATTTGTTACATTATGTTTCTCACCTTCATTTAGCAAATAATAGACATTTAAAGGTTCTGTTCTTCCTATTCTTTGAGCTCGTCCAATAATTTGAGTTTCAAGTTCTTTATTCATTTCGTGATAAATAATAATATCAGATGCCATTTGAAGATTAAGACCAGAACCGTAGTATTGGGCATTTAAAAGTAAAACTTTAACTTCTCTTTTATTAAATTTATCAATAGTATTATTAACAGCGCCACAAGAACCTGAAAGCTTAGCAAAAGTAATACCATTATCTTTAAGTAATCTACCAATTGAATCATTAGTATTTTCATAACAAGAAAAAATTAAAAATTTTCCATTTGGTTTCTTATTAATTATATTTAATAAATTATCATTTTTTGATAGCAGTTCTTTTGGTACTTCTACCTTCTTTCCTTTTTTAGCTTTTGGCTCTTCTTTTACAATCACATGTAAATCTTTAAGAACAAATGGAGCTCTACACATTGGACATAATCCATTAATCATTGTAAGACAGGGAACACAAAATAAATTGTTACAACATTTCATAACTGCTGGATTAGTAAAATCCATCAAACAAACTGGACAGGATTCAGATGCATATGATTTAATTTTCTCTTCTATTGACTTTAACTTATCTTCTAAAGATTTAATTTTTTCAGTAAGTTTTTTAAGTAGTTCTTCATGTGCTTTTGCATCATCTGCTATTCTTTCTGATTGATATTTTAACTCTGCCTTTTTATTATGAATTTCTTTTTCTAACTTTGTTGTTATTGCTTTAAAAATATTATCATCTGTATCTGCATTACAATTAATTTTACCAACTGCTTCAACAACATTACCTGCATTAATCATATTCATAACTTCTTCATTCACAAATTCCTTAATCATTCCAATTGCTTTTGGTGTTAAACAATGAATTAAAATTTGATTTAAAGCTGGAAGGTTCATAGAATTTGAAACAAATTCATCATTATTTTTTACAATTAAAAAATTAAACACTACCTTTTGTAAATTAGAAAATATTTCTCTAATATATAACTTTTTAATATAAGCCAAACCAGATGGAGTTGCAGTTATAAACCAGATAAAATTCGCCTGCCAAGGAATATCTGATGGCAGTTTAATTGATAACACTTCATCAATAATAATTCTGGACCATTTAACTTCTTTGTACTTTTCAAAAAAATCTTGTGCCATTGATGATGTAACAATAACTACATCATAATGTTCTAAACATTGTTCTGGTAAAATATCTAGTTCTTTTGCTGTTTCTACATCATCTGATATAGTATATACAGATTTAAAACTATCAAGCACACTATGTCTATGAATTAGTTTAACTCGAAGTTTAGTATTTTCAATAAATGTTTTATACCATTGGGAAGACAAATTATGAGGAATTAAAATTAAATTAGTTTTTATTGGATCAACAGAATCTAAGTATTTAATTGAAGTAAATTGAGTTGAATTAATAATTTTGGGATTATTGGGTGGTGTTAAAGATGAAACAATCATTCCAACAACAGAAAGAGTTTTTCCTGCTCCTACCTTATCAGATAATACACCAAAATTAGTATTAATTAAATATTCAATGTCTTTAAATTCACCATTATTTCTATAATACCAGGAATGATACCAATAATTATTTCCAAAAATATTTGCTTCTTCTGGAATTGCATTATCTGGTAGATTAATAGCACCTTTTGTAGTTACTGATGAATTTAATTTTAGTTTAACTTCTCCCTTTGTCTCTAACTCTAACATTGCATGAATTGTACTTTTTTGATGTTCTTTTAATTTTATTTTTAAATTCTTTGGTTGTTCTATTCTTGGTGCATCTGCTTTAATATTATTCATTGAGAACTATAATAAATAATATTTTACTTTTTACTTTAAATCATTAAAAATATCAATTTTTTCAAATATCTTTTAAGATATTAAGGTCCATTTTTTATTAAATTAGAATATTTCTTTTTATTTGACTCTACCATATCTCTATAATCATAAGTTAAATCTCCTATCATATCTACATACTTCTTTTTTATTTTATCATTAGATTCATATTCTTTTATTTTGGCATTTAGTTTGGTTTCTTTATCAGGATCAAGTTTAATACCTGCGGCAGTCAACATAGTTTTTGCAAAAAATAGCGCATTAACTCCACGATCACACAAAAGTTCTAAAACTTTTGATTTGTCTTTAGTTTGCCACCTACAAATAAAATCTTCATCAAAATCAAAGAGTTGAACTCGGTTATCTCTTCTATTAGTATTTAATATATTCATACGTTCTGGTTTATCTGGATTCAAATGATAATCTTTTACAAACTGTTTAATGGCCTGATCTGGATTGTTAGCATATTCTAAATACTTTTTAGTTGGAATTTTATAACATACATCTCTAAAAGGTAACATATCAACTGGTTCTTGAATAGGATTTACATTAATAACAACATTATTTTGATTGTTTAAAGTTCCAATATTAGTAGTATTAGATGTGTTAGTTGTTGTATTATTAGAATTATTTGTTGTATTATTTTGTTGAATTGGTTGAATTAATTCTGTTTTATTTTTACGGTCTTTACAAACATTTTTTGTCTGATGATATTGTAAATTTTGTTTTGATGCAAAAATAGCATCACAAATTTCACATTTATATTTATTTGGATCATGAACTTTTTTACAAATACCTGAATTAATATGTTTTTTATAATTTGCAGTTGATGATAAAATTTTATCACAAAATTCACATTTTCTTTTTTTATTTTTGCTTGGTTTATTAAAAGCTTTAATTTTTTCTAGTTCTAATAAATAGTCATCTATTTTTATTTTTTTATAATTTTGTAATATTTTATTCAAATTATTTTCACAGTTATATAAATTAGTTTTATGGTCTGTATTACATAAATAACAAATTGTCATATTAATTATAATATATATATACATATTTTTAAATATAAATTTTCCGTATAATTAATTAATGAAAAATTTTATGCTTTATAAATACGCAAAATATTTTATATCTATGATTTTTATTAAAAAATATTTTAAGAGATTTATTTAACACCATTTTAATTTTAAATTAAATTATAATCTAAATTTCAGTACAAAAATATTATGAAAAAATTCATAATATTGTATTTGATTTTATATTTTAGAAAACAAAATTAAAATATATTTATATAATAAAATTATTTTAATTAATATTTAAGATCTAATAGAGTTTTATAATATATTTTAATAGATAAAAATGTTCATTTTCATAAACATAATATACGCATCATAAATATAATATACGTTTCATAAGTTTAAGATTGGTATCATAATATTATAATCTTTAAAATAAAAAATATCTTTAATGAATAGTCTTAATATAGATTGGTATTTAATAATATTTATTCATAGAATTTAGATACGGAATTATTATTTTAAGTCTTTGTTAAAAATATAAGTATAATTTTAAGATTATTATAAAGATCTAAAAGATGTTAAAATACAACTTATATTTTATGATCTAAAAGTATCTAAAACTTATGAAAATTTTTCAGCGGGAGAGAGAGATTTTTTGGGCCCCTCGGGAGTATTTTTTCTGGTCTAAAAAATCTGGGAAAAAATATTTTTACAATTTAAGATCATAAGATAACTTTTCAATCTTACAAATATATTAATTTATAGATATCAACAAATTAAATATATAGTCTGGTGTTAGTGATATAAAATATTCTTTACCATATTCATATTTTTTAATTTGTTTATCTTTTCTAAGAATGTCAAGAAATTTATTTTCAGTAACAGTTGGATTATTGGAATACTTTGTAAATAACATTTTATATCCAGGTGTATATTCGCTTATTCTTGAGAAAGGATCAGTTCTATTAGTTTTACCAATTTTATAAAAATGTTCATTTGTATGTGTGTCTGTTAATTGCAATAAATACACATAACCATCTGTATTTTTGTTTATTTTTTCATTAGTTGTATTATCTTCAATTAATTTATTTTCTATTAGATCATCTTGCACTAAATTATTATCTTGTACTAAATTATTATTTTGTACTAAATTATTATTTTGTACTAAATTATTATTTTGTACTAAATTATTATCTTGTACTAAATTATTATCTTGTACTAAATTATTATCTTGTACTAAATTATTGTCTTGTACTAAATTATCATGTCTTAAATCACTATCAATTTTACAAACATTATTTGTAATATGAGAATTTAATTTTTGTTTTGACGAAAATATTTTTTGACAATTATCACATTTAAATTCTTTAAATTTATCATCACAAACATTTTTTGATAAATGATAATTAAGACTTTGTTTACTTGTAAATGTTTTATTGCATTTTATGCATTCAAATTTTCCACAATTAATTTTTTCGCATTGAAATTTAAATTTAAGAAACATAAATTCTTCAATTAATTTATCTTTATTATAAGTTTTATATTTAATAACCTGATCTTCAAATTCTCTATCAAATAACAATAATTTAATACCTGTCATTAGTTTGATTTTATTTAATATATAATATTATCCAACCCTTAAATAAAAATCTATTCAATTATTTATAGGATGAAATGGAAAGATAAAATTAAAGAATGGGAAGTTTGTCTGCATTAGCACACAAACAAACCCGCCCTAGCGGGGAACAAGGTATTCCACAAACATATCCGTCTAATATAAAAAAAAGATTTTTTTATCAAACTTCACCAATAACAGAGATATGGACACAGAATATGAAGAACAATATATAGAATCAAATAGATTAGAAAAAATAACT
>JACCEB010207336.1_pt1 | contig 11726 bp, 8 predicted proteins | sample 7454761 | NCBI WGS metagenome assembly JACCEB01 (sample SAMN15323454, study PRJNA562643) | freshwater metagenome | isolation source: river surface water | place: USA:Blue River Watershed | collected 2017-08-18 | reverse complement strand
GACATGCCTGTGGCATACAACATGGCCATGCCGGCAGGATGCTCAGGGTTGTCACTTATTTCCCAACTGTATTTTTTAAGCGGATTTCGGGCCATGGTATCGTAAATAAAAAAAGTGCCTCTTTGGATGGAGGCACTTTACAAAGTATAGAAGTATTGCTCTAATCTCGTGCCTCACTTGGAATTAGAAAGGAGAATGCTAAATCGCAGGAGTAAGAACAAGGAATATGTCATGCGTTCACGGTAGGAAGATTCAGTACTCAATTACCGTACAATAGTAATTATCTAGGCCGAGACTTACAATATTTAATTCTTCATGTACCCATTTATTCAGCGTTTAAAATTGGGTTTAATCTATTTTTACAGATTTTTATTTTTAAAATAAAGAAATGTCAAAACTAGCACCTCGAAAAAAGGCTGAATATTCTACCTGCTCAAAATTTTCTACTGATTTTTGTTTTTTCAATTTTTTTGATTTATCCCTGCATTTCGACTAATGATTTAGGACATTCCCTTAACAAATGCTAAAATTTTGACCAAAGTTTGAATTATTTAAAAAAGAAACGAAAGCAATCGTTCTACCTCGATTTCCCTTACTTTTGTTGAAATAGTGCAACTCATGATCACCTTTCCTAACGCCAAAATCAACCTCGGACTTCACATCACGCAAAAGCGAAAAGATGGCTACCATGAAATCGAATCCTGTATGGTCCCTATTCCGCTATGTGACGCCTTAGAAATGATTTTGGACAAAAAGCCTTCTTGGACGGTGACAGGTTTGGAAGTGCCTGGCGATCCAAGGGACAACTTGATTTTGAAGGCAGAAAAATTGCTCAAAAAGGATTACCAAGGATTACCTAACCTACAAATTCACCTTCACAAACACATCCCGATGGGTGCCGGATTGGGAGGAGGGTCAGCAGATGGTGCATTTGCCTTGACGTTGATGAACAATCTATTTGACCTGCATCTGGATGATTTCTTTTTGGAAGAATATGCGGCAGAATTGGGGAGTGATTGCCCATTTTTTATTGAAAATACACCCAAAATTATCCGTGGAAGAGGAGAAATTCTTGAGCCCTGTTCGGTATCTCTTCAAGGTTCTTACTTAGTCTTGATCCATCCTGGAATTCATGTAGGCACCAAGGAGGCTTACGCGGGAGTAGTTCCCAAGGCCCCCAAAGTCAAACTAGAAACCATTCTGGCTGACCGTAGTCGCTGGAAAGAGGAGTTGGTCAATGACTTCGAGCTCTCCGTATTTCTAGCCCATCCCGAATTAGCCGAATTGAAAGCTAGCCTCTATCAAGCGGGTGCATACTACGCGGCCATGTCAGGATCAGGATCAAGTATTTTTGGCTTATTTGACCAAAAAACAACACTCCCCAGCTGGCCAACGAAGTATTTTGTGTTTGAATCCCTTCTTTAATGGGAACTGATTGAAAAATTAGGCTTTCGGTATCGAGGCCTCTTTTCTCTTTTTTTGCCAATAATTGAAGATCGGATAGATCAACACCGATACGAAAATGATGCCTGTACCCAGGTAAAATTCTTGGGTCATTTTTTCTTTTTCCCCAAAAATCAAAACCGCCAACAGAATTCCGTACACGGGTTCTAAATTGATGGTCAGGTTAATGGAAAAAACCGGTAAACGCTTCATCAATTCCACCGAAACTGAAAAGGCATACACCGTACAAATCCCTGCCAAAATCAAGATCCAAAACCAATCCAATCCCTGCCATGTCCATTGAATGGCAGAGCCATCAAGGTAGGAGTAGAGAGGTAAAAACAGCAAGGCTACCAAACTAGCAGCCCCCATTTCATAAAAGGTGATTTGGTACGGACTATATCGAAATGTCAACCGCCCATTAAGAATGGAAAATAGGGCACTCAAAAATGCAGCTGCCAAGGCCATAAACAGTCCTAGCCAATACCCATTTTCAAACTGAAAAATGACGAGCAAGCCTGAAATCACCAGAAAACCTAAAGCTACCTCGAAGGGCTTGATGCGCTTTTTGTTGATCAATGGGTCCAAAAAAGACGTCCACAGTGAGGTAGTAGCCATCCCAGCCAGGCAAACAGAAGCAGTAGACACCTTGGCTGACCAAAAAAAGAAGATCCAATGCAAGGAAATTAGCACCCCTACCCCTATGATTTTGAGCAAATCCAAGGGAGCTACAATTAGGGATTCTTTTCGAATTCCCATGAGCACTGCTACTCCTATCGCCGCCAGAAGTGTCCGGTAAAAAACGAGTTCCAAAGAGGGTAAGCTAATCAACAACCCCAAGATGGAGGTGACTCCCCAGATCAACACAATAAAGTGAAGTAGCAGGTAATCCCTGAAGGTAGATGAGCGCATCACCGAGGCACAGTTTTGTACAAAATCAATCCCGTAAGGACAAAAACCAAGTTTGGCATCCAAACGGCAATTACAGGAAATTGGGTTCCAGCCTCCGCAAAGGTACGTGAAAGTAAAAACAGGAGAATGTAAACAAAGGCCAGAAAAAAGCCCATCGCAATTTGAAAACCGGAGCCACCCCTAGTTTTTCTCGCCGACATAATCACCCCGATAAACGTAAGAATTACTGAGGCAAAGGGTGACATGTAACGGACGATTCGCTCGATTCGGTAATAGCTCACATTGTCCGCTCCACGCTCTTCCAAGAGGGTGATTTGACGGCTCAATTCGGGGAGTTTGAGTGTTTCATGGTGATTTTCAGGAAGATCAAAGTCAGTAGGAGAAATGGAGAGCACCGTATCCATCGCATTTCCTGTAAAGTAATCCTCCCCCTTTTCCTTTAACACGCGTAACCTCCAATTTTCCAGCCTCCAAACATTCTTGGTTGTATCCCATTGAATCAAATCGGAGGAAAGTTTAGAAATTAATTTACCATCACGGATTTCCTCCAAGGTGAAATTGTACCCTGTATTGCTAGTCTTGTAAAATCGACTGATGTACGCATAGGCATTGGGGCCGACCTTGATGTGAATATTGGGATCCGTGGAGGCATCCCCCTTCTCGAGGTATTGCATTCGGAATTTGGCCACGCCTGCAGTGGCTCGGGGCAGCACCCATCCATTGAGTACAAAACTGGTAGTGCCAATCAAGGTAGCAGCAATAAGAAATGGGCGAAGCAAGCGAATAAAACTGATGCCTGAACTCAAAATGGCTACAATTTCCGTTCGGCCGGCCATCTTAGAAGTAATAAAAATGACGGAAATGAAGACCGTAATGGGTGTCAGCAGGTTATTCAAATACAACCCGTAATTGCCCATGTAAGCAAGAATGTCTCCAGTGGGGACCTGGTTACGAATGTAGGTGTCGTTTTTTTCAGTGAAATCCAAGACCAAAACCACCAAAATGAGGAGGACAACTACAAAAAAGTAGGTCTTCAAAAACTCTTTGATGATGAGCTTGTCGAGAATTTTCATGTTACAATCTAGTACTTACTTTTTTGACCATCGCCGTTTTCCAGCTGCCAAAATCTCCGGCCTGAATATGTTCCCTTGCCTGCCCTACGAGCCATAAGTAAAAAGCAAGATTATGAATACTAGCAATTTGTGCAGCTAAAATTTCTTTGGACACGGTCAGGTGCCGCAAGTAGGCCTTGGAATAGGTACTACTTACTTCATTGCCAATCGCTGGATCTAGGGAACTAAAATCATCTTTCCATTTTTCATTTCGGATATTGATAATGCCCTCTGAGGTAAACAACATGCCATTGCGCGCATTTCTGGTAGGCATAACACAGTCAAATAGGTCCACACCTAAGGCAATACACTCCAGAATATTGGCAGGTGTACCTACCCCCATCAAGTATCTTGGCTTTTCTGCTGGTAAAATAGCAGTTACCAATTCGGTCATTTCGTACATAAGTTCCGCAGGCTCCCCTACGGATAGGCCACCAATGGCATTTCCTTCTCTTCCCTGCTGGGCGATAAATTCAGCACTTTGAACACGAAGATCTTTGTAAACTGATCCTTGTACGATTGGAAAAAGGCTTTGGTTATACCCATACTTTCCTTCTGTGGTATCAAATCGATCTTGACAGCGAAGCAACCAGCGATGGGTCATCTCCATGGATTGCCTGGCATAGGAATAATCACAGGGATAGGGTGTACACTCGTCAAAGGCCATGATGATGTCTGCGCCAATAATCCGCTGAATATCCATCACGTTTTCTGGTGCAAAAAAGTGTTTGGAACCATCGATATGAGATTTGAAGGTCACTCCTTCCTCCTTGATCTTCCGAGTACCGGCAAGAGAAAAAACCTGGTAGCCACCTGAGTCCGTCAACATGGGTCGGTCCCAACCAATAAATTGATGCAATCCTCCCGCTTTCTCTAAGGTGTCGAGTCCAGGTCTCAGGTAGAGGTGGTACGTATTTCCAAGAATTATTTGTGCTTGAATGTCTTTTTTTAGTTCGCGCTGATGCACCGCTTTGACGGTTCCCGCAGTCCCCACAGGCATAAAAATAGGTGTTTGGATGGTACCGTGATCGGTATTCAGGCTGCCTGTTCGCGCTTGGGTTTGACTATCTTTTTTTTCTAAAACAAACTTCATAGAAATGCAAGGAGGAGCAAAATTGCAAGGCAGTTTTAGCTAGACTTGCTGTTGCAAAAATATCCACTTATTCTTAAATGACTTGCTGAAATTGATTTTATATTTGCCGAGCAGTATTGACCTATGGGCCTATTTTTATTGTGGTTTTTCTTCGGTTTCGGAATCCTTATTCAAGGGGGATACCTGTTGATGGTATTTTCTCGAACCGCTTGGTACATCAGAGGATCAAAAAAACCGGGAATCCAATACCCTGAGGAAGGAGTGACTGTTCTAATTACGGCGCGTAATAAATTTCAACACTTGAAAGTGTTAATCCCTAAACTTTTTGAACAAGATTACCCAAAATTTGATGTGATGATCGTCAACGATCAGAGCAGCGACCGAACGAAGCGGCTTTTGGAAGATCTTATGATTCAGTATCCCAAACTACGCTCCGTTACAATCAAGTATACCCCCAAACATGTAACTGCTAAAAAATTTGCAATCACCTTGGGTATAAAAGTTGCTAAAAATGACGTCATCCTTCTCACTGATGCAGATTGCATTCCTACTTCCAACCAATGGATTCGACAAATGACTGCTCCTGTACGTGAGGAAGGCAAAACCTTCGCGCTAGGCTTTTCTGGATATCAAGAAAAAGGAGATGCACTGAATCAATGGATTCAGTTTGAAACCATTTTAAGAGCGCTTTTCTACCTGTCCTTTGGCCTCTGGAAATCCCCATTTATGGGTACAGGGAAGAACCTGTGCTACCGTAAAAGTTTTTTTATGGATGTTAAAGGTTTCAAAGGGTTCTGGGATCTTGAAGGTGGTGATGACTCTGTTTTTGTCAATACCTATGCCACTGGAACAAACACCAAAGTCCTTATTGACCCCGCAGCCATCACTCTATCGGCACCTAAAGAAAATTGGAAAGAATACCTACAAAATGAACGGCGTCTATTGCATGCAGAACGGTATTTCAATGTGGAAGACAAACGGAAAATGGGATTGTATGGCGTCTCCCATGCACTCTTTTGGATTGGTGGAATAGGTCTTTTGTTATATTTTGGAATCGGTCTCCAATGGGAGTATTTTTTAGTCGTATTAACCATTATGAGCTTTCGATCAGTTTTACTGCTTGCAATTTTTAAGTCTGCATCAAAAAACCTGCAAGGAAATGTTCCTAAAATGAGGGCTTTAAGTAATGATTTGTTGTACTTGGCATACTTTTGGGTATTAGGATCCATATCCTATCAGGCAAAAAACACCAAATGAACGGCAGCGAACGCGAATTTTCATCCAAAGCCCTTGAGGATTTTGAACTCATTGACCGAGCTGTTCAGGGCAAAGATCAGGCTGCCTATGCAACCCTAATGAAGCGCTACAAAAAGGCGGTTTACTTCATGATCCTTAAAATGATTCGCGATGCGGATGATGCAGAGGATCTGACCATGGAAGCCTTTGCCAAAGCCTTCCGAAACTTAGAGCGATTCAAGAAGGAATACACGTTTTCCACCTGGTTGTTTCGCATCGCTACCAACAATGCCATTGACTTTATTCGAAAGAAAAAACTCAAAACCATGAGTTTAAACAACACCCTTTCGGACGACAACGGCAATGCCGTGACCATGGATGTGGAGGACAAAGACGACAACCCACAAGATGAGTTTATCAAGTCGCAACGTATTGAAATGGTTCGCCTTTTTGTAGACAAGCTACCTGCCAAATACCGAAAGTTGGTACAACTTCGCTATTTCGACGAATTGTCCTACGAGGAAATCGCCCAGGACCTCGACAAGCCTCTAGGTACCGTTAAAGCACAATTGCACCGTTCACGGGAGCTGTTGTATGAAATTGCTTCGGGAAAAGAAAACCAAATCTAATGCAGTCTAGTAGCGCCTTGATCGCTTCCTACTTTCCAGGCCTCAGCCACAAACAGCTCCAACAATTCGAGCAATTGGAGGCGTTGTATCAGGATTGGAACGCCAAAATCAACGTGATTAGCCGTAAAGACATGGAGCAATTTTACGTGCACCATGTACTCCATTCGCTGGGCATCGCCAAAGTGATGCAATTTCAACCAGGAACTAAAGTTTTGGATATTGGTACAGGAGGTGGATTTCCTGGTATCCCCTTAGCTATACTTTTTCCAGACAGCCACTTCCATTTGGTGGATTCAATTGGTAAAAAAATTACGGTGGTGAAAGAAGTGGTCAAAGCACTGAAATTGACCAACGTAGAAGCACAGCAAGCCCGGGCGGAATCCTTGGTGCGTAAATATGATTTTGTGGTGAGCCGGGCGGTGACGCGCATGATTCAATTTTACCCTTGGGTGAAAGGGAAGATTAAAAAAGAGGACATCAATGACTATCCGAATGGCATCCTCTACCTCAAAGGTGGGGATGTAGATGAGGAAATGGAGGAAACAGGCAAGTCCTATGTCTGCTACCACCTCGAGGATTATTTCAAAGAGGAATTTTTTGAGACCAAGAAGGTGATTTACATGCCTTGGGAGGATAAACGGTAACTCACAGCCTAAAAAATCACATTTCTCTCTAGCTTTTAAGAAACAAAATCTTGATTATAGATTTTAAATATCTGTTTTTCAATTACTTGAAAATTAATTGAAAAAATCAGGTATTCTTTGAAAGTCTTTGCGACAATTTATGTCCCTCCATTTTTTGCTTCCCATTTAAAGCCCTAATTTGAGTGCCTATTCCCCAAGTCTCCCATGTACTTAATTTTTGATACAGAAACTACTGGATTACCCAGATCGTACAATGCTCCCATGTCGGACCTGGACAATTGGCCTAGGCTAGTTCAGCTCGCTTGGCAATTGCATGACGAAAAGGGTCGGTTGCTTTCCAATAAAAATTACATCATCCGGCCAGAGGGATTTACCATACCCTATAATTCGGAAAAAGTACATGGGATTTCCACCAAACGCGCTTTAGAAGAAGGTCATCCTTTGCAAGAGATTCTCCAGATTTTTCGAGAGGATGTAGCACAAACGAAGTACTTGGTTGGCCATAATATTGGCTTTGACATCCATGTGGTGGGTTCAGAATTTCTTCGGACAGCCTTGGTCATGCCATTTGATGGTAAATCTGAATTGGACACCAAAGACATTTCAACCAATTTTTGCGCACTACCTGGAGGCAAAGGAGGCAAGTTCAAATGGCCTACTTTGACCGAACTGCATCAAAAACTATTTGGGGTAGGCTTTGAAGATGCACACGATGCTGCCTACGATGTGGATGCCACCGCCAGATGCTTTTTTGGACTAATCAATCAAAAAATACAGGCCACTGAGCCTGGGGTGACTTGGGAAGAAGTTCAGTATGAGGCCCCAGTCTTAGGAGATGCAAATTTTACACAACTGCCCCAAAAGCAAGCCCCAGTGGCTAAAACAGTGGAGGGTAAAACTGAGCAAGTACCTTCTTCAAACTTAGAAGATAGCCCTTTTACCCACCTGCACGTACATACACAATTTTCCGTTTTGCAGGCCACTTCAGAAATCCCTACACTCATTGCCAAGGCTAAATCCCTAGGCATGAAGGCTTTGGCAATGACCGACCATGGCAACATGATGGGAGCCTTTCACTTTGTGAAAGAAGCCATGAGCAAGGACATCATCCCGATCTTAGGGGGCGAATTTAACCTCTGCCGGGACCGAAAGAATAAAACTAGTAAGGACGACGGCTACCAAACTGTACTACTAGCAAAAAATAAGGCAGGGTACCATAACCTAGCCAAACTAGCTTCCTATGCAAATATTGAAGGGTTTTATTATGTGCCACGTATCGACAAGGAACTCCTAGTTCAATACAAAGGAGATCTGATTGCTACCACGGGAGGCATTTGGGGAGAAATTCCCTACCTCATCCTCAATGTGGGAGAAACGCAAGCAGAAGAGGCTTTTGTCTGGTGGAAAGAACAGTTTGGAGCAGATTTTTACGTTGAACTCAACCGGCACGGCATCCCTGAAGAAGACAAGGTCAATGAAGTGCTCCTCGAATTTGCCCATAAATATGGAGTCAAGTATTTCGCTGCAAACAACTGCTATTACAACGAGAAAGGGGATGCCAAAGCACACGACATTTTACTTTGTGTAAAGGATGGGGAGCTGATGGAGAAACCAAAGAAGTATGTAGGCAAACGGGGAAGAGAGTTCCGATTTGGCTTTCCAAACGACGAGTTTTACCTCAAAAGTCCTGAGGAAATGAAGCAACTTTTTGCAGATTTGCCTGAAGCAATTCTTTGCACCCAAGAAATCGTGGACAAGTGCGAAGCCTACAAACTAGCTCGAGAGGTTTTATTGCCAAAATTCGACATTCCAGAAGAGTTTAAGCATCCCGAGGACGAAGCAGATGGGGGCAAGCGTGGCGAAAATGCCTACCTCCGCCACCTCACTTTCGAGGGTGCTAAAAAACGCTACCCAGAGCTTAATCCTGAAATTCAGGAGCGCCTAGACTTTGAATTGAAAACGATCGAAAATACGGGCTACCCTGGGTACTTTTTGATTGTTCAAGATTTTACGCGGGCAGCAAGAGACATGGGCGTATCCGTAGGTCCTGGAAGAGGATCAGCGGCGGGGTCAGCAGTTGCCTATTGTGTAGGAATCACTAATGTCGACCCCATCAAATACGACCTTCTATTCGAACGTTTTCTAAATCCAGACCGGGTATCCTTACCCGATATTGATATTGACTTTGATGACGAAGGTCGCCAAGCGGTGATTGATTACGTAATCAACAAGTACGGCACAAATCAGGTGGCACAAATCATTACCTACGGCACTATGGCCGCCAAATCTGCTATTCGCGATACCGCTCGTGTGCTCAACTTGCCACTGGCAGAGGCAGGAAGGCTGGCCAACTTAGTCCCAGAGATTAAGTTGAAGACGCTTTTTGAATTGGCCAAAAATCGACCTGCCTTATTGGAAAAACTAAAAGGACAGGGCGAATTACTTCAAAAAGCAGAGGAATTGATCCGTGTAGCCCAAGGCATCGATGAGTCTGCCAAGACTATCAACCAGGCTGCTGTCTTGGAAGGTTCAGTGCGCAACACCGGCATCCATGCCTGCGGAGTCATCATCACTCCATCTGACATCACTAACTTCGTTCCCGTAGCCTTAGCCAAGGATTCGGACATGGTGTGTACCCAGTTTGATAATGCCGTAGTGGAATCTGCTGGACTCCTCAAAATGGACTTTTTGGGACTAAAGACACTGACTCTAATCAAAGACACCATCAAAATCGTCAAAGAGCGACACGGCATCCAATTGGATGCGGACACTTTTCCGATTGACGACGTCAAAACCTACGAACTCTTTCAACGTGGGGAAACGGTAGGCATCTTCCAGTACGAAAGTCCGGGTATGCAAAAATACATGCGTGAACTAAAGCCTACCGTTTTTGCGGATTTGATTGCCATGAATGCACTTTACCGTCCTGGTCCTTTGGCGTACATTCCCTCTTTTATCAAGCGAAAGCATGGGGCTGAACCCATTACTTACGATCTAGAGGACATGAAAGAGTACCTGGAAGAAACCTACGGGATCACAGTTTACCAGGAACAAGTCATGCTCCTTTCTCAAAAGATTGCAGGCTTCACCAAGGGTGAAGCCGATGTCCTGCGTAAAGCGATGGGTAAGAAGCAAAAGGATGTATTGGATAAGATGAAACCCAAGTTTGTGGAACAGGCGGCCGCCAAAGGGCATGATGCTAAAAAGTTGGAAAAAATCTGGACAGATTGGGAAGCCTTCGCCTCCTATGCGTTCAATAAATCCCACTCGACCTGCTATGCTTGGATTGCCTACCAGACTGCCTACCTCAAAGCACATTACCCAGCAGAATACATGGCATCTGTGTTGAGCAACAACATGAACGACATCACCCAAGTGACTTTTTTCATGGAAGAATGTAGACGAATGGGAATCTCAGTTCTTGGACCCGATGTCAATGAATCCAAGAGTGGATTTACGGTAAATACGCAAGGTGAAATTAGATTTGGCATGGCTGCTATCAAAGGTGCCGGAGCAGGAGCTGTGGAAGAAATCATCAAGGAGCGAATCAGCAATGGCCCTTATTCAAACATTTTTGACTTTGCCAAACGAGTAAATTCTCGTGCCCTAAACAAAAAAACCATGGAAGCTTTAGCCATGGCAGGTAGCTTTGATTGCTTCAAGGAACACCACCGAAGGCAATACCTGGAAGCTCCCGAGGGAGATATCAGTTTGATTGAAAAAGCAAGCAGATATGCACAAAAAATCCAGCAAGAGGAGGATAGTGCACAGGTCAGCCTTTTTGGTGGCAGTTCTGGCTCTGCAGAGGTTCCCTTACCTTCTGTACCTACCATGGAGCCTTTTTCACAAATTCAGCAACTGAATATTGAAAAAGAAGTGGTGGGCCTGTTTATCTCTGGGCATCCCTTGGATCAGTACCAATTGGAGATCGACTCTTTTACCAATGCTACACTGACGGCTCTCACCGACTTGGAGGGGCTCAAAGGGAAAAATGAATTGCGTATGGCAGGCTCTGTGGCCAACTTTGCCCACCGAACCACCAAAAACGGCAAGCCCTTCGGAACGCTCACGGTAGAAGATTACCATGGATCCTTTACCTTCTTCCTCTTTGGAGAAGATTACGTGAAGTTTAAACAGTACTTCATGACGGGCTGGTTTTTGTTTATTTCAGGTGCAGTGGTTCAAAAAAAGTGGGGATCTGAAAATGAGTTGGAATTTAAAATCAACTCCATCTCGCTACTCAGCGAGATTCGAGGCCGATTAATCAAAGGTCTGAAGGTCAATATCAATTTGAATGATTTGACTTACGAGTTGATGGAAAAATTAGAAAGCATTACATCAAAGTACAAGGGAGAAGCCAAATTGTATATTGAGGTTTTAGACCAACAAGAGAACATCAGCCTCGAGCTTTTCTCCAAAAAAATCAAAGTAGATCCCAGTGCTGAGTTGATCAAGGAATTGAAACTCATGCCAGAAGTTGCCTATAAAATCATGGATCGTTAACCAATAGCTTAAAAATCACCCTCCTTCCAGCAATTAATTAAAATTGAACGGAACTTATTCGGATTCAATTGCATTTTGCTGATATATTTGAAAAAAGAACCTTACCTGAAAGCATCCCATGGCAAAAGCAATTGAAATTACCGACGCAAACTTT
>JACCEB010025315.1_pt1 | contig 11730 bp, 10 predicted proteins | sample 7454761 | NCBI WGS metagenome assembly JACCEB01 (sample SAMN15323454, study PRJNA562643) | freshwater metagenome | isolation source: river surface water | place: USA:Blue River Watershed | collected 2017-08-18 | reverse complement strand
GTCACATGTAAACGTGGATCAAAAAAAATAGTGCCTCCCGTTTGGCGAAGACGATAATTCAATTCCCAATCCTGAGCCCGGATAAATCGTTCATCGAAGCCACCAACTGCAATCACTGCCGAACGAAGAAAAACGCCCAAGTAAACAGTGTCCACATACCCAGCTTTGCCACCTGTATGAAATCTAGATGCGCCTACTCCTAAGGGACTTCGCATTGCGGCGGCGACGCTTCTTTCAAATGAAGATTTTCCCTCTGCTCCCATGACTCCGCCAACATTTACGGCGCCACTTGATTTCATCACTTCAATGGCTTGAGAAACATAATTTTTTTGTAGCTCAGAATGCGCATCAACTCTTACGATGACAGGGTTTTTTGATTTGTTAATGGCTGCATTTAATCCTGCTGCGGTTCTTCCACTGGGATTTTCGACCAATGTGATTCGAGAATCCGATGAAGCTAACTCCAGTGCTATTTGATTGGTTTTATCTTGCGAAGGTCCGAGTGCCAGAATTACTTCAAGTGAGCCGGAATAATCTTGAGAAAGTATGGAATTAATAGCATTGGCTAAATGCAACTCTTCATTAAGAACGGGAAGAACGACAGAAACACCGGGCAAATTGGTCCCCGGTGAGAGAGATAACTCAATTCCTGATGTCGCCATAACCCCTACACGCTATCGTCCAAGTACGCTCTACCCGTGAATACTACGCGAGGAATTAAGGCGCTCACTGTTTTATCAGTAAGCGTTGTACTCGTATCTGCTTTTTCTTGGTTAGCCCTTGGTCAGGTCAGTGGCTCGATTAAGCGAATTGACGTATTTGGAAAATTAGATTCTCGTCCTGAGAAAACTTCTAAAGCTCTGAACTATTTGCTTGTTGGTTCAGATACGCGAGAAGGGCTCACTAAAGAGCAGATGAAGGTGCTTCGTGTTGGAAGTACAAAGACTGCCGCTGGTGGTCGTTCTGACACGATGTTACTTGTTCACATAAGCAAAGCGCGTGATAAGGCAATGATTGTTTCGCTACCTAGAGATTCGCTCGTCACAATTCCTGCGCATCGCAGTTCTGATGGCACAAAAGATATTGGTGTGAGTAAATCAAAGATTAATGCCGCCTTTGCATGGGGTGGCGCACCTCTGTTAATTGAAACTGTAGAACTTGCGACAAACCTACGTATTGATCACTACATCGAAATCAACTTTGCGGGATTCGCCAAGATTGTTGATGCACTGGGCGGTATTGAAGTCTGTACGAAGAAGGACATTGATGATCCAAAGAGCCATCTCGTGCTTGCCGCTGGAGTTCATACACTCAACGGAATCGAATCACTTAAGTATGTTCGAACTCGAGACATTGATGGACTAGGTGACATCGGGCGTATGCAGCGCCAGCAACAATTCATGAGTTCTGTACTTAGAAAAGCAACGAGCACAGGGGTTTTGCTAAACCCAATTAAACTTGTGAATTTCTTTAATGCTGCAATTTCTACAGTCAAAACCGATTCAGCATTAAATGAATCAGATTTACTGACTCTTGCTAAGCAGTTGCGTAACTTATCTGCGAGCAAAGTTCGAACACTGACTGTTCCAATTGACAATCCAAACGCATACGCAGAAGGTGTTGGATCAGTTGTTACTTGGGATCCAGTTCTAGCCGGTGAACTCTTTCAGAGATTGCGAGATGATCTGCCAATTGTTGATGAAGTAGTCCCATCACCTAATGCGTCTGCAACTGCTAAGCCAGAGAAAACAATCATCGATAAATTCAAGACACGAACCGCTGATGAAAATCCATGCGGAGAACTGAAATAGGATTCTCACTATGGCGCTAAAGCTCTCAGTTGTTGGTTGTGGTTATTTAGGAGCTACACACGCCGCTTGTATGTCTTCCTTGGGATTTGAAGTTATCGGGGTTGATACAGATCCTGAAAAGATCGCGTTACTCTCAAAAGGTGAGTTGCCTTTCTATGAACCTGGACTTGATTCTTTACTTGCAAGCGAGATAAAAACGGGTCGCCTCACATTCACAACTGATTTCTCGGCTGTTGCAGATGCCGATGTTCACTTTATTTGCGTAGGAACACCACAGAGCAAAGATGGATTAGCAGCAGACCTTACCTACGTTAAATCAGCAGTCGCAGCAATCGCTCCCTATTTGAAAAAGGGTTCACTAGTAGTTGGAAAATCAACAGTTCCAGTTGGAACTGCACAAGGATTGCGCGATCAATTAGCGCAGAGTGCGCCACAATCAGATTTGGCTTGGAATCCAGAGTTTTTGCGAGAAGGTTTCGCTGTTGAAGACACGCTAACTCCAAATCGTTTAGTTGTCGGAGTTGCCAATGATCGTGCAGAAGATGTTCTTAAAGAGGTTTATAAGCCAATTATTGATCTAGGTACGCCATGGATTAGAGCAGATCTTCCAACATCAGAGTTAGTCAAGGTTGCTGCAAACTCCTTCCTTGCAACCAAAATTTCATTTATCAATGCGATGGCTGAAGTGTGTGAAGCAGCCGGTGGTGATGTAACCGTGCTTGCTAAGGCAATTGGTTATGACCCAAGAATCGGAAACCGTTTCTTGCAAGCAGGTATTGGCTTTGGTGGTGGATGTCTTCCAAAAGATATCCGTGCATTTATGGCTCGCGCAGAAGAGTTAGGCGCTAAGCAGGCTCTCGAATTTTTGCGGGAAATCGATGCGATTAACTTGCGAGCCCGTCAGCGAGTAATTGATGTTGTTCGCGCTGAACTCACAGAAGATCTCACTTCATACAAGATTGCCGTACTCGGTGCTGCATTTAAACCAGATAGCGATGATGTTCGAGATTCTCCAGCGTTAGATATCGCCGCACAATTACAGGCGGCAGGTGCTGCAGTTGTTGTTCACGATCCAAAAGCAATCGAGAATGCTCGTAAGCGTTTCCCAAAGCTTGGCTTTGCGGTAAGTGTTGAAGAGTGTGTGAAGGATTCAGATTTGATTCTGCACCTGACCGAATGGCGCGAATATCGCGAATTAGATCCAAAAGCACTGGCATCACTAGTCCGTAAAAAAATTGTTATTGATGGCAGAAATGCATTGGACCGCGATAAATGGCGAGCTTCTGGATGGAAATTTCATGCGTTAGGTCGGACCGATTAACACGCAAGAAGAAATCAATCGGGTACTTCAGTACAAAACGTGGGCAATTTTAGGACTCAGTAATAACCCTGATCGTGCGGCTTATTCGGTAGCAGCGCTTCTAAAGCAAAAGGGTCACACGATTATTCCGGTTCACCCTAAGGCCGAAACTGTGCATGGTGAAAAAGGGTACGCAACACTTGAAGAAATTCCAGTAAAGGTTGATGTGGTTGATTTCTTTATTAATTCAGAGCTTGTAGCCCCTCAAGTCGACGTTGCTATCGCACTCGGCGCCAAAGCTATCTGGCTTCAGCTTGGAGTAATTGATGCAGAGTCAGTTGCGAAGGCAGAGGCTGCTGGTTTAACAGCAATTATGGATAGGTGTCCTGCGATTGAGTACCGCAAAAAGTAATTCTTTTCGGCATCATTCATCAATTTCTCCACTCATGTAATCAACAGCGTGCTCTATTTCTGATTGCAATTCTGCAAGGTCTTTTCCAAAAGCGTTGATGTGACCAACCTCAAGACCTGGACGTACCTGCTTTGAATACATATGAAACTTGAGCGAAGGGTTTCGCGCCATTAAGTGAAGGTATGGGCGATACATATCGGTCTTATTCTTTCCGACAATGTTTCCCATTACGGCGAAGTCATTTGTCATGGATGGATCGCCGAGTGGAAGATCAAGAATTGCACGAAGATGCTGTTCGAATTGGCTCGTTCGTGAAGCGTCAATACTCCAATAACCTGAAGTACTTGGGTGCATGACAAGTTTATTCACAAGTAATTCTTCATTTTTTACAAGAATCTGAACTTCCATTACGCCAATCAGTTTTACTTTTGCAGCAGTATCTAGTGCAATTTTTTGTGCCTGTTCGTTCATCTGAGTGCTCATGTGAGGTACCGGAGTAATTGTCATCGTGCATACTCCGTCACTCTTAACTACGTGTGTTGGTGCCCAAGTAGTTGCTTGAGCGTGTGGCGAACGGGCAACGAGTACAGCAATTTCGTAATCAAAATCTATTGAATCTGCGGTGTTCTTTTTCTGGCGTGAATGCTCGAGAGTTTCAGAACCTGGACGGACTCTTACGCCAGATACTTCTAAGGCTTTTATGATGCTTAAGGGAACTAGTTCGTGCTCGAAGGTGACAACATCGCACTGTTGTGCGAATTTCTTTACTGCTTCAAGATCTTTGTAATCACCAATCACGCAATGCGTTACTTGTGCAGCGCTATCTTCGTTACTTGATGCGAACGGAATTAACTTAATGCCCAACGCTGTTGCTGGCCCAATCATCATTCGTGCGAGTTGGCCTGCGCCAATTACGCCAACGACTGGGTATTCAGATTTCACAGAAGTTATCTTATTGGCGGCTTGGCTCGCCACTGACGTAATTCAATACCCTCCACTAGTACGGTACGGGTATGGACCGTGATTCAGGGCAAGATAACTAAATGCCAAAAATTATTCTTGCTTCTCAATCAACTTCTAGACGCAGACTCTTGGAGTCTGCTGGGCTGTTTCCACAAATCATGGTGAGTCATGTTGATGAGGAAACGGATTTCTTTAATGCCATGGCACCTCAAGACATGGTTATTGCATTGGCAATCACTAAAGCGCACACAATTCGTGAACAAATCGATTTTCCAGCAATCATTATTGGTTGCGACTCAACCTTTGAATTCGAAGGTGAATCACTCGGCAAGCCCGGTGTTGCACACGTTGCTAGGCAGCGGGCCCAAAGAGTTCGAGGAAAATCCGGATATTTGCATACGGGTCATTGTGTGATCGATACAAGCCAAGGGCGAGAGATAAGTGATCGAATAACTACGAAAGTCACTTTTGCAGATATGTCAGATGCTGAAATAGATGATTACATTAATTCTGGTGAACCTCTCCACGTAGCGGGTGGCTTTACTCTCGATGGTTACAGCTCCCCTTTCATTCCAACTATCGAAGGTGACTACACAAATGTTGTTGGTATCTCAATGCCTTTTCTTCGTAGCGCGATGAATCAACTTGGATATAGCTGGCCAGAAGTGAAGTTAATGAAATGAAATGCGCTTTGTGACATTATTGACACATGACAAGTGACCAACTGCTCTATAGCGATCCATTGAAGGCTGCCGAACAAGCCGCGGCTGATATTGCCAAACGCACAGGCGTAATTTCTCATGACATCGCATTAGTTATGGGTTCTGGATGGGTCGATGCAGTTTCAGCACTCGGTACGCCAGATTACGAATGCAACGCTGATGAAATCACTGGATTTCTTCCACCTGCTGTCGAAGGTCACTCAGGAAAGATTCGTTCCTATTCCATAAAGAGTGGGGACAAAGTTTTACGGGCACTTGTTTTTCTTGGACGTACACATTTATATGAAGGCAAAGGAATCGAACCTGTTGTTCATGGCGTCAGAACTGCCGTTAAATCTGGTTGCAAAGTGGTTATTCTTACAAATGCATGTGGCGGAATTAATAAAGATTATTCGGTCGGTCAACCAGTTTTGATTCGTGACCATATTTCTCTCACTGCAACATCACCACTAATCGGGGCGCACTTTGTTGATTTAACTGATCTATACAGCAAGCGCATCAGATCTATTGTGAAGAGCGCAGATTCATCACTAGCAGAAGGTGTCTACGTCCATTGGCGCGGACCAACATATGAAACGCCTGCTGAGATTCTGATGATGAGAGCTATGGGCGCAGATTTAGTTGGAATGTCTACAGTTCCAGAAGCAATCGCAGCGCACGCATTAGGTGCAGAAGTTCTTGGAATCTCCCTAGTAACAAATGCTGCTGCAGGTGTAACAGGAGAAAAACTCAATCACGAAGAAGTTATTGCCGCTGGAAAAGCCGCAGCAACTCGCATGGGAACTCTTCTCAAGGAAGTAATTCCGAAGTTACTCTAGGTTTATGGATTCAAATCTTCTCGCCGAAGTTCGTGCATGGATTGAAGATGATCCAGATCCAAAAACAGTTGCAGAGTTAAACGCACTCATTGAAGCAGCAGATGAAGTAACTCTACGTAAATTTTTCGCAGGGTTCCTGGAGTTCGGCACTGCTGGTTTGCGGGGTCCACTTGGACCTGGTCCTTCATGCATGAATCAAGCCGTTGTGGGAAAAACTGCAGCTGGAATTGTTAAATACATGAAAGAGCGTGCACTTACATCCGTTGTGATTGGGCGCGATGCTAGACATGGATCAGAAGTTTTTGAACGCATAAGTGCTGAGATTTTTAGTGGTGCTGGTCTTAATGTTTCAGTGTTGCCACGCCCTTTGCCAACACCCGTACTCGCTTTTGCAGTAAATGAATTGGGTGCAGACGTTGGAATTATGGTCACCGCTAGCCACAATCCTGGAAGCGATAATGGTTACAAAGTTTATTTGGGTGGCGAAGTTGATGGAGTTACTTACCGCGGCTCTCAGATAATTTCTCCTGCGGATAAACAAATTTCAGCTCACATTAAGAGCATTCAATCACTCAAAGAAGTGACACGAAGTTCGAGCTGGCAGATTCTTGATGAAGATATTGTCGAAAAATACATCGATCGAACAAAAGTTCTAGCGCCACGACCAGGTGACCTAAAGATTGTTTACACAGCTATGCATGGTGTTGGCACCAAAACTTTGCAACGTGTTTTTCATCGCGCAGGTTTTCCATCCCTAATTCTTGTTCAATCTCAAGCGCAACCAGATCCTGATTTTCCAACATTGCCATTTCCTAATCCCGAAGAGTCAGGAGCACTCGACCTGGCGCTTGAAACAGCAAAAACTTTTGATGCAGATTTGGTGATTGCAAACGATCCTGATGCTGACCGTTGCTCAGTGGCAATTAAAGATCATGATCTCGGGTGGAGAGCGCTTCGTGGAGATGAAATTGGCGCAATTCTTGGCGAAGTAATCGCAAAAAGTACACAATCTGGAACTCTGGCTAACTCAATAGTTTCATCTTCAGTTCTGTCTAAAATCGCTACTGCTCACAATTTAGATTTTGAAGAAACGCTCACTGGCTTTAAGTACATTGCCAAGATTCCTAACCTGATTTTTGGATATGAAGAAGCAATTGGATTCTGTGTTGATTCACATACAGTTAATGATAAAGATGGTATATCTGCGGCATTATTGCTCTCTCAAATTGCAACTGATCTAAAGAGTGAGGGAAAGACTCTCATTGATTTACTAGATGAGATCTGGAAAACCTATGGTTTTCACGCAACAGAACAGATTTCTATCCGTGTGACTGACATTGCTGTTATCTCGACCATTATGAATAAATTACGCGCAAATCCACTCTTGGAAATTGCTGGATTTAAGGTTGCATCAATGGATGATTTAGCAAAGCCTGCAAATTCTTTGCCCCCAACAGATGGACTTCGATTCACGCTAGAACAGAACATTCGAATTATCATCCGCCCAAGCGGTACTGAGCCAAAGATCAAGTGCTACATAGAAGTAGTTAACTCTGAAAAAACCATTGCAATGTCCCTACTTGAACAATTACGCCCTTCACTGAGAGAATTACTCTCTTAGTTCAGATGCTTCAATCAAGCGGGAATGGATGAGGTGCATGAAGTACTACGGCCTCATTGATGGTTCTGATTCATCTTTAAAAGAGTTTCTAAATAAACTACCTGGTGTCGACGCAGTTGGTGCAGATGCTCGCGCTGCGATGCTTGCTACTAGAAGCATAAAAACCACAAGTAAGAGATGGGCTATTGATACTGCAATCACAATGGTGGACTTAACAACGCTTGAAGGAGCTGACACCGTAGGAAAAGTTCAGGCACTGTGTTCGAAAGCGGTTCGACCAGATCCCACTGATTTAAGTGTTCCAAGTGTTGGTGCAGTCTGCGTGTACAACGACATGGTTTCAGTTGCCAGAAAACATTTAGATGCAATCGGTGGCGCGCACGTGCCAGTTGCCGCTGTTTCAACTGCATTTCCATCTGGCCGCGCATCAATGAAGGTAAAGATTCAAGATACACAAGATGCTATAGATGCCGGTGCTGGTGAAATTGATATGGTTATCGATCGCGGTGCGTTTTTATCAGGCAATTACATTGAAGTATTTAATGAAATAGTTGCGATTAAAGAGATTTGTGGCGAAAAAGCGCACCTAAAAGTTATCTTTGAAACTGGCGAATTAGTTACATATGACAACGTTCGCAAGGCTTCTTATTTAGCCATGCTAGCCGGAGCAGATTTCATCAAAACTTCCACAGGCAAAGTTGCGCCTGCAGCTACTCCCCCTGTCGTGCTTGTCATGCTTGAGGCTGTTCGTGATTTCTATGAAATGGCAGGCGTGCGCATTGGCGTAAAACCTGCGGGCGGAATTCGCAACACCAAGGATGCAATCAAGCAATTGGTATTGGTTAATGAGACTGCGGGTCCAGAGTGGCTAACTCCATCTCTTTTTAGAATTGGCGCCAGCGCACTTCTTAATGATTTATTGATGCAACGCATGAAAATGGATGATGGCTACTACGCTAGCCCTCAGTACGTGACGATCGATTAATGGAGAATTTCGCATGACTTTCGAATATGCACCGGCGCCTGAATCTCGCGCCAGCGTCTCCATCAAGCCCAAGTACGGGCATTACATCGGTGGAAAATTCGTTGCAGGCGAAAAGCACTTCCCAACAATTAACCCTGCCACCGAAGAAGTCCTTAGTTCTATTGCACTCGGCAGCAAAAAAGATATTGATGCAGCAGTTAAGGCTGCCAAGAAAGCCTTGGATATGCATTGGTCCAAACTTTCAGGGCGCGAACGTGGAAAATACCTTTTTCGCATAGCTCGAATTCTGCAAGAACGTGCGCGCGAATTTGCAGTCCTTGAAAGTTTAGATAATGGAAAACCGATTAGAGAATCACGTGATGTTGATGTTCCACTTGCTGCTGCGCACTTTTTTTATCACGCGGGTTGGGCAGACAAACTCGAATTTGCCGGTGTTGGAACTAAAGCAAAACCTCACGGAGTTGTAGGACAGATTATTCCTTGGAATTTTCCACTTCTGATGTTGGCGTGGAAAGTGGCTCCCGCCCTTGCCACCGGCAACACAGTTGTACTTAAACCTGCTGAAACCACGCCCCTGACCGCACTGCTATTCGCAGAAGTATGTGAGCAAGCAGGATTACCTGCAGGAGTTGTAAACATTGTTACCGGCGATGGATCAACTGGTGCTCTGATTGTGAATCATCCTGGCATTAACAAAATTGCTTTTACCGGTTCGACTGAAGTTGGAAAAATCATCGCTGAATCAGTCGCAGGAACATCAAAGAGTGTGACTCTCGAACTTGGTGGTAAAGCAGCAAACATCGTCTTTGAAGATGCTGCTATTGATGAGAGCGTAGAAGGAATCGTTAATGGAATTTTCTTTAACCAAGGTCACGTCTGCTGCGCGGGGTCAAGACTTATTATTCAAGAGAGCATCTCTAATGAGTTCATTAAGAAGTTACAGAAGCGCATGGAAAAAATTCGCGTAGGAGATCCTTTAGATAAGAACACAGATTTGGGCGCAATTAATTCACGTGCTCAATTAGAGAAAATCAAAGAGTTATCACTTGCCGGCGACGCCGAAGGTGCAGAGCGTTGGAGTCCACAGTGTTCAATGCCAGATAAGGGTTTCTGGTTTGCTCCAACGATCTTTACTGGCGTTACTCAATCTCACAGAATCGCACGCGAGGAAATCTTTGGACCAGTTCTATCTGTTTTAACATTTCGCACTCCACAAGAGGGTATCGATAAAGCAAATAACACTCCCTTTGGATTATCAGCTGGTGTCTGGAGCGAAAAGGGATCTAAGACTCTATGGGCAGCACAGAAGTTAAAGGCTGGTGTTATCTGGACAAATACATTCAATAAATTTGATCCAACAAGTCCATTTGGTGGATACAAAGAGTCTGGTTGGGGGCGTGAAGGCGGTCGCCATGGTCTGACTGCTTATCTCAAAGGAGTAACTCATGAGTAAGCGCATTGATGTGAAAAAGACATACAAGTTATTTATTGGTGGAGCATTTCCACGCACTGAATCTGGTCGCACATATGAAATCAAAAATGCACGTGGTGAATTCATTGCAAATCCATGTTTAGCATCTCGCAAAGATCTAAAGGATGCAGTCGTTGCTGCGCGTGCTGCGCAATCAGGTTGGGCGCACGCAACTGCATATAACCGTGGGCAAATCCTTTACCGAATTGCTGAAATGCTCGAAGGTCGATGCGATCAATTCGCTGCAGAAATTTGCGAAATCACTGGAGTTACTCCAAAGAAAGCACAGGATGAAGTTGAAGCAAGCATCGATCTTCTAGTTTGGTATGCGGGTTGGACAGATAAAATCAGTGCACTAGATGGTGCAACAAACCCGGTTGCTGGGCCTTATTACAACTTCACAATTCCAGAAGCACTTGGGGTTGTGGGATTTATTGCCCCAAAGAAGTCTGCACTCCTTGGATTTGTTGCAGGTATCGCACCAATAATCGCTAGTGGAAATACAGTGATTGCCCTTGCAAGTGAGAGTGCTCCTCTGCCTGCAATGAGCCTTGCAGAAGTTATTGCAACTAGTGATGTTCCTGCAGGTGTTGTAAACATCTTGACTGGAAAGAGTGCCGAGCTTGCTCCTTGGTTTGCTTCTCACATGGATATCGATGGCTTAGATATATCTGGCTTAGAGTCAAAGTTAGTTGCAGAAGTTAAAAAAGCTGGTGCGCAAAACTTAAAGAGAATTCACTCATTTAAAGAAATTTCTTCACCTGCGCGAATCTTGGCCTTTATGGAATCCAAGACGGTCTGGCACCCAATAGGCGTTTAGTTAAAAGTTCGGATCAATTGTTTTAAGCCACAATTGACGAATACCTTCAACATCTAAATCAAGAGTTACATCAACTTTTGCTGCGTTTTCTAATCTAAGTGGTTCAATTTCTAGTTCAAGAGCTGGTCTGCGATCAACAATAGTTTGGCCACGAGCAGGACCTGCAGATGTATCGACAACTACATCAAAGCGCTGCGTGGTAACTAATTCTGGTGCAATCACACTCGCTACAGCGCCGTAATCCCCCAAAGTAACTGGTGAACCAATACGTTCAACGAATGCATTGATTAATCTTCCAGCGAATTGTGCACATGGATCGGCGGATTTAGATAGTTTGTCCGCTTCTTCTGCGCTGACGCAAGGACGCATAAAAACATCAAGTCCATACATTGTGATTGGAATTCCACTTTGGAAAACAATTGCAGCGGCTTCAGGGTCATGCCACACATTAAATTCGGCAGCAGGAGTTGCATTTCCTGCAGAAGCTGAACCGCCCATCAAAACGATTCGCTTTAACTTCTTTGCACTCTCAGGAAATGCACGCAAGAACAGGGCAATATTTGTTAGTGGCGCCAAAGGAACTAGAGTCACTGGCTCAGGTGATTGATCAACTAAATCACGGAGCAATTCAATTGCAGATCGTGAATCCACGCTTCTGCGAGAAGGTGGTAAACCTAAATCACCCATTCCATCTTCACCATGTACATACTCTGCGTACTGTGATTGACCTAAGAGTGGTCGAATAGCACCTCGTGCAACTGGAATATCTCCTGCTCCAGCAGCATCTAGAACCTGAAGTGTGTTTGC
>JACCEB012061020.1_pt1 | contig 11731 bp, 8 predicted proteins | sample 7454761 | NCBI WGS metagenome assembly JACCEB01 (sample SAMN15323454, study PRJNA562643) | freshwater metagenome | isolation source: river surface water | place: USA:Blue River Watershed | collected 2017-08-18 | reverse complement strand
CGAACACGTGTCGGCAATGCCGAGCCAGTAATCAATATTGTTCGCTTCTCTTGCCTCGCAAATACTGCAGTTTGAGGACCCTCCATCAAATCCAAACTGCAGCGCCGCACCCACAACAACGTCGCGGACATCGTTCGACTGTGCAGTTGGCTGAATGCTTAAGGTCTCCAAATTGTCAACAAACTGGCACAAGTTCACGGCCGGAGCAGCAACCCCGATCTCACGGATCTGATCGAGCTTCACAAGATCGATTCCTGAAAACGAAACAATGAGATTGGCATTCTCAATGTCGAACGCGGTTGCGCTGATTGCTTCTTCTTCAATTTTTCGAATCTCTTCAGGCAATTCTGGTGTTTCTAAACCAGTAATGATTTCAGGCTCGATCAACACACGCACTCGTGCGTCAAACGTTCGACGTTCTGTTGCTAGAGCCGAAGACAGCAGCATGGCCGAGATGACCCCGACTGTTGCATCTCGATCGGACACCAAAATAGTGAAAGCTTCGTACCCCACAGATACTTAACGCACCCGAACCGAATTTGGTGACATCCGCATGAGTGTCAGGTTGTCAAACGGGTGTACCACGTTTTCATTGTACAAATTATGGGACAGAGACTATGGAAACCCCTTTCCACTGCACGGGGAGAGTTTCGATTGACCGCCACCAGCGCCTCTCCAAATCTGATCTACCCTTATATAAAGGGTGTTCCTCCGCTCTGGATATATGGCAAAACACCTCCGAAACGCCTACCCCGCAAGGAATCAGGGCCCTGAGTTGAGATTCTTGACACACCCTGCCGCCAAATGGATAAAGTTGGAGTCTCATATCCAATCAGGGGGACCAATGTCAGAAATTCAAGAGTCAATTAACAACGTCGTGGACGCACCTAAGGGTGTTTCGCGTCGTCGCTTTATCCAAGGCGCTGCAGCAGCTTCAGCTGGTGCCGCAGTCATTGGATTGTCAGCATGTGGCGGAAGTGATTCCGGTGCATCAAAAGGAATTAACGGAACAACACTTCGCATTGCAACTGGTAAGCAAGTACACCCTGCTGCTCCATGGGAAACATCAGACGGAAGTCTTTTCATTCTGAGCAATGTTGGTGAATGGTTGTGCTACCAATTGGCAGACGGAACTCTAGAGCCACGTATCGCCGAGAGCTGGGAAGCAAACGCAGACGCAACTTCTTGGACTTTCAAGATCCGCGAAGGCGTTATGTTCAACGACGGAACTCCACTCACTGTGGACGACATTGTTTACACCTTCACGTCAATATTCACCGCAGACCCATCCCGCTCAAAGGGAATCTTTGAGGGAACCCTTCTTCCAGAGGGCGTAGTCAAGGTTGACGAGAACACCGTTCGCTTCGATCTGTTGAAGCCAACAGGTAACTTCCCATACAGCGTTGGTTCAACTTCGTACGGTATGTGCATCATCAAGAATGGAGCCGATGGCGGTAAAGCATGGACAGAGACCATGATTTCTGCTGGCCCATGGAAGATGGAAAGTTATGTTGAAACTGAAAAGACCGTGTTCGTAAAGAACGAATACTATTGGGACTCAAACTTTAAGCCAGAGTTTGATCGTCTTGAACTGGTTCAGTTCGTTTCACTCGCAACTGCATTACCACAGTTGAACACGGGTGAAATTGACTTTGCTGCGCAGATCAACGCAGCAGATGCTTTGGCACTTGACCAAGAAAAGTTCACCGTTGGAACAGTAAAGGCCGGCGCTGGATTCGCACACGTACACATGCGTTGCAACTTCGGTCCGTTCATGGATAAGCGTGTTCGTCAGGCAGCAGCTTTGACACTTGACCGTGAAGGTTATGTAGCTGGCGTACTTTCAGGCATCGGTGGCGTTGTTGGTAACGACAGCGTGATGGATCCTTACCCAACTGCAGACACCAGCGTTCCACAGCGAACTAAGGACATCGAAAAGGCGAAGGCTCTTATGGCTGAAGCTGGTGTACCAAACGGATTTGACGTGCAGTTGTCATCATGGGCACGTGACGACATCAACAACTACGCCGAGTTCATCAAGACATCATTTGCTGAAATCGGAATCAATGTTGAGTTGGTCATCGACGGTTCAGACGGCGGCGGTTCGGTGTACTACACCTACGACCCATACCCATCCGAGAAGGGCAAAGTATTCGAATACGACAACAACTCGTGGTTGGCTTCGAACCTTGGCATCGTGGACTGGGCAGGTCGTGGTGTTCCAGACCAATACCTCCTCCGCGAATGGCGCTCAACCGCAGACTGGTCAGCAGCACAATTGTGGGATGATGCCCTCGACGCTGCGATTGACGAGTACATCGCTGGAACATCTTTTGAGGTTCAGCAGGCTGCAAGTAAGAAGATTCAAGAGCTCTCTCTTGACCTCACTCCTTACATTTTGGCCTACACGTCTAACCTCGTCACCGCTGGCCGCAAGGGCCTTGAAGGTGTCGTGGTGAACGCGATGGGTCAGATTGACGCTCGTAACGCTAAGAACGCCTAGCACTTCTCCCCGCTAGGGGTGATTCAAGAAAGACCCGGTTCGCATTAGCGAACCGGGTCTTTTTGCGTGTTGGGGTTAACAAAATGATGTTCAGGAAATTAGTCACAATCACCAAGCCCTGTATATGATTTTCACTTCGCATGAAGAAATACATATTGAACCGCTTGGGGCTATCGGTCGTGACAATGTTCATTGTCGCCACGATTGTTTTCTTCCTCACACGCATCTTGCCTGGCAACGTCGCGCGTCGATACTTGGGAAAGAGTGCGACGGAAGAGGATTTAGTCAAGTTCAATGCCAAGTTTGGTCTTGACCAGCCGCTGCTCACACAGTTCTACCGTTGGCTTCGTGATTTGTTGACTGGCGATTTAGGAACATCTATGGCATTCAACAAGCCAGCATCTGAGTTGCTTCTGCCAGCTATTGGTTACTCATCACGATTAGCTTTGATGTCATTTCTCATCATTGTTCCTCTCAGCATCGCTGGAGGGATCGTTGCAGCTATGTACCGCGGCAAACTTGTTGATCGAATTCTCACAGTCGGTGGGCTTTCTGCTGCAGTAATCCCAGAGTTCGTGTGGGCAGTAACCCTGATCTTGGTCTTTGGTGTCACCCTTAAAGTGCTTCCAGTTACTGCCTTTCCAACACGAGGTGATCCGACGTTCTTCTCCCAGATCGAGCATCTCATTCTTCCGTCAACCGCATTGTTGCTCGTGCTCTTTGGGTACATTGCGCGAATCACACGCGCAAGCGTTATTGAAGCTCTTGAATCTGACTACATGCGTACAGCAGTGCTTAAAGGACTCAGTCGTCGTCGCGCAGTAGTTACCCACGTTCTGCGTAATGCATTACTTCCATCAATCGCCGTTATTGCATCACAAGTGCCTTACCTTGTTGGTGGTCTTGTTGCTGTTGAAATCGTGTTCAACTACCCAGGATTCGGAACGATCTTGCGTGATGCGGTCGGTGGACGGGACTATGCAGTACTGCAAAGTGGGGTAATGCTGACAAGCCTTGTAATTGTGCTGTTCCAATTGGCAGCCGACATTTTGTTTGCAGTGCTCAATCCCCGAATTCGAAGCAGGATTTCCGAATGAACACGACAACATCTTCAGCACGAACAAAATCAAACGCTGAGCGCAAAGCGATCCGCGCGGAGCGTTTTCAGTTGCTTCGTCGCAATAAAGCTTTCCTCTTTGGTGCTTTCATTTTAAGTTTTTGGCTATTGATTGCAGTTTTCGGAAGCATGATTGCGCCTCACCCTTACGACGCAATGGACTTCATGGCTGTATCCAAGAAGCCATCGAGTACTTATTGGTTCGGTACCAACAAACTTGGACAGGACGTTTTTTCACGAGTCCTTGCTGGTACTCAATTGATCGTGTGGATGTCGTTTCTAGCAACGGCGTTGGGAACCATAATTGGCGGAACGCTTGGCTTGGCAGCCGGATATTTCAAGGGTTGGTTTGACATTGTTTTGATGCGGCTACTTGAGGCAATTTCGGCTATTCCGGTTCTAATTGTTGCGCTACTCGCAATTGCAGCGCTAGATGGTCAATCAAGTGGCATCACCGTTGGTGTCATTGGTTTTGTATTTGCCCCAAACATTGCTCGCACTGTTCGCGCAGCAGTGCTCAGTGAAGCCGAACTTGAATATGTGGCTGCTGCGCGATTGCGCGCCGAGCGCACTCCGCACATCTTGTTTAAGGAAATTCTTCCCAATGTGTTGCCTCCGATCATTGTTGAGTTCACCGTGCGCCTTGGCTACGCAATTTTTGCGATAGCGACCTTGTCATTCCTTGGCGCAGGCGTAGAAGCAGGATCACCCAACTGGGGCTCACAGATTTCAGAGAACTGGGCTTTCATTTTTAGCAATATGTGGTGGCCAACGCTTTTCCCTGCGGTTGCTATTGCATCGCTTGCGGTAAGCGTCAACTTGATTTCGGATGGATTGCTTGAGGTATTTGAAGTATGAGCACTACCCCATCCCTCGAATTACGCGAACTTCAGGTTCAATACACCGTTCGTGGCATCGAAAAAGATGTTCTCCGTGGCGTCTCATTTTCAATTGCCCCTGGTGAGGCCTATGGACTCGTTGGCGAGTCGGGTTGTGGCAAGTCGACCGCAGCCTTTGCGGCAATGAGATACCTTCCTCGCAACGGCAAGATCTCTGGTGGTCAGATTCTGTTTGAAGGCAACGACATGACCGCCATGTCCGCAGACGAAGTAAGCGGCTTGCGCAAATCGGCAATTTCGATGGTGTACCAGAACCCAATCGCTGCGCTAAACCCAACCGTGCGTATTGGCGATCAGGTTTCCGAGGTATTCGAATTACTTGGCGAATCAGAGTCTGAAGCTATGAAGCACGCATCTGAAGCTCTTGCTCGCGTGCAAATAGCAGATGTTGACAGCGTGATGCGTCGTTATCCGCACCAACTTTCCGGCGGCATGGCCCAGCGCGTCGTGATTGCAATGGCACTCGCAACTAACCCTCGCCTATTGGTAATGGACGAACCGACAACTGGTCTTGATGCAACGGTAGAAGCCGAAGTTCTTGAATTAGTTCGCAACCTACGTCGTGAGACCGGCACCGCGGTGCTGTTCATTTCGCACAACCTGGGTGTGATTCGCCACATGTGTGATCGCGTTGGCGTGTTGTACGCAGGCTCACTTGTTGAGCAGGGCACGACAGAAGAAATCTTCAACAATCCAAGCCACCCATACACCGTTGGTCTGTTGCGTTGCATCCCACGAGGTGGTTTGCACAAAAACACAGACCGTCTTGACACCATCCTCGGAACTCCTCCAGCACTTGGCGCAAAGTTTGATGGATGCGTATTTGTCGATCGGTGCGCTCTCGTCGAAGATCGTTGTCGCACCACCATGCCAGAAGCAGTCCAAGTAGGGCCACAACACATTGCACGATGCTTCAATCATGACAAGGCACAATCAATGCCTCGAGCAATTGATGCTGTTCAAGTAAGTGTGTCTGCTCCGGTAAATCGCCCTTCAACTGGTACGCGTTTGCTCAACATCGATCATCTGTCAAAAGCATTTACTCAAGAGGGTCGTACCGTACGCGTTGTCAATGATGTTTCACTGTCAGTTGGTGTCGGTGAAACACTTGGCCTTGTAGGTGAATCTGGCGCAGGAAAAACCACTATCGCCAAATTGATTCTTGGTCTCACTGGTTCCGACAGCGGAAGCAATGTGGTGCTTGACGGAAAGACGCTTGCTGCCACTCTTGGTAAGCGCGACGTTGCAGACGTTGGCGCGATGCAGATCGTATTTCAAAATCCCGATCAAGCACTCAATCGCCGACACAGCGTTACGCGCATCGTTTCGCGAGCAGTGCAAAAACTACGTGGACTGGATGGAAGCGAATCCGATGATCGTGCTCATGAATTGTTGTCGGGTATGCGTGTTGAAGCATCACTGCACAGCGCTCGCCCTACTCAATTATCAGGTGGTCTCAAGCAACGCGTAGCCATTTCGCGCGCATTCGCAGGCTCACCTCAACTTGTGGTTTGCGATGAACCAACGTCTGCACTTGACGTATCGGTGCAAGCAACTATTTTGAATCTCCTTGTCGATCTTCAAAAGCAAGATGGAACAAGCTTCATATTCATTTCCCACGACTTGGGCGTCGTTCGCTACATCTCTGACAAGATTGCGGTCCTCTACCTTGGGCGAGTTGTTGAGTTTGGCGATTCAAACCAGGTATTTGGTGGCCCTCACCATCCGTATACAGAAGCGCTCCTATCGTCAGTACCCAACATTGATGGCTCAGTACGCAAACGCATTCCTCTTGCGGGCACTGTGCCAAGCCCATCAAACCCACCATCTGGCTGCGTACTTAACCCACGTTGCCCACGCATGGCAGGCAGTGGCGTTGAAGGTTTGTGCACCACAGTTGAGCCAGAACTCAAAGAAGTTGAACCTGGCCACTTTATGCGTTGCCACATACCGTTCGATCAATTACGCACAACACAACAAAGTTAGCTTTTGCGTGTCCGCTAACTTTTGTTAGCGCTGATATACCAGTAAATCGTGCCTTTGGCGGCTTGACGGCGGTCGTATCTCACCCCTAGTCTTTCGTCACATGCCATCCGGCACTAAACAAATGGGGGGATATTTCATGACAATGAACGTCAAACGTTCACGTCGAGTTCGCCAAATCGCAATAGGTTTGGGTCTCGCACTTGCAGTTTCTACTGTCGGCGTTTCCGGCAGTAGCGCGGCAAAAGTTCAAGCAGCCAAATCAGGCGGGTCAATAACGGTTGGTATTTTCGATACCTTTCCAGGTTGGGGTCCAAAAGATAACCCTGCTAACTCCGCATTGATGGCAGCAAAGACTATCTACGAAACTCTTTTCGAGTTAAATGCAGACGGTCGTTATGTTCCATACCTTGCTAAGTCGATCACACCAAGTTCTGACTTCAAGACTTGGACACTCAAATTGCGTGAGGGCATTACTTTCACGGACGGTACCAAGTTTGATGCTGCAGCTGTGAAGGCAAACCTTGATGCATCGAACGGAACCCAAATTCTTACACTCGGTCTCGCAAGGTCAGCTTGCACCGCTGGCACCAACCTCGGTTTCTATTCGAACATCTTGAAGAATACTGTTATCGATCCGTTGACATTGCAGATCAACTTGCACCTTGCCAACTCGGAGATGCCAGAGACGCTGTACGCATCAGGACGCGCATTCATGCGCTCCCCTGCACAGCTCACTGATCCAGCCAAGTGCGGCACCACTCCAATCGGAACTGGGCCTTTCAAGGTAAGTGCATGGTCACAAACTGAAATGACGGTTGTAAAGAACACGAACTACTGGCGTAAAGATTCCGCTGGCGTTCAACTTCCTTACCTCGACAGCATCAAGTTCGTGTATGCAAAAGAATCTGCACAGCGTGCAAACGGTGTGAAGAGCGGAACCTTTGACGCTGTTCAAATGACCTCGGCTTCAGATACCAAACAAATGAAGAGCTTGCGAAACAACAAGTCGTACCAACGCTTGAACTCAGGTGGATTGTGGTATCCATCAATTTGGTTCAACACTGCTATTGCTCCGTTCAACGTGAAGGAATGCCGCTTGGCAGTTTCTGCATCGATTGACCGCGCACAATATGTAAAAGTTCGCTTGAACGGCATTGGTGAAATTGCAACTTCAGTTGTAGGTAAGGCCAGTGATCTATACAACACTGCTGGATTCCAGGGCTATGACGCAGCCAAGGCAAAGACCTTGACAGCAGCATGTGCAAAAGCACTCGGCAAGCCGCTTGAATTCACATTCCCAACCGACACCAGCTCCGACTCACAAGCCAACAGCGCGTTCTTGAAGAACCAACTTGCAAAAGTTGGCATCACCATGAACATTAAGACTGAAGAAACTGCGGTCATCATTAAGAACGCATTCCCACAGACTTACCAAGCAATGGCTTTGTTATTGAATGAAGCAAAGGGATCAGGATTTGTTCTTCCGTTCTGGGTTTCTGACAACTTCGGTCCTGGCTCACCAAACCCACTCACAAAAGTTCCGACCCTTGCTCCTTTAGGCAAGATTTTGAACTTGTCGAGGACGAATGACGCCGCGCTTGACGCAGCATTGTTCGCTGCTCGTGGTGAAGGCAATGCAGCCAAGAAGAAGGCTGGTTACAAAGCAGCAACCAAGATCGTTCAGGAAAATGGATACTCGACCGCAATTGCAGTCACCGAGTACGACATGTTCGTGAACAAGAAGCTCAAAGGTATTGACGGCCTCCCACTTCTCAGCGGTGGCAAGGCTAAGTCAATGGCTAACTACGGCATGAACTTCACAGGTGTATACATCGAGAAGTAAATCCGGATTAGCGCCTCAGCAATGAGGTGATCCAAAAATTCAGAGGGTGGTGGTGCAATTGCATCACCACCCTCTATTTTGTAATGATGTACGAGGGGCGTAATTCATGAACAAACTTGGGGAACTCGCAAAGCGCATTGGACAACTTGTCCTCGTGCTCTTCCTCGTAACGTTTCTTGTTGCATTTCTCATGCGACTGCTCCCAGCCGACACTGTTGACATCATGCTTCCTGGCCAGCCAGAGGAATTTAAGGAGGTTATTCGTCAAGAGTTAGGTCTCGACAAAGGCTTCTTCGGTTACTACTTGCAGTGGTTGACCAACTTTGTTCAAGGTGACTTTGGAAGTTTCTATTTCGCAGGCGGTTCAGAAACCGTTGCGAGCCACTTGGGTAACGCCCTACCTAAGTCGCTATTGCTCATGCTGTACTCGCAAATTGTTGCACTTTCAGTTTCTATCCCACTTGGGTTGTCAAGTGCATATCGCGCAGGCACAAAGTTCGATCGTGCGGTGAGCGGAACCCTCTTCACTTTCTCTTCCATCCCAAGTTTCGCAATTGGCCTCATTCTCGCTCTTGTTGTTGGCGTAAAGCTTGGATGGGTTGAACCGCTTGGATATGTTCCGATGAATGAGAACCTTGTCGAGCACTTCAAACACATGGTGCTTCCAGTGGTGAGTCTGTCTGTCGGATTGATTGCCGCCTACACTCGCCTGCTTCGTTCTGACGTGATTGCCACTCTCAAAGAGGACTATGTCACGATGGCCGCATCCAAGGGTCTCAGTGACCGCCGTATCTTGTGGCGACACGTGTTTCGCCCGTCCAGCATCACGCTTATGACTTCAGCAGCACTCAACATGGGTGGCCTAATTGGTGGCGCCGTCGTGATTGAAAACATCTTCTCTATTCAAGGCGTGGGATTCGAAATCATCTATGCGCTCGGTACCCGCCAATACGTTGCATTGCAGTCTCTGATAGCTCTAGTTGCCGTTGGGTATGTGCTTTTCAACGTGATAGTCGATATCGCATCTGGGTTTGTAGACCCTCGAACAAGGGAGCGCCGTGGACTCCGTTAAAAAATCATTCGCATTCCGACTTACGGTTGCTTGGTTTGCTCTCATTATTTTCTTTGCCGTGTTTGGGCCGCTTCTCCCTCTTCCCAACTGGCAAGAGGTTTTTGACGATGCGCTTTCAGTTACACCGTTTAAACAAGGACACCTTTTGGGCACCGATTCCAACGGTTACGACATGTTGTCTGGCATTGTGTACGGTGCTCGAATTTCACTGTTCATTTCGTTCACTGCCGTTTTCCTAGGTGGGGTAATTGGAAGTGCAATTGGCATTTCGGCCGCGTATGTTCGTGGCAAGTACGACTACGTTGTTTCCACCTTGTTCAATGTGGTGCTTTCAGTACCGAACTTGGTGCTGTCGCTTGCACTCATCGCCGTGCTAGCCACCAACGTTGACCCAAATGTTCCAACCTCCACAAGTCGTCGAATCATGGTGCTCGTCATTTCGCTCACTATTGTCATCATTCCAATTCTTGGTCGCATTGCCCGTGCAGCAACTCTCTCGTGGGCAAACCGTGAGTTTGTACTAGCCGCACGCAGCATGGGCTCAAAAGATCGCAGCATTATTTGGCGTCACATTGTGCCAAACGTGTTACCAGCAATTTTTGCGGTTGCCTTCTTAGCTATCGGTGTAGTAATCGTTGCTGAAGCTTCTCTTTCATTACTAGGCGCCGGTGTACCCGATGGAACCAGTTGGGGCAGCATGGTTGCTCGTGGTCGTAACGACATTGAGTTTGCTCCACACATCATCATCATTCCATTGATTTTCATTGCACTCACGGTGATTAGCTGCAACTACATCGGAGATGTCATACGCAAACAACTCGATCAACGTCAGGCAAAACTGTGACATCAATGCTGAAACTTGAAAACCTTGAAATCAGCTTTGCGACTAGTCGCGGAAACCTGCACGCCGTAAAAGGTGTATCTCTAGAAATTGCTGCCGGCGAAAGCATCGGCATCGTAGGTGAATCAGGCTCAGGCAAGACCGTTCTGTCGCGCGCTTCAATGGGATTACTAGGTTCCACTGCAACGCGCACAGGAACGGTCGTGTTTGATGGCCAAGAGATATCTTCACTTCCCCGCGAACAAGTTCGCGAAACATGGGGAACTGGTATGGCAATGATTTTCCAAGATCCAATGACAGCGCTCAACCCAGTGCGTCGTGTTGGCTCACAAATCATGGAAGGTCTCACGGTTCGCCTAGGTCTCTCAAAAGAAGAGGCTCGCATGCGTGCAATTGAGCTACTTGGGCGAGTTCGCATTCCAGACCCAGAACAAGCCTTGAAGAAATTCCCTGGTCAACTTTCTGGTGGTATGCGTCAACGTGTGATGATTGCCATAGCGCTTGCGTGCAATCCGAAGCTGCTGTTTGCAGACGAACCAACTACTGCCCTGGACGTAACTGTTCAGGCTCAAATTCTGCTATTGCTTAGCGAGTTGCGCAAAGAACTCAACATGTCAATGGTGTTGGTAACCCACGACCTTGGAGTTGTGGCTGGTCACACCGACAAGATCGCTGTGATGTACGCAGGTGAAGTAGTGGAATATGCAAGTACCAAAGACCTCTTTGCTCGCATGCGCATGCCTTACACCGAGGCACTTATGAAGTCGATTCCACGACTTTCAACGCCATCGGGTTCACGACTTCCCGTTATTGAAGGTCGCTTGCCAGACCCGACTAAGCCTGAGCCTGGTTGCTTGTTTGCTTCGCGTTGCCCTTACGCACAAGAAAAGTGTCGCACACAGCACCCAGACCTCACTACTGACAGCACTGGTCACCAATACCGCTGCTTCTTCCCTCTTGGAGGCGCGCAATGACAAATGTTCCAAGCGGCAACACAGCACACCTTCGCCCGGTCGACCAGACGCTTTTGCAAGTAAAAGATCTGGTTGTTGAATTTGACCTCGGTGGCGGAAAAGTAGTTAAAGCTGTTTCTAATGTGAGCCTCGACCTAGTTGAAGGCGAAACACTTTCAATTGTTGGTGAGTCAGGTTGCGGTAAATCCACTCTTGGAAAAGCAATTTTGCAACTTCCGGCTCCAACTTCCGGATCAATAGTGTTCCAAGGTGCCGATGTCACCAAGTTGAAGAAAAAGGATTTACGCAACATTCGTCCTGCAATGCAAATGATTTTCCAAGATCCAGTGAGCTCACTGGATCCCCGATTCCCTGTGAGTCGAGCAATTGAAGAGCCACTTAAGATTTGGAATCGCGGAAATGAGGCAGAACGTTCGGCCAAAGTTGACGAGTTACTTAACTCTGTTGGACTCGACCCAGCCCTCGTTCGCGACAGACGCCCATACGAGTTTTCAGG
>JACCEB012094971.1_pt1 | contig 11732 bp, 6 predicted proteins | sample 7454761 | NCBI WGS metagenome assembly JACCEB01 (sample SAMN15323454, study PRJNA562643) | freshwater metagenome | isolation source: river surface water | place: USA:Blue River Watershed | collected 2017-08-18 | reverse complement strand
TTTGATAGTTTCATCTTTCATAATATATTCATTATTTGAATAATTTTCTTGTTGATGTCCTATCCATTTAGCTAATCGTTTAATTTCAAAATCTTTATCACTATTACTAGGTCTTTTATTATTTTTAATAATATAGTCTTCAACTTGTTTTAAATTATTAAACCATAATTCATTATTTGATAAAAAATATTGTTTATATTTTTCAATAAATTGAATCCATTCTTTTCTAATAGTTTCATCTTTCATAATCTGCTCATTATTTAAATAATTTTTTTGTTGAGTATTAATCCATTTAGCTAATCGTTTAATTTCAAAATCTTTATCACTATTACTAGGTCTTTTATTATTTTTAATAATATAGTCTTCAACTTGTTTCAAAGTATCAAACCATATTTCATTATATGATAAAAAATATTGTTTATACTTTGTAGTAAAATCAAACCAAACTTTCTTAATAGTTTCATCTTTCATAATAGATTCATTATTTTTATAATTTGTTTGTTGATGACCAACCCATGAACCTAATTTTTTTATTTCAATATCTTTATCTTTATCACTAGGTTTATTACTGTTTTTAATAATATAGTCTTCAACTTTCTTCAATTTATCAAACCATACTTCATTATTTGATAAAAAATATTTTATATATTTTTCAGTAAAAATGTTCCAATGTTTTCTGATATTTTCATATTTCATTATATCTATATTTTTTATATAATTATTTTGTTGAGTTTGAATCCAACGAGCTAATTGTTTATTTTCAACGTCTTTATCACTATTACTTGGTCTCTTACTATTTTTAATTATATAGTCTTCAACTAGTTTCAAAGTATTAAACCATATTTCACTATTTGATAAAAAATATTGTTTATATTTTATTGTAAAATTAGTCCATTCTTTTTTAATGTTTTCATTTTTCATTATATCTGTATTTTTTTTATAATTTATTTGTTGATCACTAATCCATTGAGCCATTCTTTTAATAGATTTATCTTTATTATTACTATTAGGTCTCTTTTTATTATCTTTAATATATTTTTCAAGCATATCCAATTTATCAAACCACACTTCAATATTTGATAAAAAATATTGTTTATATTTTTTAATAAAATCTTCCCATGAATTTCTAATAATTTTTTCTTTCATAATTTCTCTATTTTTTTTATAATTTTGTTGTTGATGACTTAACCATTTGCCAATTTGTTTAATAAATTTATCTTTATCACCATGACTAGGTCGTTTACCGTTTTCATCAATATATTTCTTAACCATATCCAATTTATCATACCATGTATATTGTTTAAATTCTTTAATATTCAAAGTATAATTTTTAATTAATTGAATATCATTTAATATACCCTCATTTTTTACATTATCAAAAAATCCGGTTTGATTAATTTTTATTTTATCTGTAAATAATGTATCATATTCTTTAATACCACTAATTGTATTTATAATTGAATCATATTCATCACACCAAATAAAAATATTACCAACTTTGAATTTATTATTTTTATCAATTCTAATACATCTACATAATCTTTGAATTGTTCTAATCTTACTTTGACTTGGATATGTTATATATATTGAATCACATGTTGGAATATCAATACATTCATCTAATATTCTAACACTAAATAATAATTGTATTTTATCAGATGTTGCAAATGCTTCTAATATTTCACCACGTTTTGTTGCAGGAGTTTTAGAAGTTATTTGTGTAATTTCAATATCCAATATAAAAAATTCATTCAGTTTTTTAATTGCATCTATCATATTTTTAATTTCTGTTGTATCAACACAATAAACAATACATTTTTTAGATCCATTGTTTAATAAACATGAATATAAAAACATACATTTTGATTTAATAACTGAATCAATATCATATATACTCAATTCATTATTTAATTTAGTATTATCTTCATGAATTGAAGGTAACCAAATACAATAATCTGTAATATATTTATTTTCAATTGCATGTGTGAATGACATATTGTAAAATATTGGACCAAATAATTTATTACCATAATCATAATCATCAAATTCTTCTTCAAAGTCATAAATTCTAGGTGTTGCACTCATAAATAATATTTTATGATCACTTTTTAACAATTGATAAAAATAATCATCATTTTCAATATATTCTATTTCTTCTTCTAATTCATCTAATTCATCGTCTAAGTCTTCATTTGATTCATCATCTGATATAATATCTTCTATTTTTTCAATTAAATCTTTTTCTTTTTTCTTTTCAATAGATTGAATAACATTATTTTTACTCAAATTATGAAATTCATCAACTATAAATAATGGATTATTAAAATATTTTAAACATTTAACAATAACATCAACTGAATCAAATGTTGCTGATAATAAAAAAGATTTATTTGATTTAATAAATTGTTTTATTTCTTTTTTATCACGTGTTCCATCTGAATCTGAATCAATTAATAGTGTGTTATTAATAAAACCATATTCAATATATCTATCTAAATTTTGTTTAGCAAATTGTTTCAATGGTGAAATAATAATAATTTGTTTATAATTTTGACTAATTAAATATGATGTAAAAGTTTTACCACAACCACATGGTAATGATAATATACCTCTATTTTTACCATTATCAATAAATAATTCAGTAAATGCTTTTACTGCATCAAGTTGATAACTATATGGATTTATTTGTTGTTTATTAATAATTGGTTCTTGTTTATTAATAATTAGTTCTTGTTTATTAATAATTGGTTCTTGTTTATTAATAATTGGTTCTTGAATAAATTTTTGTTTGATATATTCTAATCTTGGATTTGGTGGTAAAGATTTAATATTTTCAGAAATCTTATGTGTATAATAAACATAACCTTTCATATTTTGAAAACTAAACATCCAATGCATGAAGCCGGCTAAATCATTCATTGTAACACCACCTTTATAACCATTTTTACATTGAACTAATGAAACAAAATTTTCATTTTCCTCTTGAATAATATCAATACCTGTATCTTGTAATGGATTTCCTCTATTTTCTTTTCTTTTAATTCGCGCTTCATTATGTGAACCTATAATACCACAATTAATTAAAAGCGTCTCTGGTGTATCAACCCATAAATATGCTTTTTTATTTAATGTATTTCTAATATAATCACGAATTTGTTTTTCATATAATAAACCTTTTATATTATTGTCCATATATATATTAATATTATTAATAATTAAATAGTTTTTCAATATTTCTTTTAATTAAAAATCAATGTTATTTATATAAATTAAATGTATTCTAACTATTTTAGGTTACTTATTTATTTTATAATAATATTTAAAGGATATAATGTTATTATATTTATAATGAATAAAAAAACAACATTAGAAGGACATGTTGAAGAAATACGTTATATTCAAGAATATGTAAATTATTCATGGGTTATTTTAAGAATTAAAATACGAAATAATTGGTATTCAATAAAAGGTAATGCATCATTTACACCAATTGAAAATGATTATATTATTGCTTCTGGAGATTTAAATAATAATGACTTAATTGTTGATAAAAATTCTAAAATAGAAATTGATTTTCCTAAAGATTCATCAAAAATAAGAGAAAGAATACATAGTATAACTAATTATAATTTATTTACATCTACTGAAATGAATTTATTATTAACTAATTCAACTAATATTTGGAAAGATATTGTTAATAAAACAATTAATGTAAATATTGATAATAATAAAATTAATACATTTTATAAATTATTTGATGATTTTCAAAAAAAAAGATATGACGTAAATGAATATAACTTTATAAAATTTTTAGATTTGAATAATATTAAATTAAATAAAAATCAAATTCAAAATATTTTATATAAATATGAAAATGCACATGTTGCTATAGATAAAATAAAAAATGATTTAATTAATTTAATTGATGTTGATACTATTGGTTTTAAAACAATATTACATATTGCACAAGCATTAAATTTACCATTTTATAAACAAATTGAAATATTAATAATTGTAATATTAAATAATACAGAAAATGGAGATACTTGTTTAAAAATTGATGATATTATAAATAATTTAATAACATTATTAAAAAAAAAAGATTCAACATTAACAATACCAGATGATATTATACCTTCTAATTATATTAATGAAACAATAAAAAAAATGATTAATGATAAAAAAATTATTGAATATAAAAAATATTTATATTACACTGAAATTTTTAAACAAGAACAAATTATTGCAAATAATTTATTTGAAATTAATATGGAAGAACCAGATATGGAAGATTATAAAGAAGACTTTCTTGAAAATAATACAAACTTAAATGAAAAACAATTAGAAGGTTGTTTATCAGTTTTTGATAATTGTACATCTATTATAATTGGTCCTGCAGGTACTGGTAAATCACATATAATTAAGTCATTAACAAACTATTTTAATAACTATAATAATATTAAATCATTAATATTAGCACCAACTGGTAAAGCATGTGATAGATTAAATAAAGATTTTAAAAATGAAAAAACATCATATACTATTCATAAATTTATACATTATGATTATGATAAAGATAAAGATTTAGAACAAGAAATATATGAATTTGAAATTATTAATAAATGTGAAATTAAAATATTTATTATTGATGAAATGTCAATGGTTGATTTAAAAACATTTAGTTCATTTATAAATAAAATATCACATTTAGAAAATGTTAAAATAATATTATTAGGTGATACTAATCAATTACCATCAGTATCATGTGGTGATGTTTTAAATCAATTAATTAAGTCAACAAAATTTAAAGTAACAGAATTGACAGAAATAAAAAGAAGTGATGCTCCAAATTTATTATCTGCACAAAATAATTTATTAAATTATTATTATCCTTCAAGAAAATTAATAAAAAATGATACAAGTTTTGAATGGATTAAAACAGATCCATCAAATAGCTCAGATATATTAATTTCATATTTTAAACAATTTAATGAATTACCTTTGATATTAACATCTATGAATCGTTTAAAAGAAAAATATGAAAATATTATAAAAAATCATTATAATCCTAAACAAGAAATAAATTTAGATGAATATTATGAAAAATTTAAAAATCAAGTTACAAATAATGAAAAAATTAGTAATAAAATTATAAAAATTATTGATATTATAAAAAATGATTTTGAAGAATATAAATTATTAATAAATAATATAAAAGATGTAGAAGCATATTTTGAAGAAGAAAATATTGATTTAACATATTTAAAAACTATAAAACAAATATTAAAATTAGATAATATTGTAGATGGTATTCAATCAATTAGACTAAATAAATCTATTACATTATGTATAAATGATAGAATTATTATAAATAGTAATAATTACCAAGTTGGATTAATGAATGGAATGATTGGTACAATTAAAAAAATTATTAATAATGATGGTATTATTAAAATTGATATTTTATTTGATGGATATGATGAAATCAAAACATATTCAAAAGATGATTTAACAAATATTGATCTTGCATATATTTTAACTATTCATAAAAGTCAAGGTTCTGAATCAGATAATGTTATTATTTTATTAAATAAATCAAGTAAAATGAATAATATAAATTTATTATATACTGCAATTACAAGAGCAAAAAAAAAATGTGTACTTATTGCTGAAAGACAAACTGTAAAAGAATTATTAGAGAAAGGATTTATTACAAGAAAAAGTAAATTAAAAGATTTATTAAATGGTTTATAAAAATATTTAATATACTATATTAATGTTAATATTAGGTGCTATTAATAAAAATACTGGTGAATATGTTTCACCTAAAATAGCAAATAAAAATAATGAATATATTTGTCCTGATTGTAATAAAGACCTTATCTTATGTCAAGGGCAAATAAAAGCATATCATTTTAGACATAAAATAGATAATAATCAGTGTTTTTACTATGATAAACCTTCTGAAACACAAATTCATAAAGATGCAAAATTATTATTAAAAAATTTATTAGAAAATAAAATAGATATACAATTTATTAGATATTGTGATAAAAAATGTTGTCATAAAAAATTTACAATACCTCCAATTTCAGAAACATCTAAAATAGAATTAGAATATAGATTTAATTTTGATAATAATTTAAAAATAGCAGATATTGCATACATTGATAATAATAATATAGTTTGTTTATTTGAAATATGTAATACACATAAAACTAATGAAAATAATAGACCTAATAATATACATTGGTTTGAAATTGATGTAAATAATATGTATTCAAATATTTTTAATTGTATTAGAACTTTTCAATGTAAAAAAATAAAATTTAATGATTTTAAATTATCATCAGTTAGTATAATATATGGTCATGAAAATTATTCAAAATTATGTAAATGTTGTGGACTAGAAAAATATGAACCAATAATATATCAAAATAATAAAATATCATTATGTATAAATTGTGCAAATAAAAATGACGAATATAAAATCTATAAAAAACAAGAAAAAGAACGAGAAAAAATATTATTAATACCAATATTATATAGTATTAGTAAATATTATAATTATGATGAACAAAATTTATGTTGTAATGCTTGTAAATACAAATTTTATAAACCTTATCAAAATTTTAAAAATAATAAATATTATGCATTATGTACAAAATGTTATTTTAAAAATAAACAATATTATGATAATAATTATGAAAAATATTTTGGTTAATATGATACAAGTCTAATTCATCATTGATATATTTGCTGGGGGGGTACCCCCCTAGCAAAGATGTGTATTCAACCCCCGCCCCCGATTACTATATGATATCATATTATGTTATCATTGTATCGAGACCATGTGCGATTTTGTATAGCTTCGTCTTTGTCCAAGACGCACAAAAATCACTCTGAAAAGGGCCTGTATGACTAACTTAGTAATTTCGTGAGTTTTAGACAAATTACACACGTTCTGTATGTTATCACCCCCGTCCAATACTATGTATTTACTTGGTATTTTTTAATTGTAAATATTTTATTTTATATTTTTTATATTTATTAAAATAATAACGATTTATTCCAGTTGTTTCAATATCGCGTAAACCTTTATAAATTAATGTATCTCGGTCGTTTATTATTTTTGTATCATTTTCATTAAATAATATAAAATTTGTTAATAATAAATTTTCAGGTGGTTCATAATTATAAATTATTTCATCTATTATTACAGGTGCACCAATTAATAATCCATATAATTTACAATAATAATCAGTTGTTTGTAATGTAAAATATAATTTTGATGATAATTCTACTTGCATCCAATCACCAAAACGTTTAAATCCAAACAATAAAAATACAATACATCCTAAACATAAATCTAATGTTTTATATTTTATATAAATTTTATTTAATTCAATTTCTAAATTATTTATATTTATAATTTTACTAAGTAACATTTTATTATTATTAATTTCAATTTTTAACAATTTTGTTAAATTATTTGGATTTATTTCAAAACATTTTTTAAATATTTCAACAATTTTTAATGTTATTTGATAAATACCATCATTTTCTCTTCCTGCATTGTTTTTAAGTACTTGTAATGTAATATTATGATATTTACAAATAATATTATTAGTAATTTTATTAATATTATATATAACATTAATAAATTCTAAACTTTCGTCATTTATTTGAAATCCAATATTATAATCTGTATTGGTAATCATATTTTTATTTGTAATACCATTGTCATAATTAAATAAATATTTTTTTACACTTAAAGTTTTCGATTCGTCTATTTTATTTTTATCTAAATTTAATATATGAAAGCGATTATATTTTATATTTAATCCAGTTGATATGTCATTAAAATAAGTTAGTGGATATGTTTTATTATCATATTTTTTATTATCAAATGTTTTATTATATAAATTATATAAAATTTTATTTTTAATTTCATTATTTATTTTATCATCATAAATATCTAAATTAATATATTTTAGTAAAAAATCAACAAGTTCATTAACTATATCTTTATTTTCTTTATTTTTAATTAAAAAATATAATGGTAACCGTAATAATATTTTTTGTTCATTACTAACCAATGTATTCAAATTATGTTGAATATTATTTATATTTTCTACATTAAATAAAATATTAAAATTTTTAATTATTATATTATGCAAATCAATAATATTTATTTTAGATGGATTTTTAACACTTTTAATTTTATTTTCAATCTCATTTTTAATTATTAAATCTGTATTTATTTTAATATTTTTATAATTTACAATTATGTTTTTAGATATTTCATTTATATATTTACCATATTGATTATTAATAAAATCAAACATTTTATCAAATAAATTTTCACATAAATTTTTACTTTTATCATAAACTTTATGTGTATAAAAATCATGAAGATTATCAGCTATACCTAACATTAATTTACATTCATCCATTATATAATATTATATTAGTTTTAAATATTATTTTTATAATAAAAAGTTTAATTAACATGAATAGTCGATTGTACCATTACTTAATACTTTTTCATATTCTTTTTTATATTTTTCTAGTTTAAAAACAAAAGTTGGAAATTTAATTACAAAATATTTAGTTTCAATATAAGTTTTTACAATTTTTAAATATTCTTTTATTTTCTCTTTACTTTCATCATTTTTTGTTATTTTAATAATTTCATTTTCATCTTTTATAAATGCATCCCAATTTATTTTTCTTTTTACTAATTTGTCATAATTTAAACATGATATGTTACTTATTTGTTGAAAAATTATATTTGATATTAATTCGGTATTATCTTTATCTAAAGTTTTTGAAAGCAAACCCTCTATATCTTTATCATATATTATAATTTCTTGATTTGTTTCAATATATTTTTTTATTTCTGGATGAAATATTGTTTCTAATAATATTTTTTTATATAACTTTGATGATTTATTATATAATAATACATAACTTATTTTTGATAAAAAATCAATAAGTACTAACATATTAGTAAATATATATCCATGTTGAATTAAAACCATATATATAAATTCAGTATGATACATATCTAATGTAAAAATAATAGAATTCATTTTTTTAATATTTATTGGTTTATTGTCATTTACATAATTAATAATAACTTCTTCAATAAATTTATAATCATTAACTTCACTATCATCATAATCTTCACCATTTCCATCACGAATAGATTGTTTATATATATTATTAAAATGTGTTTTTAATATGTTTATAAGTTCCGCCATACTAATTATATTTAGTTATTTTTAAATATAATTATTATCAATTTTTTAGTTTTCATTATATTATTTACTAAACTAACTATAATATGATTTGTACACAAGATAATAATAAACAATATATTATACCTACTAAAAAATGGCTAAAACCACTTGAAAAATTAATAACATATTATATAAATATTGAAGGTTTAACAACAATTACTAATTTTATTGATAAAGAAAAAGTAATTGTTAAAATTACAAAAGGAAAAAAAGCGAATATTATAATTGAAGCAAATAAAATAGTAAAAAATATACCTAATTTTATTCAAACTTATTGTAGTTTTACTTGTTTAGAAAATTATGAGCTTCTTTTTGATTCTCGAATAGAAACAAACCTAATTGATATTGTTAATCAAAATCAATTGGGTGCTGAAGATAATAATATTATATCAATAGAAATAATGAAAAAATACAAAAATGGTTCTTTATTTAAATTTCAAAATAAATTAAATAAAGACCAAGTTGTAAATATTTTACAACAATTAACATTAGCACAAATACATGCTTATAGTAACGTAGGATTTATACATAATGATCTTCATTTAGGTAACATTTTAATTCATAAACTAAAAAAACCAACTCATATAATATATGAATTTAGTACTGATAGTCATATTAAAACAGAAATAAACGTATTATCCAATTTTATTATACCACTAATTTCAGATTTTAATGAAGCATTTATTTATAAAAAAGATAACAATTTTACTTTGGAAGAATTTAATAAACAATTTACTTTATGTAAAAATATAAATAAAACATTTAATCAATGTTTATTATTATTAAATGAACAAGATTATATTCAAATAATGAAATTAATTCGTGAAAAAACCTATGAAATTAATAGATATTTAAGTACATCAGCAAAGAATTTAAGAAGCTATTACAAAAAATATTATAATTATGAAGAGTCAAAGAAAAGAGAATGTTCAACTGCAATTGCATTTAGTAGTTTTTTAATTAGTATTTTAGATGAAAAAGCAACTGATTATTGGTTTGGTTTATAAGATATATTGCTTAATATATTCAGCCTATATATTATGTTTTTTACACAAAATCACTTTAAAAAAGTCCTGTATAAATTAAATAATATTATTTTTATTAGTTAATGAACCAAATATTTTTAGTCTCTTATTTAGGCTATAATATATAATATATTTTTCTAATAATATAATATAATGAATTTTTTCAAACAAAATATTCGTAAAATATTATTAGAAAATACAGTACATGGTTATTATAATAACATAACAACTGAACAAACAAAGAAAAATTTAAAAAATTTTGGATTATTAGAAAAAGAATTAAATGGTGGTGGTAAAGATTTACATATTAACTATAATGATGAAACATATACATTTACAAAAATAGACCATCCATACAGTTCATTATTATATTATGTATTATATTCAACAAATAAAAATGATGAATGTGTTGTTATTATAATAGATAAAGAATTAAAAATTGCGAATATTAATAATATATCATCAGATGGATTAAAATGTTCTAATACAATAATAAAGGAACAAGGAAAACATTTAATAAAAATAACAATAAATTTATTAAAAAAATATAAAAATAAATTTAATATTGAAAAAATATTTATAAAAGACCATACATTTATATCTTGTAAATCAATAAAAAATACTATTGTATTAGCTGATTTATATATATTAAAATATGGTCATACATTTTATGGTTCACTTGGTTTTTTACCGTATCATGAACACGATGATGATAAAAAAGAATTAAATAAACAATATAATCATAATTTAAAAATAATTAGTAAATTATTAGTAAATGATTCTTATTTGATTCATTACTTGAATAAATATAGTATAATATATGATATTGATATTTCAGATTTAATAAAATATGCAGAGGAAAATAAAAATAAACCTTTATCTGAAATAATAAAATTAATTAGTTCAAGAAGTAATTTTGATAATTATTGTCATATGTTAAAATATATAATACCAAAATTATTTTATAAAAATAGATTATATTCTTTTTATAATAAAACTTTTGAATTTATTTTATCATAATTATTTATATTGAAAAAAACGTGTAATTAAACACCGTCTCAATTACTATATGACCAACTATTTTTTTACTTACTATTTTCTTCTTTTGTTGTATTATTTGTATTATTTATATTTTTTGTATTATTTGTATTATTTGTATTATTACTATTTTCAATTGCTAAAGTAATATCTTGGATTATTTTATCTTGGTTGTTAAATAATAGATTATTAACTCTATTCATTTTAAATTCGGTAAAATTTTTAAATACTTTTTTATTTGAATCTTCATCAATGAATTCTTTATCATCATCTAAAAATTTAATGAAAAATTTTGATAATATTCTTCTGTTGCTTTCACTAAGTTTGTTATTTTCATCAAATTCATTATATATTTCTTCTACAT
>JACCEB011063117.1_pt1 | contig 11737 bp, 7 predicted proteins | sample 7454761 | NCBI WGS metagenome assembly JACCEB01 (sample SAMN15323454, study PRJNA562643) | freshwater metagenome | isolation source: river surface water | place: USA:Blue River Watershed | collected 2017-08-18 | reverse complement strand
AGGACTCATAGGACTCATAGGACTCATAGGACTCATAGGACTCATAGGACTCATAGGACTCATAGGACTCATAGGACTCATAGGACCCATTCGACCCATTCGACCCATTCGACCCGCCCACTGCCGTCCCGGTGGTCTGGCAGCCACAACGCCCAGCCCAGCAAGGCCAATCACCGTGCTGGAAGGTGAAACTCCTCCGTTACGGATTTGCTTTTAGCCCGGGAATAGCAGGCAACTTCTGCTCCGTATACCCCTGAGGCACCTCAAACTCCTTCGCATCCAAATCCTTCGTCTCAGCCCGCACTAGGGTTGAAACGATTTTTCCCACCGGGGAACTCATCTCCGACTTCACCACCATCCCGCCTAAATCGAAGTTCGAGGGATCAAATGTCTTCCCCTTGGTCGTCGCCTCGGAAATCCGCTTCAACTCCTTCTGGATCGCAGCGTAGTTCGGAAAATCTTTCGCAACCCACATCCGAGCCGGCCCGATTCCGGTCTCCGCTTCAAAGATTTCAGTGTCCCACGTTCCAACCTTCTCCTTTTGTCCAGTTGCCTTGGGCTTCTGGATCTTTGCGCTATCAACCGCAGCGGCAGCCGCAGCCAGCGCATCGCCAGTCTTCATTCTCAACATCATCTTGGGCCCATGCATCAGCGTGACAGATTCTCCCGCCTTCACGTCCATCAGAACCGTCATGCTCCCCATCATCCCCGCCGGCATATCCGTGCGCGCTTTGTCGCCCTTCACCTTCATCACCATCTCACCCTTCATCATCGCCGAATCCAGCGTCTGCACCACCACCACATCCGCCCAAGTTGACATCAACACCAGCGAAGCCGCACACGATGCGCTCAAAAAACGTTTCATAAGACGAGGAGAAGATAGGAACTGAGCAACGCACACAGGGGACTCCCTGCGTTGAAGACGCGGCCTTTCTGAAGCATCGTCTCGGCCCAGCCGATTGCAAACCCATCCCGTGCCGCCTGACCCGCCAAACGGCATTTGAGTTGAAAACGCCCTCTCTCCGCGAAACCCTCTACCCTCGGATGCCTCGCATCCTTCTCGAAATCTAACCCCCCGCGTACCCCGTTATGTCCGCCTCCATCCAAATCAAACCCAACGTCGAACTCGGCGTCGTTCCAACCCATCTCAAGTTCGTCGGCAGCCTCGTCCCTGACGCCGACGGACGTCTGCCACGCAACGCAGACGGAACCCTGACAACGGTTGCCGGCATGCAAGAGATCGTGGCGTCCTCTCCCGTGAAGCCGGCCTGTGTGCAGATTCCGTTCTTTGCATCGGCGCATGCGGGAGACGTTGCTGAACTCATCGCGGGGCTCAAAGCCCTTCAGCTCGATATCCACTTCATCCTCATGGTGGGCGGTGCCAATCCGATGAATCCCGCGGACGAAGACGCTGTCGTTTCGCAACTTGTGGCAAGTCTCAAAGCCACCGTGGCACACGGTATCCGTCACCTCTCCTCCACCTCCATTGAGGAATGGATGAATGCAGACGCCCCGCGCAACGGCGCAGATTTCGATGCGGCGGTCGCTAAAAACGTCAAAGTCCACCTCCGCGCCTACCGCGAAGCGGGCCTCGAGGGCTCCTGCGTCGAGAACTGGCACATCGAGTTCCTCCGACCTGGCGAGTTCAAAACCTTCACCAGCGTTGCGCGTGGTGGTGCCTTCGTAAAAGCGGCCAACGCAGCATTGGGGAAAAAGTTTTTCAAGCTCCTTGTCGATGCGGCCCACTGCGGCGACTCCGGCCTCTCAATCATCGAAAATGCCGACCTCATCACCGAGTTGGCTGCCAACGATGAACTCGGAATCTTCCATGCCTCCGCCAAAACCACGCGCGGCTGCCTCAGCACGGACGACGGATGGATTGGAAATCTCCTCACCGCTGCCGCAAAAACCGGCAAGCTCCGACACGTGTTCGTCGAAGTGTTCCATCACGAAGATCCCGCACTGGAACCCCTCCGCAAACTCGATTCCGGTCACGGACTCGACACGCGCGACGGTCGCTCCTACAGCCAAGTGACCATCGATGCGTTGGTTGACGTGGCTCGGCGCCTCAACAATCTCGCCCTGAGAGGCTTCCTTAAATAACCACACTTCACAAAAAAGGCGGGGCCAATGGCTCCGCCTTTTTTGCGTCCGTTACGCCTCCGTTTCACGTCCCTCAACGTCAAGCCGTCGCACCAGACCTCACGCGAGAATATCCTTCACCACGTTCCCGTGGATGTCCGTTAACCGGAAGTCTCGGCCTTGGTACCGATACGTCAGTCGCGTGTGATCCACACCCATCAAATGCATGATGGTCGCGTTCAAATCGTGAACGTGCACCGGGTTCTCCGTGATGTTGTAGCAAAAATCATCGGTCGCGCCGTAGGTCAGTCCCTTCTTCACGCCCGCGCCCGCCATCAACACCGTAAAACAACGCGGATGGTGGTCCCGCCCATAACTTGTCTCCGTGATCGCCCCCTGAGAATAGATCGTCCGCCCAAACTCGCCCCCCCAAACGATGAGCGTCTCATCCAGTAGCCCGCGTTGCTTCAAATCGCGAATCAATGCAGCCGTCGGCTGATCCGTATCCTTGCACTGACCCCGTACTGCCGGCGGCAATCCACCATGATGATCCCAGCCCATGTGGAACAGCTGAATGAACCGCACATCCCGTTCCGCCAACCGTCTGGCCAACAAACAGTTCGATGCATATGTGCCAGGCGTACGCACCTCAGGGCCGTAACTCTCCAACACGCTCTCCGGTTCCTTCGAGATGTCCGTCAAATCTGGGACGCTCGTCTGCATCCGGAACGCTAACTCGTACTGAGCAATCCGGGTCTGGATCTCCGGATCACCCACCACCGCGTGCTGATGACGGTTCAACTCCGCCAACTCGTCCAACGAATCACGCCGCATCGCACGATCCATCCCCGGCGGATTACCAAGATACAGTACCGGCTCTCCCTTGTTGCGAAACTTCACCCCCTGGTACTTCGCTGGAAGAAACCCTGCACTCCACAAGCGATCATACAACGGCTGATCATCCCGACGCCCTGTCCCAAAACTCGTTAACACCACGTAGGAAGGAAGATCCGCATTCTCACTCCCCAATCCGTAAGCCATCCATGCCCCAAAACTCGGACGCCCCGCCAACTGCGAACCCGTCTGCATGAACGTGATCGCAGGATCGTGGTTGATCGCTTCCGTGTGCATCGAACGAACCATGCACCACTCATCCGCCATCCCCGCCATGTGCGGCATCACCTCGCTAAACCAAGCCCCCGACTGCCCATGCTGCGCAAACTTGAACAGGCTCGGCGCGATCGGAAAACTTTTCTGCCCCGACGTCATCGTGGTGAGGCGCTGCCCTTTCCGAATCGACTCCGGCAGGTCTTTACCACGCTGCGCCTGCATCTGTGGCTTCGGGTCAAACAGATCCATCTGCGAAGGCGCTCCGCTCTGGAACAGGTAAATAATCCGTTTCGCCCGCGGCGGATGATGAGGGAACCCAGGCAACATCGTCGCCGACCCCTGCGCTTTCGTCCCTAAAAGACCGCCCAGCGCGGCGAGACCAATCCCACCTCCCGAGTTGCGAAGGAACGTCCGCCGACTCACCTCACGCCGCGCCGCGGCGTCCAACGTCAAGAATTCGTAATCGTTGCAGTTCATGGCTTAAGGACGGGTCACAGTTTCATCAAGATTCAACAGAACGTTCGCGGTCACCGTATAGGCGGCCAGTTCCTCCACACGCAGCTTTTCGGAAGGTTTAGAATCGCCGACGGCGACCAACTGCGATGCCTTCTCCGATTCGCCCCGCATCTTCTCCAATCTCGCCATCAGTCGCTTGGTCAACGACTCCCGCTCGAACGCATCGGGAGCGCGCCCCACCACACGACGAAACGCCCAGTCCACCCGTTCCCCCGGCGTGGAGCCTCCTTCCGTCATCATTCCTTCCGCCAACTTACGCGCCGCCTCCACGTAGGTCACCTCGTTCAGCAGAGCCAACGCCTGTGTCGGAGTGTTGGATCGGCTCCGCTTCACCGTACAGATCTCGCGGTTGGGGCTGTCGAACAACAACATCGATGGCGGAGCTGCCGTGCGTTTCCATATTGTATAAAGCGTTCTTCGATAAAGACTTTCTCCAGTGTCAGGCTTGTAATTGCGCATGTTTCCATACTTGCTCGTCTCATCCCACACCGCCTCAGGCATGTAGGGATGAACACTCGGCCCACCCACCTTCTCCACCAGCAATCCGCTCAACGCGAGTGCTTGGTCGCGCACACCCTCCGCCGAGAGGCGAAGCCGCGGCATCCGCGCCAATAGGCGGTTCTCTGGATCCTTGGCCAAATGTTCCGCCGTGACCTGCGAGGATTGGCGGTAAGTCTCACTCGTCACCATCAGTCGCTGCATCGCTTTCATGTCCCATCCGAGCCGGACGAACTCCGTGGCAAGCCAATCGAGCAACTCCGGATGCGATGGCCATTCCGCTTGAGAGCCAAAGTTTTCCGTCGTTTTCACGATACCAGTTCCGAAGAAGCGCTCCCATGCGCGATTGACCCACACCCGAGCCGTCAACGGATGCTCCCCAGAGACCAACCACTTCGCAAAACCCAGCCGATTGTTCGGCACCCCCACGGGAAGCGGGGGCAACGCTGCCGGCAACGCACGCGATACCTCGTCCCCAGGCTTGTCATACTCACCCCGCTTCAACACAAACGCCGCGCGCGGTTGGGCGACCTCCTTCATCACCATCGCATTCGGCTGCCCATCCACTGCCGCCGTCAGCTTCTTCCTGAGATCAACCAAGAGCGCCTCATTCCGCTTCACCGGATTGTCAACGTTCGCAAGGTAGAACGACTCGATCTCCTTCCGCTGATTCGCGTTCCGCTTCCCAAGCTCCACCGCCAATGCAGCGCGGAGCGACTCTGGCACTCCTCCACCCTCCAACTTCACCGTCACTGGCGGCTGCCCCGTAACCTGAAGACGGAACCGACCAATGTTGTGGTCCCCAAACGAAGACCGGTGCAGCAACCTCACCGTCACCTGCGCCCCATCTGGAAGATCCGTCGGCTCACAGATGAACAATGCCTTCCGCGCCACCCGCTTGTCCGCCGCATTTCCCTCCACCGCCCACCCTGCCTTCGCCGCCCCCTGCTGCTTCGCCCGCCGCCCCTTTTCAACCTTCGCCTGCGACTCGACAATCTTCGCCACCTCATATCCCTTTTGCTCAAAATCCGCCGCCGCACGCGTCAACCCAACCGAACGGACCTCCTCCGCTCCCGGCAACCGAACATCCCCCTCCAAGCCCGTCAGGACAAAGTTACCATTACTGCCCCGCCCCAAACTCTGGTTTGGCAAGGAAGCATCTGGGAACACCTCAAGCATCAATCCCGTGAACGAACCCGCTCCCGGCTTGAAGGTCACCTCGTACGTATCCGATGGGGCGTTTTTACCCGCAGCCAAAAAGCTCCCGTCTGTCTGCTCGCTCAACACCGCTCCCCCGAGGCTCCGCGCCGTCGCGCCCTTGACCATCTGCCACGGAGACTCCAATCCCGCAGCCGCAGCCACAAACCCCTTCTCCCACCCCGCCATCGCGACTCCTAACCCCTTCCGGCCATCTTCCATCGCCTTCTGAGCAGCCGCAATCTGCCCCTCCAACGCCGCAATCCGCGCCTTATCCTCCTCCGTCGGCAAAAAGATGACCGGCCGCGTGTTACCTCCCTTCCGCGAGGCCCCCGATCCGCCAAACTCACCCAACACCCCCGTCTCGTCGCACGAGTTGAAGTAGGCGAACATCTGATAAAACTCCTTTTGGCTGATCGGGTCGTACTTGTGGTCGTGACACCGGCAACAGTTTAACGTTAAAGCCATCCACGTCAGACCGGTCGTTTCCACACGATCAATCACGGTTTCAGCAAACCATTCCTCTTGGATTCGTCCGCCCTCACCATTCAAGCGATGGTTCCGGTTAAAGCCCGTCGCCAGAACCTGATCAGGTCTCGCCTCCGGGATCAAATCCCCCGCCAGTTGTTCAACCGTGAACTGGTCAAACGGCACGTTCCGGTTGAATGCACCGATTAACCAATCACGCCAGTGCCACATCTCACGACTCGTATCACTCTGAAAACCATTGCTATCTGCGTACCGAGCCAAATCCATCCACGGAGCCGACATGTGTTCCCCATACCGCGGTGAAGCAAATAAACGATCCACCACCCGCTCGTAAGCTCCCGGTGAGCCATCCTTCAAAAACGCCTCCACCTCCCCCGCAGTCGGAGGCAACCCCGTCAAATCGAGCGTCACCCGCCGGATCAACGCCTCGCGCGACGCCTCCCCAGAAAGCTTCAGCCCAGCCGTTGCCAAACGGCTCTGGATAAACCCATCAACCGGATTCGCCGTCTTTAGCGGAGGCTCTCCCCGAACCGGTTTGATGAACGCCCAGTGCCCTTGGTACTCCGCTCCCTCCGCGATCCAACGCTTCAGCAACTCTCTCTGCGAAGACGACAACGGCTTATGCAGCTTGGCAGGCGGCATCAAATCGTCCCCATCCGTCGTGAAAATGCGCGCCACCAACTCGCTCTTCTCCGGCTGTCCCGGAACAATCGCAACCGCACCCGATTTTGCAGGCTTCAAGGCGTCCTCCCGAACATCCAAGCGCAACCCCGCTTTGCGCTCCTTTTCGTCCGGTCCGTGACAATGGAAGCACGTGTCCGAAAGGATCGGACGAACGTCCCGATTGAACTGCACTTTGCCTTCGATTGCCCCCGACTCCGGGAGCATCGCCAGCGCACTAAACGTCAGGAGCGCAATGGTTCTAAAGTTCATAGGGAAGGAGAGAAGAGAGAGATTCCAAGACAGAAACTCATCCTGTCACCCAGATACGACCTGCCAAGAAACGATGTGTTGGTGGTTTTTGATGAAGGGCGAGGGAGGGCCATCAAGAGGGCCATCCATGTTCGAACATTCCGAGATTCCATGCATCAGCGAAGACCGTCCGAACCGCGGCAGGGGGGCCGAGCGCGTGCGGCAAGAATCTAGGTGCGCTCGGAGAAGGGGCCTCCCAGGTGCACCTGCATCACGCAGAACACGAACCGCAACCGCCCTTAATCTGCTGGAAAAAGTCGTTGCCCTTGTCGTCCACGAGGATGAACGCGGGGAAATCCTCCACATCAATCCGCCAAACCGCCTCCATCCCCAACTCTGGATACTCCAACACCTCCACCTTTCGGATATTGTTCTGCGCCAAAATCGCCGCCGGCCCCCCAATCGAGCCCAGATAAAAACCGCCATGTTTCCGGCATGCCTCCGTCACCTGCGGACTCCGATTCCCTTTGGCGATCATCACCTTCGAGCCGCCCAAGCTCTGGAACAGATCCACATAGCTATCCATCCGCCCAGCCGTGGTCGGGCCAAATGAGCCAGATGCCATCCCCTTCGGAGTCTTCGCCGGTCCCGCGTAATAAACCGGATGCGCCTTCAGGTAATCCGGAATCCCAGCCCCCGAATCAATCCGCTCCTTGATTTTCGCGTGTGCAATGTCGCGCGCGACAACAATGGTTCCGCTCAACGAAAGACGCGTCGAAACCGGATGTCGTGACAACTCCGACAACACCTCCTCCATCGGCCGGTTCAAATCAATCCGCACCACCCCAGCCTCCGCCGCCGTGCGATACCGCTCCGGAATCAAGCGCCCGGGATTATTCTCCAACCGCTCCAAAAAGACTCCGTCCCTCGTGATCTTCCCCTTGATGTTCCGGTCAGCAGAGCAGGACACCCCCATCCCGACTGGACAGGACGCCCCATGCCGAGGCAACCGGATGATCCGCACGTCCAAGGCAAAGTACTTCCCTCCGAACTGCGCGCCGATCCCGAGCCCCTGCGCAGCCTCCAATACTTCCCGCTCCAACGCCACATCCCGAAACGCCCTCCCACTGGCACTCCCCTACGTCGGCAACCCGTCCATATACCGCGTCGACGCGAGCTTCACCGTCTTCAAGCACGCCTCCGCACTCGTCCCGCCAATCACGAAAGCAATGTGGTAGGGCGGACACGCGGCCGTACCCAATGCGCGCATTTTATCCGCCAAAAACGGCACCAAGCTCTTCGGATTCAGCAAGGCCTTCGTCTCCTGAAACAAGTACGTCTTGTTCGCCGACCCCCCCCCCTTCGCCACAAATAAAAATTCGTACTCCCCGCCATCCGTGGCCGCGAGGTCCACCTGCGCCGGCAAGTTCGTCCCCGTGTTTTTCTCCTCATACATCGTCAACGGCGCCATCTGCGAATACCGCAAGTTCTCCTCGGCATAGCACTGGTGCACCCCACGCGCTAACGCTTCCTCGTCCCCGCCCCCTGTCCAGATCGCTTGCCCCTTCTTCCCCATAACCGTGGCCGTTCCCGTGTCCTGACAAAACGGTAACACACCTCGAGCCGCCACCTCCGCATTCCGCAGAAGCGTCAACGCCACAAACCGGTCATTCTCACTGGCCGCAGGATCCTCCAGGATTGCCGCGACCTGCTGCAAATGACTCGTTCGTAACATGAAAGAACAGTCGCGAAACGCTGCGCGAGACAACTCCGTCAGCGCCTCAAGGGGAATCTTCACCACCTCCCGCCCCTCAAAGGCCGTCACCGAAACCTGTTCCGACGCGTGGTCCAGCCGATAATACTCGGTGCCATCCTTCGCCAACTGGAACAATCGCTGAAACTCAAACGGGGTGCTCATGCCGAAACTTCTACCCGCATCGCCGTGCCAAAAAAGGAAAATGCCGACCCGCGCCAGTCCCTCCGCGTCTCTGAAGACCAGCACGAATCTTGCGTCGTGCGCTCCCATGCGCGCCGGTCGTTCCGTCCTTCTTCTCCCTCTCCTCTGCATCGCCGCAACCCCTTTTCCCAACCCGTTCGATTCCGAACAAGCGACAGACAAACCCCTCCCGGCGACCGAAGCCGCAGCACGCATGAGCGTCCCCGCAGGGATGCACGTTTCCGTGTTCGCCTCCGAACCTGACATCCGCAACCCCATCGCCTCCGCTTGGGATCAGAAAGGCCGGCTCTGGGTCGCTGAAAATTTCACCTACGCCGAGCATCCCAAGCGCCTCGAACCCAAACTTCGCGACCGAATCGTCGTGTTCCCTCCGCACACCACCGATTCACCCGCCCCGAAACCAACCGTCTTCACCGATTCCCTCCAAGGGCTAACCGGAATCGAAGTCGCTCAAAACGGTGTCTGGGCCATCTGCCCGCCAAAACTGGTTTTTATTCCCGATCGCGACAACGACGACCAACCGGACTCCGAACCGGAAACCGTCTTGGACGGGTTCACCGTCGCCCGGGACAGCCACCACAACTTCGCAAATGGACTCCGCTTCGGACCTGATGGCTGGCTCTACGGCCGATGCGGCGGCTCGTGTCCCGGTCGCATCGGCGCTCCGGGCACCCCCGACGAATCACGGATTCCGCTCAACGGCGGCATCTGGCGCTTCAACACCCGCACTCGCGCCTTCGAAGTGCTTTGTCACGGCACCACCAACCCATGGGGCCACGATTGGAACGAGCTCAACGACCTCTTCTTCATCAACACCGTCAATGGGCACTTCTGGCACATGATCCCTGGCGCCCACTTCACGCGCCCCTTCCTGCTCGATCCAAACCCGCACATCTACCGGCAAATCGATCAGCACGCCGATCACTTTCACTTCGATACCGAACAAGGATGGACGAAATCACGCGACGGCGCGGCGAACGATCTCGGCGGAGGGCACGCTCACACCGGACTCCTCATCCCCCAAGGTGATCAATGGCCCGCCGCGCTACGAACCAAAGTTCTCACCCTGAACCTCCACGGAAAACGTGCCAATGTGGAGTCCCTCGAACCAAAGGGTTCCGGTTACGTTGCGAAACATCAACCAGACACGTTCATTTCCGCTGATTCCTTTTTTCGCGGCATTGATCTCCAACAAGGACCCGACGGCGCAGCCTACTTGCTCGACTGGTCCGACACAGGCGAATGCCACGAACGCACGGGAGTTCATCGAAACTCCGGCCGGATCTACCGGATCGCGCCGAGCCACCTCCAAAAGGCCACCCTTCCCGACCTTTCCTCTAGCACTCCGGAACTTCTCCTTGAACACCTCCGAAGCCCAGACGCTTGGCTCAATCGGCACGCGGCAACCGCGATCACCCGAATCCCTCCATCCCTTCTGCGCGACACCGTTCGCCTTCTGTCCTCAACCGTCCGCTATTCCCGTTCAGAGCCCATCCGCATCCGCGCGCTGCTTGCCCTGCACCGTCTCGGCGCCCTTGCCCAAAACCCTACCGTCTCTCTAAAAAAGCTCCTCTCTGACCCTTCTCCCGCACTGCGTGTCTGGGCCATTCGCCTCCTCACCGACCACCTGCCCATCGACCTTGTTTCGGGTGAACGCCCCAAAGATGCGCCCGCTGTGACTGGAGAAATCGCTCCTCTCCTCCGCGACGCGGCCCAAAAAGAGGCTACTCCCCAAGTGCGACTCGCCCTGGCTTCCGCGCTTCAACGGCTGCCCATCAGCGAACGCATCCCCATCGCACGCGAACTCTTGAAGCACGGGGAAGACGCCTCCGACCACAACCTCCCTCTGATGCTTTGGTACGCCCTCATCCCCATTTCCCACGCCGCACCCGAGGCGCTGCCCGATTTGGCTGCTGTTTGCGAGATTCCCCTGACGCTTGAGGCCCTCTGCTGGCGAGCCGGCTCCCTCCACCTCGAAAAACCGGGCGTCCTCGATCCGCTTCTCACCCAGCTCACCCTACGCCCCAAACCCCTTCTCGAAGCTTCCTTGCGCGGTCTGAGCGAGGCGATCAAAGGCATCCGACAAACTTCTCGTCCCTCAACGTGGGAAGCGTTTGAACTCGCGTGCAAAAATCTCGCATCCGACGAATCGAAACAATCCGTCCGCGAACTCGCCGCCGTCTTCGGGGAAGGCCGCGTACTCGAAGAAATCCGCTCCGTGGCCCTCGATGCAAAAGCCCCAATGACCAGTCGACGCAACGCGCTCCAAACCCTCATCGACCAACAAGACCCCGACCTCATCACCGCCTGCGAACCCCTCCTCAACACGCGCCACCTCCAAACCACCGCGATTCGTGGCCTCGCCACTCTCCCAGAACTCGCCCCCGCCGGAAAAGTCGCGTCCACCATCCGCAAAGTCCACACCCTGGAACGAGCCGAAGCCCTCTCCGCGGCCCTCGTTCGAAAAGACTTTGCCGACGCCGTCCTTTCAGAAATCGAGGCTGGCCGGCTTGATCCCTCCGAACTCTCCGCGTTCCACCTCCGCCAAATCAGGGACCTGAACGACGAACCGCTATTATCAAAACTCAAAAAAATCCGGCCCGATGCCGCCTCCGACCCCTCCGCGCGTCAGGCCAAATACACCGAACTCCGCGCCCTCCTCACCCCATCTTTCCTCGCAAAAGCCAACCGCGAACAAGGACGACTCGCCTTCACCGCCGCGTGCGGCGCCTGTCACCAAATGTTCGGGCAGGGCGGAAAACTGGGCCCCGATCTGACTGGTAGCGATCGGCGGAATCTTGATTATCTCCTCGAAAATATCCTGAACCCTTCCGGTGCCGTTGCTCCCGAATACCAGACAGCCCGCGTGAAAATGAAGGATGGTCGCCTTCTGACCGGAATCATCGCCGGAAAGGACGCACGGAAAGTCCGCCTCAACACCATCGGCGGCATCCAAGACCTCGACGCGGAGTCCGT
>JACCEB010927083.1_pt1 | contig 11737 bp, 13 predicted proteins | sample 7454761 | NCBI WGS metagenome assembly JACCEB01 (sample SAMN15323454, study PRJNA562643) | freshwater metagenome | isolation source: river surface water | place: USA:Blue River Watershed | collected 2017-08-18 | reverse complement strand
GCAATCAACCGCTGAATCGGTCTGGATAGGGTTGGCTTTCCAAACACAAAAACCTGATCAACCTCGCTACCCAACTCGCCATTTAGCCCTGCGATGTAATCAACCACAAGCTGGTCGGAATAGCGAGCGCCGGAGGTTGGCTCCGCAAACAGCGGTAGGTTGGCAGCCTTGGCAAACTCGACAGCGTCAGGCCCTGCACCGGCACCTGCCACCACTACTGCGCGGTCAGAAACCACTACCTCGAGGCTTGAGATTTCCGAACTGACTGGGTTTATGGAAACCTCACCAACCGCAAGCGAAGCAGCGTTCGGGGTCAGGTCGCTCAGTGGTTCTTGAAACTGCAGGTTTAGCTGAACTGGTCCTGGGTTCTCTCCGGTAGCAAGCTCGATTGCCTGAATTGCGAGGGCTCTCGGGTCAAACTCTCCCAGCTCTGGGACGCTGACGTCAATGCAGCGAATAACCGCATCGGCAAAGATGCCGACCTGGTTGGTGGTCTGGTTCGCACCTTTGCCACGAAGTCTGGCCGGGCGATCTGCGGTCAGCAAAATCATCGGAACGCCACTGTGGTGGGCTTCAAGTACCGCTGGGTGCAAATTGGCAACTGCGGTGCCGCTGGTGGTGATTACCACCGAAGGTGAGCCGGTGGCGAGTGCTCGACCAAGGGCGACAAAGCCCATCGAGCGCTCATCCAAGCGAATGGTGAGATCGGCCATTTTGGCTTGTGCCAATTGGTCGGCGGCAATGGCCAGTGACTGCGATCTTGCTCCCGGAGCTAAGTAGAGGTGCTTAGCACCTGAGGCAACCAAGGTTGCCAAAAGCTCTGCTGCAAAAGATTGGGAGCTGGCTTGGGTCACTTCTGGTCGTCTTCGTCTTTCTTTAGCTTGCGCTGTAGATCGCGAAGGAAGTTTGGATCATCGTCTGGCGCGACAATCTTGCGGTTCTTACCCGGGTTCGCAGGTCCCCTGCCCAGTGGCCTTCCCACCATTAGGTAGAGCAGTCCTCCGAAGAATGGGATAAACAGGCACAACAGCACCCATGCCCACTTGGGGAGCAACCTAACCTCGTTCTTGTTCGCCGCAGCGGCAAAGACCGTGGTGAAAACCGTAAAGATCACCAAAAAGGCGATCGAGGCAACTGCCAGTCTTGTCATACCCTCAACCCTAATTCAGTCTCGCTTAGACTATTTGCGTGAAGAACCCTTGGCTTAGCTACACCCTGTTGCGTTTGGGGATGTTCTTCGGCATTTTCTTTTTGTTTTTGCTACTAAATTTCAACCCATATTTCGCGGCGATTATTGCAGCGGTGATCTCTTTTTCGCTCTCTCTTTTGTTTCTCGATCGCCAGCGCAATGCGCTTAGCGAGTCAGTCTCTAAGAAGCTTGCTCGCAACGAAACTGGAAGCTATGACGATCCGGAGAGCGATCTAGAAAACGATCTTCTGGATTTAGAAGGCAACGATAAAAAGCCCGAGGCCGACAAGTAGCCCAAAGCCCAAGCCGGCAAAACTCGTAAGCTTCAACGCCGAAATGTAGTCCTTAGCCGTCTTGCCCCTTACTCCCGCCATAAAGGCAGGGAAGACCAGCAGCAGGTTAGCCAGACCGAGAATTGTCGCCGGATACAGCGATGCCAACAACAGGTTGAAGACCACCGGCAGAGTCAAAAGAATTCCAAATAGCCACTTCGAAGCGCGAACTCCAATTCGAACCGAAAGGGTGTTCTTGCCGCTAACTCGATCGGTCTCAATGTCGCGGATGTTGTTCACCAGTAAGACCGCGGTGGCGTAGAAACCAAAGTTGATTCCAAGCAATACCGCCATCGGGTCAATCGCAAGAATCTGAATGTATGAGGTGCCGACGGTGGCAATCAATCCAAAGAAAACAAAGACCGCCAACTCACCTAGCCCGGCATAGCCGTAGGGTGACTTGCCTCCGGTGTAATACCAAGCGGCAACAATCGAGAGAGCACCTACTGCAACCAGCCACCACTGACCAGTGAGTAGCACAATTAGCAATCCGGCCAGCGCCGCAAGTCCAAAGGTGATTGCCGCGGCCAGCTTTACGGCCTGAGGTCTGACCGTACCCGAGCCAGTTAGCCGCAATGGGCCGACTCGATTTGCATCGGTGCCGCGAATTCCATCGGAGTAGTCATTGGCGTAGTTCACACCAATCTGCAGAAGCAGTGCGACCAGTAGAGCCAGTCCGGCAAGCAACGGATCAAATCGATCAATCAGATCAGCACTTGCCGAACCCAAAACAATTGGTGCGACGGCAAGTGGCAGGGTTCTTACCCGAGCCCCGGTGATCCAGTTCTTGATTGTCATAACCAGCAAATGCTATTCGCTCAAAAGCGCTGCGATGGCCAGCAGGTCTGGTTTGCCGCTTTGCAGCCTTGGCATAGCCTGGACTTGAATGATCCGATGTGGCTTGGCGGCCACAGAAAGCTTTGCGAGATCGCCGAAGTCCACCTCTGGGCTGCCGACATAGACCAGCCCAACAGATTCTCCCCAGCTGGTCTTCATGGCAGCAGCAGCCACCTCAACGACTCCAGGGATTTGACTTGCTCTTTGCTCAAGTGCCTCAAGCGAAATCTTGTGGCCACCTGATATAACGACTCGATCGGCACGACCCAAAACAGTCAACTTGCCGTCAGCGAACTCCCCTAGGTCGTGGGTTAAAAACTCAGCACCCAAACCATTTGCCAGCGTCGCACCAGAGATCGCTATCCGACCCTCGCGGATTGCTACCTCAACGCCGTCAAGGGCCACCCCGTCATAAACGCAACCACCAGCGGTCTCGGTCATGCCGTAGGAAACGACGATGTTTACTCCAAGATCACGAAGCTCCGCCACCACCAGTGGATCTGGCATTTGACCGCCTAGCAGCACAGCGTCAAAGCGCTTTAGTAGAGCCAGGGAATAGGGGTCGTTTCTGACTGCCTCAAGCAATCGAGCAAGTTGAGCCGGAACCAGTGAGGTAAAGCGCTTTGGTTCGGTCATCAGACTGGCCGCCCTAAAGAAGGCATCTGCCGTGAAGGGCAATTGGGCGTTCATCATGATTGGCTGAGTATCGGCGATCACCGAACGAATCAACACGTTGATGCCGGCGATGAACTTGGTTGGTAGCGCCAAAAGCCATTGTCCCGAACCGCCAAGCCGCTGCGCTGATGCCTCGGCTGATGCTCTTAGGGCTGTAACCGAAAGTTCGATTCGCTTTGGGGTTCCGGTTGAACCAGAACTCTCAACAATCAACCCCACATCGCTTGGAACCTGGTCCGGGAGTCCATTCACCTCCGGCATCAAACCATTGATTTCCGGGTCTGTAATGAAAAGCGCCAGCTTGCCATCGAGCAGCTCAATGCAGCTCGAAAGCGCTCTAAATGTGTCGTTAGCGGGAATTAGGCGAAGCGGTTTCATCAGAAGTGCCAGGGGGTGTCAGACCAGTCTGGCTTTCGCTTCTCCAAGAATGCATTCTTGCCCTCGGCGGCTTCTTTCGTGCCGTAGGCCAAGCGGGTTGCCTCGCCGGCAAAAAGCTGCTGCCCAACTAGGCCGTCATCCACCGCATTGAAGGCATACTTGAGCATTCTTATTGCCGTTGGGGACTTGGCCAGGATGTCCTCGGCCCACTCGATTGCGGTGCTCTCCAACTTGGCGTGGTCGACAACCGCATTGACAACACCCATTTCATAGGCGCGCTGAGCGTCGTATTCGCGTCCTAGGAAAAAGATTTCGCGAGCAAACTTCTGCCCAGTTTGTCTTGCCAGATATGCACTGCCGTAACCGGCATCGAAAGAGCCAACATCGGCATCGGTCTGCTTGAAGCGAGCGTGCTCACGAGATGCGATAGAGAGATCGCACACTACGTTCAATGAGTGTCCGCCGCCAGCTGCCCAGCCTGAAACCAGAGCAATAACCACCTTGGGCATAAATCGAATCAAGCGCTGAACTTCAAGAATGTGAAGTCGGCCAGCAGTGCCAGGTCCGTATTCGTATCCACTGTCACCACGAACCCGCTGGTCACCACCGGAGCAAAATGCCCAACCGCCATCCTTTGGAGATGGTCCGTTGCCGGTAAGTAAAACCACCCCGACATCGCTGGAGCATCTAGTGTGCTCAAGAGCTTGGTAGAGCTCATCCACGGTTTGTGGCCTGAAGGCGTTGCGAACCTCCGGTCTGGAGAATCCGATCCTTACCACCCCGAGAGTGTTGTGACGGTGGTAGCTGACATCGTTCAGCTCCTCAAATCCAGCCACTGCGTGCCAGAGATTTGGGTCAAAGGTCTCGGAAATGGAATTTGCCATGCAATTAGACTAATCGGGTGTTCGGGGAGAAAATAACCCAAATCAGCGTTGTGAGCATCCCGATGCTGACCAAATTCCGCGGCCTGAGCCATCGCGAAGCACTGATATTCAAGGGCACCAAGCGTTGGGCCGAGTTCTCCCCCTTTATCGAATACTCAGATCAGGAAGCCAGCAACTGGCTATCGGCAGCGCTGAGTTTTGCCAATCAAGAGCTACCCAAACTGCATCGAACTTCGATTGGGGTGAACGCCACCTTGCCCGCGGTCACGCCAGATCAAGTCGAATCAGTGCTGGCAAAGTTTGGGGAATTCAAGACCGTCAAGATTAAGGTTGGTGAAGTTGGTCAACCACTGATCAACGACGTGTTGAGGGTATTGAAAGTCGCAGAAAGCTTTCCCGACTGCAAAATCCGATTAGATGCCAACGGCAACTTCTCACCCGAGCAAGCCCTGGAGCTATTGGGACAACTGCCACTGGAGCGAATCGATTACTTCGAACAGCCCTGCGCAACAATCACTGAATTAGTTGAACTCAAAAAAACCATCGGTGAGCAAAAGCTCAGTGTTCTGATCGCAGCCGACGAGTCAATCCGAAAGGCTGAAGATCCGTTAGAGGTTGCCCGGCAAGGAGCCGCCGACATAGTGATGCTGAAGGTTCAGCCACTTGGTGGAATTGAGAAATGTCTGGAGATTGCGAAGCAAACCGGTTTACCGGCGGTTGTGAGCTCAGCGCTGGAGACCAGCATCGGACTCTCACAGGGGGCCTACCTAGCAGCGGCTCTGCCCGAGCTTGAGTTTGATTGCGGTCTTGGGACCTTGAGCCTGATGGAGTCGGACATCACAACCAAACCATTGACTGCAGTCTCTGGAAGCATCACCCCGCGAGAAGTTGAGCCTGATTTAGCACTCTTGGAGAAATATCGAGCCAGCGCAGAGCGAACCCAGTGGTGGCTTGCCAGATTAGAACGGTGCTATGAGCTTTTAGAGGCCTGAGTAAACGTGCAGTCCCTTGAAGAACATGTTCACGATGGTGAAGTTGAAGATCACCGCGAAGAACGCAACTAAGCCCAGCCAGGCGGCACGCTTGCCGTTCCAGCCTCTGGTTGCCATGGCATGCAGGTAACCGGCGTAGAGGGTCCAAATGATAAAGGTCCAGACCTCTTTGGTGTCCCAGCCCCAGTAGCGGTGCCAGGCTCGCTCTGCCCAAATCGCACCGGCAATCAAGGTGAAGCTCCAGAGCACAAAACCAACCACGTTGAAGCGGTAGGCCAATCGCTCCAGCTTCTCTAGGGCTGGGAAGAGCTCCATCAGACGTCTTGCCGACTTTCCAGCCTTGATGAGGTATGCGATGTGGAGACCTGCAGCGATGCAGAAGAACGAGGTTGCCAGAATCGCCACCACAACGTGAATCACCAGCCAGTAGCTCTGTAGTGCTGGCATCAGGGTCTTTACCTCAACATAGAAAAGCGAGACGGCTGCGAACAGAGTCACCAGAACAAAGCCGGTGACAAAGGTTGCAATGAAGCGAACATCCTTGATCTTGAGCGAAGTTAGGTAGACCAGCAGGATCAAAAGCGCCGAGGAAATAGCAAACTCATACATGTTTGCCCATGGCACTCGACCGGCCGCAATACCTCGCAGCACTACTCCGATGCCCAACACCACGGTTCCCACTGCGGTGACAATGAAACCGATTTTCTCCAGGCTGGAGAGCTTGGCTCTTTCTTCCTCAGTCTGCCCCAGTAGCTTGGAAAGCTGCAGCGAGAACAGCACCAGCGCTAGCGCAATAAACGCCATGGCTGCTGAGACAAACAACAGCGAAATCTGGGACAGTGGCTCGTTCAGGACAATCGTCATTTAGTTCCAACCTTGGATTCAATTTCGGTGCGGATTTCGATCAAGACCTCTTCAAGTCTTGGATCATCGCTGCGAGCCAGAGCAGCAAGTTCAATTGTCCCATCCCCATTGCGTCTTACCCAAATTCGGCGACGCGGGGTCATTAGCGAGAGCCCCATTGAGAACAGCGAGAGCATTGCGAAGGACAGCACCCAGATGCCACCGGGGTTGTAGGCAACATCGAGCGATGCGAAGCGCAGCAGACCATCAAAGCGAACCTTGCCCAACTGATTTGGCAGGTCAACCGTCTCGCCAATGCGCAGCTGCAGTGGATCATTTGGACCATCGCGAGATGCCACCACCTCGAGTTCCGAGGTGTCTAGCGCGAAGACGTTCTTAGGGATGCCCTCATCAAGACCTAAGTCACCGGTGTAGACATTCATGGTCATCAGCGGATCGATTGGATCAGGGTAAATCGAGGTGTAGGCACCGGACTCTAGCTGCTCGGCAGTTGGATAGAAAAATGCAATGATTCCGATCTGCTCCGGCAGAGCATCTGGCACCTTGATGACACCGAGCGAGGTCATGTTGTTGTCCTGCGGCAGGAAAATGCTTGGCCCAGAAAACGCGATATTCCCTTCGCCGTCAAACACAGTGATGACCGGAGCAAAGCCATTGCCGGTTAGGTAGATGCTTGCCCCCGGCGCTTCCAGTGGGTAATTGACTCGAACCTCAGACTGTTTGCCGTCCGAGGTGACGGTGGCAATGAAGTCGATGGGCTGACCGAGGTTGTTTGGGTTTTGCAGGTCGTAGAGCACCTGGAAGTCATCGAGCTTTACGCTAAATGGCTCAAGTTGCGACTCGTCAAAGAAAGGCCCCGGCGAGAATGAGTCGTAGCTTGCAAGGTTATTGACGAAGCTGTCCCCGACCACCAAAACTCGCTGCCCGCTAAAGCTCAGACCGCCACCGACGCCTACTGCGATTAGGACTCCGATCAGCGAGAAGTGGAAAATCAGATTGCCGGTTTCTCGGATGTAGCCCTTCTCAGCCGAAACCGACTCTCCCTGCAGCGCCACTTTGTAGTGTTTTGACTTGAGAACTTTGAAAGCAGCCTCTAGATAACCGGGCTGGTCAGCTGCCTCCTGGTGAACCGGCATGCGCCTTAGGTTTTGCGGAGTCTGCACCGGCTGAGCTCTCAGCGCTTCAAAGTGGACCTTGGTGCGTGGCACCACACAGCCCACCAGAGAGACAAATAGCAAGATGTAGATCGCTGAGAACCAAACCGAGGTGTAGACATCGAAGAGCTGGAAATCATCCATGACCTCGGCGATGTCTGGGTTGTTGTCGAAGAAAACTCGAACGCCATTTGGGTCTGCCGAGCGCTGCGGATAAACCGAACCCGGAACCGCGGCAATCGCAAGTAGCAACAGCAGGAACAGAGCGGTGCGCATGGAAGTCAGTTGACGCCAGAACCAACGTGGCCAGAACAGCAACCTAGAGAATGAGTTGGAAGTCACTGGTCACCCCCTGCATCCAGATCAGGAACTGTCCCCAAATGCCGGTCATCAGCAAGACACCGATCAGAATCAGCATGCCGCCGCCAAAGAGGTTGAAGGCTCTCAGGTGCTTCTTCACGAAGTCAACGCTGCTCACCGCCCAGCGCATGCCAAGCGCAATGAGCACAAATGGAATTCCGATTCCCAGCGAATAAACGGTTGCCAGAATGCCACCGCGAACCGGATCTCCGGTGGTGGAGGCTAGGGTCAAAACCGCAGCCAAAGTCGGTCCAATGCATGGAGTCCAGCCCACGGCAAAGACCACTCCCAGAAGTGGAGCTCCTGCCAACCCAACCTTTGGGCTAAAAGGAATCTTTACGCTGCGCTGCAGGAAACTGAACTGCCCCACCATCGCAAGACCAAAGACCACCACAAACAATCCAAGAACGAACTGCACCCAAAAACTGTTGGCAAAGAAAAGCAGTCCGGCCGAACCAGCCAAGACCCCAAGGCTCACAAACACAACCGTGAATCCAAGCACGAACAAAATCGCACCAAGCACCAACCTGGACTTGGTTTGCGCAGCACCGGAGACATAGCCGAGGTATCCGGGAACTAACGGCAAGACACAAGGCGAGAGGAAGGTGACCAAACCAGCCAGCAGAGCAATTGGCATGGCTGCCAAGAGTGATCCGTTCAGGATGATTTCTGCTGGGTTCACTCGGCTACCACGGTCTCAATCAGGGTTCTGAGAATTGAGGGGTCGATACGGCCAAGAATCCTGGATGCCACATTCCCCGCCTTATCAATCACGAGGGTGGTTGGCACCGCCTGTGGGCTAACTACTCCCTGAAAAGCCAGCGATACGGATCCCGATTGTGCATCCATGATTGAGGGAAAGCTGATTCCAAACTTGCGGTCAAAAGCCAAGGCGGTCTCCGCGGTGTCACGGACATTGACCCCTACAAACTGCACGCCCTGGTCTTTGAATTCCTCATGCAGGGCCTGTAAATCTGGAGCTTCCGCACGGCAGGGGGCGCAGGAGGAATACCACCAGTTCATAACTACAACTTGGCCATCGAGTGCTTTGGAGTCGAGCATTTGACCCGATTCGGTCTCACCGCTAAATGGTAAAAAACTTGGTCTTTGGGCACTGTCGAACTCGGTCACCGTGCCATCGCCGGCGATGTAGTTCTTGGAGTCGCCAGAGCGAAACTGCTCAGCTAATGGGTCTGAGCTGCAGCCTGCCAGGCTGAGTGCAATAGTTCCGACGATAAAGATCACCAGGGTGAGAGCGATTGCCTTTTGGGTCTCTTTCTTCACACCGCACCTCCGTCTTTCGCAGCACTGTTGAGCTCGGTCGCTAGTTCTAAACCAGGCTCTCGGTAACCAACTTCCACCAACTTGCCATCCACCACTTCAAACGAGGTGATCGACGAAAGCGAACACCGGCGGCTTCTTGGGTCGTGCGGTAGAGCTAAACCTTGGCTGGAACGATAAAGCATCCAGATGGGAAGTTGATGTGAAACCAAAACCACATCTCCGCCGTCAACGCTGCTCCAAGCACTCAGAGCCGCATCGGTCATTCGCTGAGCGATATCCCGATATGGCTCACCCCAGCTCGGTTTTTGCGGGTTGTAAAGATGCAGCGCGAGCGAAGGCTTTTTCAATAGGGCTCGGCCACCCATCCGGTAGCCGGCGAACTTATTCCAGGGCTCGATAACCCTTGGTTCGTGCTCGATTTCCAAACCAAACTCTGTTGCCAGCGGTGCTGCCGATTCTTGAGTGCGCTGCAACGGGGAGGCAAATAGCCTGCTGATCTGGCGATTCTCGCTCGAGAGCTGCTTCGCCGCCGCCTGCGCCATTTGGTGGCCGAGCTCGCTCAGGTGAAAGCCCGGAATTCGCTCGTAGAGCACGCCTTTGGGATTGAACACTTCGCCGTGGCGAACGAAGTGAAGGCGGTTGGCAGGCATGCCTTAAGTCTACCTTCGCTAAACTTCTCAATACGTAACTAGACGCCTACCCCCATCGAGGTATTCACATGCTTAATCGCAACACCATCGCTTCGCTTGCAGCCCAAGCAGATGGCCCTGTATCCATTGGTGGTTTGGTGGAAACCCTCAGGGATCAGAAGCGTATCCAGTTCATCATCATTCGTGATGAGTCCGGCAGCGTTCAGGTCACCTACCCTCGTCCTGCCGACGAGGATGCGCTGGCCGATCAAGTTTCAAGCCTCTCCAACGGCTCCTTCGTCGAGATCACCGGAAACCTAAAGCACGACGAGCGCGTAAAGCTCGGTGGCATCGAGATTTTGCTGACCGGCATGAAGATTGTTTCGCTTGCCAACCCAGACAGCCCAATTGCCGATGACACCTCAATCGACAAGCGTCTGGACTGGAGATTTATTGACCTGCGCCGCCCAGAGCTTAACCTCATGATGCGCGTGCAGACCGAGATCGAAAAGACCTGGCGCGAGATTTGGCTAGAGAATGACTTCATCGAGATTCACTCCCCGAAGCTAATGGCCTCACCATCTGAGTCACACGCCGAGCTGTTCAAGCTCGAATACTTCGAGACTCACGCGTATCTGGCTCAGTCACCTCAGTTCTACAAGCAGATGGCGATGAGCGCAGGGCTTGGCAAGGTCTTTGAGATTGGACCGGTATTCCGTGCCGACCCTTCTTTCACCTCTCGTCACGCCACCGAGTTCGTCTCGGTTGACATGGAGATGAGCTGGATCGACTCCCACGAAGACATCATGAAATTCCAGGAGCAGCTACTGGTTCGCGCCATCACCGCGGTGAAGGCAAAGTACGGCGAGGAGATCCAGAAGCTATACGGCATCGACATTCAGATTCCAGCCACCCCATTCCCACGCATCCCGCTGGCCGAAGCTCACAAGATTGTTGAGGCTCGCGGCTACAAGGTGCCTCGCATGGATGGCGACCTAGACCCTGAGGGTGAGCGTCAGATTGCTCAGCACGTCATGGAGACCTATGGTCACGAGTTTGTGTTCCTAACCGACTACCCAAAGAACATCCGCCCGTTCTACCACATGCGCCATGCGGACAACGACCAGCTAACCAACAGCTACGACCTGATCTGGAAGGGCACCGAGATCACCACCGGCGCTCGGCGTGAACACCGCATCGAGATTCTGGAGAAGCAGGTTTTGGACAAGGGCCTTGAGCTTGAGGGCTTGAACTTCTACCTGGACTTCTTCCGCTATGGAGCTCCAAGCCACGGCGGCTTCGGCATGGGCCTAACCCGCGTGGTTATGTTGCTACTAGACCTGCCGAACATCCGTGAGGCTAGCTTCCTATTCCGCGGACCTAACAGGCTGCAGCCATAACCGCTTGGTCGCTAAACGAGCTTTATATCCAAAGCGACCATCAACCACGCAAGGACTATCGACCAGATCAGCACGCTGATGCTTATGAAGATCGAGGTCTTCATCGGCTTTACGCCAGCTGCCACTGATGCGGCTGCCGCAAACTGCGAACCGATGATGATCGGACCGAGCGCCGCCATGCCCCAGAAGCCATACTTTTGAAAGGCAACCAAAGCTTTTTGGTACTTAGGTGAGTCCCCGGTTTTGCCCTTGGCTTCACGACGCTTCCTAAGCCAAGTCCTAATGCCAGAGCCTGAATAGGCAAATAAGAAGATGGTGCTGACATTGCCCGCCACCGCAGCAAGCACGGTGAGAACTGGGTCAAAGCCAACCGCGATGCCAGGCGGGATAAAGGCAATCGCCTCAAGCCACGGAACCGCGCCCGCGATGAAGATTCCCAGTAGGCCAAGTTGCTCGAGGTTCATGCCTTCCTCTCGAATAGCTTGCTGAAGTTAGAAAGCAAAGCTTCCATGGGCCCTCTCTGGTTGTAGCGAGAGTTGATCTGTGCCAGCAGAGCTAACACCAACCAGGTAGCCGCAGCAATCAAAACCACCCCTAGCAGCGAGACCTCTGCAAATAGGCCCAAGCCCCATGCTGAGAAAAGTGTTGAGAACACTAAGGACTGACCTAAATAGACGCTCAGTGAGTGACGTCCCGCAGCGCTAAGCAACGAGAGCTTGAACCGCTGCGAAACCAGCCACAGACCGCCGACCAAACCTG
>JACCEB010118406.1_pt1 | contig 11742 bp, 9 predicted proteins | sample 7454761 | NCBI WGS metagenome assembly JACCEB01 (sample SAMN15323454, study PRJNA562643) | freshwater metagenome | isolation source: river surface water | place: USA:Blue River Watershed | collected 2017-08-18 | reverse complement strand
GATGTCCGCATCCACTAAAGCGGTATTTTTCCCCAAAATTTGCGAAGCAACCGCTAGATTACAGGCAATAGTTGATTTACCAACCCCGCCTTTAGCCGAGGCAATAACGATGATTTTTTTCACCGCTTTTACTTCGGGAATTTGATTCATAAAATCAGCAAAAGTTTTTTCTGTCATTTTGTAAAAATTTATTGTTGCAAAGCTTCGCCATTAATTAATTATTTTAAAAAAATAATGTCATTTCAAAACTTAAATCTTGATCCAAAAATATTGTCCGCTCTTGAAGGTAAGGGCTATGTAAATCCAACTCCAATACAAGAACAAGCAATTCCACACATTTTGGAACAAAAAGATTTGCTAGGAATTGCTCAAACCGGAACTGGTAAAACCGCCGCTTTCTCTTTACCAATTTTGCATAATTTGTTTCATAGTAAAAATTCGGTTAAAAGCGGATCGGTTCGCGCTTTAATTTTAACTCCAACTCGTGAATTAGCCTCACAAATTGCTGATAATATTGAAGTTTACGGAAAGGATCTTGGTTTGCGTTATGCTGTAATTTTTGGTGGAGTAAGTGAAAAACCGCAAATTACAAATCTTCAGCGCGGAGTTGATATTTTGATTGCAACTCCCGGAAGGTTGATGGACTTGGCTGATCAAGGTTATGTTCGCTTTATGCAGCTTGAAATTTTTGTTCTTGATGAAGCGGATCGCATGCTTGATATGGGCTTCATCAATGACATAAAAAAGATCATCGCTAAAATACCTCAAAATCGCCAAACTTTGTTTTTTTCGGCAACTATGCCAACAACGATTGCTGATTTGGCTAATTCAATTCTAAAAGATCCTGTTAAAGTTGAGGTAACTCCAGCTTCAACAACCGTCGAAAGAATAGATCAAAGGGTTAATTTTGTTGAGCGCGGCAATAAAGCACTTCTTTTGAAGCGTTATTTAAAAGAAGATGATGCGAAAAGTGTTTTGGTTTTTTCAAAAACAAAACATGGCGCAAATCGCGTCGAAGAGTTTTTGCTGCAAAATGGAATTACTGTTGCAGCAATTCATGGCAATAAATCGCAAGGCGCTCGTGAGAGAGCTTTGGAATCGTTTCGTGAAGGTAAAGTTCAGGTTTTAATTGCAACTGACATTGCCGCTCGCGGAATTGATATACCAGAAATTACTCATGTTATTAATTACGATATCCCAATGGATCCAGAAAGCTATGTGCATAGAATTGGTCGCACAGCAAGAGCTGGTCGTCAAGGCATAGCAATCTCTTTTTGCGATCCTTCGGAAATTAAACTTTTACAAGCAGTGGAAAAAAATATTAAAAGCAGCATTCCGGTTGATGAAAGTCATCCGTATCATGGAGTAGAAGCGGCTCCAAGTCAGCGTGAATCTCGTCGAGATGATCGTTCTTTCAATGAAGAAAGAGGTCGTAAAAATTTTGGTCATGCAAAAAATCGTCAAAATGGCGATGGACAAAAAAGATCGTCTAGCGAAAGACCGGCTAGAGATGGTAGTGGCGCAAATCGTGGCGATGAAAGAAGGCGTAATAGTGAAAAAAAGAAATCAGGTGGCTTTTTAAGCTTCATTGGCTTCGGCAAGAAAAAAGAAGATTCTAAAAATAATCGCCGTCCAAATCGTGATTCAAGATCTGGATTTGGTGATGAAAAAAGAGAAGGCGGCGCCTCAGAAAGAAGATCTTCTTCATCATCTTTAGGAAGAAGGTCATCTCATTCTGACAGGAGAAGTGAAGGCGGAGATAGAAGATCATCTTCAGAATTTGGTTCTGATAGAAGGGGCTTTGGTTCTGACAGAAGAAATTCAGGCCCTAACAGAAATTCATCTTCAGAATTCGGTTCCGACAGAAGAGGTTTTGGTTCCGATAGAAGATCTTCATTTGGATCAAATGGAAGATCGTCAGATGGAAATAGAGGTGGCTCAAAAAGGCTGATTCGCGACGGAAATTCAATTTATGAGCAAGAAACTCACAACAAAACTTCCTTCGGCTTCGGTTGGTTTGGCAAAAAAAATCCAAGATCTAAGCCTGATTTATCGGTTGATTCAGCTTTGGGAGGAAGGGATCGTTATCCAGACGCTGACAAAAGAGGTGGTAGCTCATTTGGTTTTGGTATGGGTAATCGCAGAAGGCCTTCTAATTCAGGGGGAAATAGATCTTCTTTTGGTGGCAACAGAAGCGGCGGTAATAATCGCGGTGGCGGAAATTCACGCAAAGATTGGTAATTTAGCGCTTCTGTAGACTTTCAAAAGATGTTTTGCGGAAGCGAATTTATCAAAATAGTTTAAATTATTTAAAGCGAGGTCGAAAAACGGCCTCGCTTTTTTATTTTTAGCGGATGTTGGAACGGAATTTAACGGGATTTGGTTTTTGAATTTAAGGTCGCGAAGAAGATTTTATTTTGCAAAATGTTGAATTTTTGTCAGCGCATTTGTGAAAAATTTCATCATTACAAAAGCTGCAAAGAGATGAATTTTTATTTAGTTTAAGGAGGTTTTTATCGAGTGATAAATTTTCAGATCGCAAGATTTTTTTTAAAGTGCGAGAAAAGGTTTCGGCCTTAATTCCCAAATATGCAGCTATAAGAGATTTTTTAAATTTAAGATAAAATTCGGGCGATTTTTTGTTTTTTAAAAAAGATGATTTTAGTAAAAAAAATCCAATTTTCTCTTCAGCACTAGAAAGTTTTAGAGCCAATATTCTTCTCGTTAAATCATTATTTTTGTCTGATAAAATTTTGCTTAAATTAATTGATAAATTGCAATTTTTTAAAAGCAGTTTTTGAAAAACATCTTTGGCAATTATTAATATTTTTGAATTTTTTAGCGCTAAAGCGCTGCAAGAAAAATACTCTTCAAATGGCTGATTTAAAAGCCCGCCATCGCAAATTACATCAATTACCATTTCTTCACCTTCGCTGTTTAAGCCGCTTAATTTCACCTCGCCAGAAGCTAAAATAATGAAATTTTTACCAAGGTCGCCTTGTGAAAAGATCTTATCATTTTTTTGAAAATCTTTTTTATGAAAAAATGGCGATATTTCTGCGATTTCTTGCGCGGAAAGCGTGTTAAATAGATCGGTTTTACTAAGTAAAACGCTAATTTCTTGTGACATTTTTTGCCTTAATTTGATTTTGGTTTTGTTTAAAATTTGTTAAAAAAATTTATTTTCTTGATCTGGATCAATTACTTGCTTTGGGGCGGCTTTAAAAGGTTTAAAGATTCGAAAAACGAATTTTATCAATCTCAAATTCTAGATTTATGAAAGCTAAACGATCAATTCTTGGTATTCTTTCTTGCGCTTTACTAATTTCTGCAACTACAAGCTTTGCAAAAGATCACGATTGGATAATTCGTTCGCGCTCCGTTTATGTAAAAGCCGATATTTCAAGCAATGTTTCTATTTTGAGTGGCAGAGTTTCGGCTTCAACCGATCAAATTCCTGAACTGGATATTACAAAATTTTTTAATTCTAATGTTGCAGCAGAGTTAATTTTAGGAACTTCAAAACATGATATTTCTTTAAAAGGATCAAGTCTTGGAGGTTCGCAAAGCTTGGGTTCGGTAAATCTTTTGCCGCCAACATTAACTTTGCAATATCATTTAAATCCTTATGGAAAAATTAGGCCTTATGCTGGCGCTGGCTTGAATTATACATTTTTTTACAATGCTAAAACTAGCGATGTTGCAACCAGCATCAGATATCAAGATCACCTTGGATATGCTTTGCAGCTTGGCTTTGATTACATGATCGACACTCGTTATAGTGTAAATTTTGATGTGAAGAAAATTTTCTTAAAAACTCACGCCGTGGTTAATGATGCCGTTTCGGCCAATGTAAGGCTTGATCCATGGTTAATTGGCGCTGGTCTTGGTTACCGTTTTTAGAATTCATGGTGCGACAATTTGCCTTATTGAAATCATTTAAAATAAAGAGGAATTAGCTCAAAAATAGTTCATTTATGCATGGTCTAATTTCTCTTTATTTTGGATATTTCATTTATCTTTTTTTCTTTTTCCGATTCAGGAAAAGAAGTGCTTTGGCGCAAAAAATCACAATTTTTTTGGGAGTAAAATTGCTATTTTTAACGCTGATTTATTTTGCATTTTTTAGTCAAAAAGTAACCAAAGAGCGGCGTCAAGAAAATATAAAAACATTAATTTTGAAATAATTATGGATTTTAGTTTGGTTGAAATTTCGCGTTTACAATTTGCGGTAACGGCAATTTATCATTTTTTGTTTGTGCCTTTGACACTTGGTTTGGCGGTGCTTCTTGGTATTATGGAAAGCGTTTATGTGATGACCAAAAAGCAAATTTGGAAAGATATTACGCGTTTTTGGGGTAAATTATTTGCCATTAATTTTGCTATGGGAGTCGCCACCGGAATTACAATGGAATTTCAGTTTGGAACTAATTGGGCTTATTATTCTCATTATGTTGGGGATATTTTTGGTGTTCCTTTGGCAATTGAAGGTTTGATGGCCTTTTTTTTGGAATCGACTTTTGTTGGAATGTTTTTGTTTGGCTGGGATCGCTTATCACAAGCAAAACATTTGATGGTAACTTGGTTGATGGCGATTGGAACCAATCTTTCAGCTTTGTGGATTTTGATTGCGAATGGTTGGATGCAGAATCCAATTGGCGCTAAGTTTAATCCAGAAACCATGCGAATGGAGCTTGAATCGTTTCAAAAGATTTTTTTTAACGATGTGGCGCAGTCGAAATTTGTGCATACGATTAGCGCTGGATATGTTACGGGCGCAATGTTTGTCTTGTCGGTTAGTTGTTATTATTTGTTTAAAAAGAGTAATTTAGAAATTGCGCGCCGATCAATTATTGTAGCGACTTCATTTGGCTTGATGTCGGCTTTGTCGGTTGTTGTTCTTGGTGATGAAAGTGGATATTCAACTGGTGAGAATCAAAAAATGAAATTGGCTGCAATTGAAGGGATGTGGAAAACTGAAGAAGCGCCTGCTGACTTGACTTTATTTGCAATTCCAAATCAGCAAAAGCAGGAAAATGAATATGAAGTAAAAATTCCATATGCGCTTGGATTAATGGCAACCCGCTCAATTCATAAAGAAATTTTAGGCATTCAAGAGTTAGTTTTGCAGGCTGAAATGCGAATTAAAAATGGAATTGGTCAATATTTGGTTTTGAAAAGATTGCGCAATAATAGCAGCGAAAATCCAGAGGCTGATAAGGAATTTTTGGCTAATAATTTTAAAGATCTTGGTTACGCGCTTTTGTTAAAAAAATATCGCAATGATATTGAAAATTCTTCGCCCGAAGAAATTAAAAAAGCCGCGCTCGATGTTATGCCTAATGTGCCGCCTTTATTTTATGCTTTTCGCGTGATGGTTGGATTGGGAATTTTTTTCATTATTTTATTCGCGACCGCTTTCTATCAAATGAATATTCGGCGCAATTTTTCCTCCAAAACTTTACTTAAAATTTGCTTTTATTCACTTCCTTTGCCTTGGATTGCTGCCGAATTTGGCTGGTTTGTTGCTGAATATGGTCGGCAGCCTTGGGTTATTGAAGGAATTTTACCAACTTTTTTGGGAGTTTCTTCGGTGGCGACTAACAATGTTTTAGCCAGTTTAATTGGCTTCATCGTGCTTTATAGCGCTCTTTTGGTCGTCGATATTTATTTGATGGCGAAATATATCAAAATGGGCCCAAGTAAAATTTTGCATGGCGATCATTAGCGATAGCAAATTTTACATTCCGTTATCCTTAATAAAGCGAGAAATCTTGATGGATTTAATTTTGTAAGATTTCCCGTTTCGCTTAAAATGACAAAAACAAGGAGTAAATATGTTAGAATTTTTTGATTACGAATTTTTAAGAATCGTTTGGTGGGTTTTGCTTGGAGTGCTTTTAATTGGTTTTGCAATTATGGATGGATTTGATCTTGGTGTGGCAATTTTGCTGCCATTTGTGGCGAAAAAAGATATTGAAAGAAGGGTGGTTTTAAATTCAGTTGGTCCAGTTTGGGATGGAAATCAGGTCTGGTTAATTTTGGGTGGAGGCGCCATATTTGCTGCTTGGCCGCATGTTTATGCTGTAAGTTTTTCCGGATTTTATTTTGCCATGCTTTTGGTTTTGCTGGCTTTAATTTTGCGACCAGTTGGCTTTGATTACAGAAGTAAAGTTGCAAATAAATTATGGCGGCAATTTTGGGATTGGGCTTTGTTTATTTCTGGATTTATTCCTTCTTTAGTTTTTGGCGTTGCTATTGGCAATGTTTTGCAAGGCGTAGCTTTCTCTTTTGATGATTTTATGGTTATTAATAATCAGATTAAATTTTTCTCATTATTTACGCCATTTTCTTTGTTATGCGGCATCATGAGCGTTGCTTTATTGCTTAATCATGGCGCTTGTTATTTGGCCATTAAAACTGAAGAAAAAATTCAAAAACGCGTTTTAAATATTCTAAAAATTTCACCAATTTTAGTTATTATTTTATTTGCCTGTGGTGGCTTTATGATTGGCTCAACGCCTTCCTATCGTTTGATTGAATTTGCTGGAACATTAGCGCCATCAAATCCTTTGCAAAAAATTGTTATGAAAGAAATTGGTGGTTGGTACAATAATTACAAAATTCACCAATGGATGATGATTGCTCCAATTCTTGGCTTTTTGGCGCAAATTTGTTTGATTATTTTTGTGCGCAGGGGTCATTTCTGTAAAGCCTTTATTGCAAGTTCGGTTAGTATTTTTGGGGTTATTGCAACTGTTGGTTTGGCGCTTTTTCCTTTTATTTTACCTTCAAGTCTCGATCCAAACTCTTCGCTTTTGATTTGGGATTCCTCTAGTAGTCAATTCACTTTGGCGGTAATGTTGATTGCGGCACTAATTTTTGTGCCATTGATAATTTTATATACTTCTTGGGTGTTTTTTGTTCTTCGTGGCAAAGTTACGGAGAAAAAAATCGCAAAAGATTCACAATTTTTATATTAATTCGCCTTTTTGCAGTTTGATCATGTGGTATTTTGCTTGGATTTTAGGAACGGCTTTAGCAGTTTTTTTTGGTATTGTTAACGCTTTATGGCATGAAATAAACCAAGAAAATCAAGATAGATGCGCCAATAAATGCAGCAATAAACACTAAAATGGATCAGTTGTTATTGCTGAAATATGAAGGCAATTTTCCGCGCTATACCAGCTACCCAACAGCGCCGAACTTCATTTCAAATTTTGATCAAAATGTTTATTTGCAATGGCTTTCAAATTTACAAAATCAAAAAATTTCGCTTTATTTTCACATCCCATTTTGCGATCAACTTTGTTGGTATTGTGGTTGTTTCACCACTGTAACGAAGCGCTATGAGCCAATTCAAAAATATTTAAAATCGCTAAAAAAAGAAATTAGTTTAATTGCCAAAAGAATTGCCGGCAAAGGCAATGTTATTTCGCATATTCATTTTGGAGGTGGTTCGCCAACAATTTTAAGTGCCGATGATTTTGCCGAATTAATGTCTGATATTCGCAATTATTTTGACCTTAATTTTTCTTCGCAAATTGCTATTGAAATTGATCCAAGAAATGTTGATGAGAAAAAAATTATCGCTTATGCGCAAAGTGGTGTAAATCGCGCCAGTATTGGTGTGCAAGATTTTGATGAAGAAGTGCAAAAAGCAATTAATCGTCCACAATCTTTTGAAATGGTGCAAAATGTTGTGGAGCTTTTGCGCAAATATCAAATTTCGGCAATTAATTTTGATTTAATTTACGGCCTTCCAAGGCAAACAGTTCGTGGTGTTGAGCGAAATATTGAGTTAAGTTTAAAGCTTAATCCAAGTAGAATTGCGCTATTTTCTTATGCGCATGTGCAGTGGAAAAAGAAGCAAATGCGCTTAATTAATGAAGCTGAATTGCCGAGTTCAAAAGAAAAAATAGAAATTTACAATTTAGCGGCGCAAAAGCTTTTAAAGTCGGGTTATTTTGCGATTGGCTTTGACCATTTTGCTTTAAAAAATGATCAAATGTTTAGCGATTATTGTGATAAAAAATTGAAACGAAATTTTCAGGGATATAGTGCTGATGATGGCGATTTTATAATTGGTTTTGGCCTTTCTTCGATTGGCTATTTTGAACATGGTTATGTGCAAAATTCCTTCGATTTTAATGAATATGAAAATTTGCTTTCTGCAGAAAAATTGCCACTAAGAAAGGGGTTAAAATTTAGCGAATCTGACAAAATTCGTAAAAAAGTTATCGATTCATTAATGTGTTATTTTGAGGTTGATTTTGCTCTTTTAGATCAAAATTTGCTTGCGCAAGAAAGCTATTTTTCAGCTGAAATTTTGCGCTTAAATAATCTAAAAAATGATGGATTGATTTCCTTTGATGGCTCTGTTTTGAAGGTGAACAAGGATTTTCCGCAAATTGTACGAGTTGTTTGCGCTGCTTTTGATGAATATTTTTGGCGCGAGAAGGAAGAAGGGGTTCGTCACTCAAAAATTTCTTAATTGTTCAGAAATTTTTAATTTATTTGCGCCTTTTGTTTGCGCTTAAATTTGCTTATTTTTGAAATTGGAGCGGGCGAAGGGACTCGAACCCTCGACATTCACCTTGGCAAGGTGACACTCTACCACTGAGCTACGCCCGCATGAAGTAAAGATTTGTTTGAAAGAATTTAGTGCTGATTATTTTGGAATTTTTAAAAACGAAGGCCGCGCAAACTACGAGGCCAAAAATAATTTGCAATGTTCAATCTGTAAATTTAAGTTGATAAAAATCATCTCGTTTCCCTCCTTTATTTTCAAGGCGCCAGCCCCTTTATAAAAAATAATTAGAAAAAATAAAATTAACAAAAATATGAAATTTTTGCGAAAATTTGCAGCGCTAATTTTTGTCCTTTTTTTAACTTCTTGCGTTGAAACAATTGTGCTTGGAACTCTTGCTGGTGGGGTTGCAATTACGCAAGAGAAAAAATTTTCTGAAACAGTTAGCGATTCTGTGATTGAATCAAAAATTCTTTTTCAGTTGACGAAAGTTGGCCTAAAAACCCCAAGAAATTCGGTTGAAATTGTTGTTAATCGCGGTCGAGTTTTGTTGGTTGGAATTTTGAGAGATCAGTCCAAAGCTGGATTGGCAAGTGATATTGCTTGGAAAGTTGATGGCGTAAAAGAAGTTATTGATGAAATTCAAATTAGCGATAATCGCAGCTTAGAATTGCATGATTTTGCTGGTTTGATGCGTGATTATTTCATCAGCTTGCAAGTTGAATCTAGATTGCTGCTTGCGCAAGATTTGGCCTCAGTTAATTACAAAATAACCACAATTAATGGCTCGGTTTATTTAATTGGAATTGCCTCCGATGAATTAGAATTACGCAAGGTTCTGTCTGTTTCAGCGCGGGTTCGAGGAGTTAAAAAAATTGTTAATCACATCACTTTGGCGAATGATGAAAAGCGCCAATAATTCAGTTATCACCTTTGGCTGTCGCCTTAATTCGTATGAGTCGGAAGCGATCAAAGAAGCCATAAAGCAGTCGGAACAAAATAATTTGATAGTTTTTAATTCTTGCGCCGTAACCTCGGAGGCTGAAAAAGACTTGCGTCTAGCCTTAAGAAAGGCGCGCAAAAATAATCCCGAAGCAAAAATTGTTGTTACTGGTTGCGCCGCGCAAATTGATCCGCAAAAATATGCCAAAATGACTGAAGTTGATTTGGTTTTAGGAAATGCCGAAAAAAGCAACCCGCAAAGCTACAAAATAAACAGTCTTGACCAAAAAATTTCGATAAAAAATCAGCCTAATTTTGGTGAAAAATCTGCAATTCACCAAATGTCAGAAATTGCTCATAAAGATCAAATTTTTGCTGCATCAAAAATAAAATTGGCAAATTTTTTAACTGAAAATGAAAGTGCCAAAATAAGAGTTAATGACATAATGTCTGTTCGCGAAACCGCGCCACAACTAGTTTCTTATTTTGAAAATCAAACCCGAGCTTTTTTAGAAATTCAAAATGGCTGTAATCATCGCTGCACTTTTTGCGTTATTCCATTCGGTCGTGGCAATTCCCGCTCGGTTCCATTTGGTGAAATTGTAACGCAGGTTAAAAAAATGATCGCCGCTGGTCATAAGGAAGTTGTTTTTACGGGAGTTGATATTTCTGGGTATGGTGAAGATTTGCCTACGAAAATTACCTTATCACAAATGATTCGTCGCTTGTTAAATCTTGTTCCTGAATTGCCGAGATTGCGCTTATCTTCCGTTGATGTTGCTGAATTGGACGAAGAATTTTTTGATATTTTGCGCGAACAACCAAGATTTATGCCTTATTTGCATTTAAGTGTGCAATCGGGCGATGACATGATTTTAAAAAGAATGAAGCGCCGCCATAATCGTGAGCAAGTTTTAAATTTTTGCGATAAAGCGCGAAAAATAAGGCCAGAAATTACTTTTGGCGCTGATATTATTGCTGGATTTCCAACTGAAAATGAGGTTGCTTTTGAGAATTCGCGTCGCCTCATTGAAGAGGCTGGAATAATTTTTACTCATATTTTTCCTTATTCAAAACGCGACGGAACTCCTGCCGCTAAAATGCCGCAAATAAATGGCGCAATTATAAAAGAGCGGGCAAAAATTTTGCGCGAAACTGGCGCCAAAGAGTTAAAGAAATTTTTACAAAAACAAATCGGTAAAAATTTTAGCGTTATTGTTGAAAAAAATGGCGCCGGAAAAACTGAAAATTTTCTAGATGTTAAAATTGATGGTGGTGAAAAAATAATTTCTGGATCTATTCTTTCAGTTAGGGCTGAAGCGGCTTTGGATAGTGTTTTACAAGTTTCAAATAACCAATAAATTACAAAAAAGTGAAAGTTGATTTAAATAATTTGCCCAAAAATTGGGTTTTTGAAGAAGCGAAAAGAATTTACGATAAAATTGGCGGAAAAATTCCATCAAAAGGTTATGTTTTGTTTGAAACTGGCTATGGCCCATCTGGTTTGCCGCATATTGGAACTTTTGGTGAGGTGGTTCGAACTTCTTTTGTTCGACATGCTTTTGGTTTAATTGCGCCAGAAATTCCAACAAAAATGTTTTGCGTTTCTGATGATATTGATGGTTTGCGTAAAGTTCCTGAAAATATTCCGCAGCAAGATCTTGTAAGGGCGAATTTAGGTAAGCCGCTAACATCAGTTCCCGATCCATTTGGAACTCACCAATCTTATGGCCATCACATGAATTCGCGTTTACGAGGCTTTCTTGATGGATTTGGTTTTGAATATGAATTTATTAGCGCCACCGAAAAATATAAATCTGGGGCTTTTGATGCCACAATGTTGCGCGTTTTAGAAAAATATGAAGACCTAATGGCCTTAATGTTGCCAAGTTTGTGTGAAGAGCGTCAAGCAACTTATTCACCATTTATGCCAATTGATCCAGAATCTGGAATTGTTATCGATAAAGGAGTTAAAGGTGTGAATAAAGAAAAAGGAACGGTGATTTATTCTGATTTAAACGGTCAAGAAAAAGAAATTCCAGTTACGGGCGGAAATTGCAAATTGCAGTGGAAAATTGACTTTGGTGCGCGCTGGTATTCGCTTGGCGTTGATTACGAAATTTATGGCAAAGATCATCAGCCAAATGAAAAAATTTATCGCGAAGTTTGTCGTATTTTAGGTGGAATTCCGCCGGTTAATTTTACTTATGAAATGTTTTTATCTGATTCGGGTGAAAAAATTTCAAAATCAAAAGGCAATGGAATTTCCG
>JACCEB010871299.1_pt1 | contig 11748 bp, 8 predicted proteins | sample 7454761 | NCBI WGS metagenome assembly JACCEB01 (sample SAMN15323454, study PRJNA562643) | freshwater metagenome | isolation source: river surface water | place: USA:Blue River Watershed | collected 2017-08-18 | reverse complement strand
CTCTGGGGTTACCACGATGACTGTATGTTCCCTGAAGGCTGGTTTCAGCAGTGCCCGGGCATTATAGGAGCTTGACCTTGAATAGCAAACGCAGCAGATTGCGGGCCATGTGACTGTAATCACCCGCGAGGCAATTGCCTTGCAGTATCTTGCTCATCGTTTAATCAGTGCCAGTTGCGTCTCGATTCTGGCCATGCTCCCGACGTGGAGGTAGATCCCATGAACTCATCGATCAAGAACACCCTCTTGACTCTGGCCCTGAGTGCCCTGTTCTCTCAGGCGCAGGCGCAAGGCGATGCCGCTGTGGGCACCGTGAGCCTGGTGCTGGGCAAGGCCTGGCTGCACACGGCAGATGATTCCCGCGAACCCATCAGTGCGGGCACCGTGGTGCGGGTCAGCGACCGCATCATCACGGAAGCCAACGGCCATGTGCACGTGCGTTTCGTCGACGATGCCCTGGTCAGCGTGCGTCCCGACAGCCAGCTCGAGATCCAGCGTTACGACTTCAATGCTGCCAAACCGGCCGACTCCTCCATCAAGCTGAATCTGGTGGAAGGCGTCACGCGTGCCATTTCCGGCGAAGGTGCCCATGCGGCCCGCGAGCGTTTCCGTCTGAACACGCCCATCGCGGCGATCGGCGTGCGCGGCACCGATTTCGTCGTCAGCGCCTCGGAAGGCTCGGTGCGCGCGCTGGTCAATGAAGGGGCCATCGTGATGGCGCCCTTCTCCAATGATTGCCTGGTCGACAATCTCGGTCCCTGCTCTGTCAATGCCATCGAGCTGTCGCAGAACTCCCTGCAAGTGGCGGCCATCGACGGCGCTGAGCCCCTGCCGCGTCTTCTTCCCGCCAGTGACGAGCGTGGTCTGCTGACCCGCGAAACCGTCGCCGTGGCCGAAAACGATGCCCGTGCCGAGGACAAGACGGCCGGCACCGAGGTCTATCTGGAAACAGTGACGTCCCGTCGCGTGACGGCCGAGGCCAGCAGTTCCGTCGTGGCCCTCGTGCCTCCGACCGTGCGTCCGCCGCAGCCGCCCGTGGTGGTGCTGCCGGATTTCACCCCGGATGCCGCGTTGAGCACCGCCAGTGCCACCAGCCGCAATCTGGTTTGGGGCCGCTGGAACGGTCGTGACGGCATGGGCAGCCAGGAACTGCTGACCTTGAGCTATGCCGAGGCCAGCGCCGGCCGCGACATCACTGTGGGCGACGCCACCTACGGTCTGTTTCGTGACGGCAATGGCAGTACGCGGATCCGCCCTGATAAAGCCGTGATCAGCTTCGCCCTGGACAGCGCCCAGGCCTTCTACCATTCTGCCTCCGGCGTCGTGGCCATGCAGGTCAACAGCGGCTCTCTCGACATCGACTTTGACCAGCGCAGCTTCGCCACGCAGCTGGGGCTCAGCCATGTTGCCACCGGTCCGGTCAGTTTCACGGCCGCCGGACGCATCTTCGAGGATGGCTACTTCCACAACAACACCGATACGCAACGCATGGCAGGCGCCATCAGCCTGACAGGCAGCGAAGCCGGCTATTTCTTCGAGAAGCAGCTGGACGCCGGCAAGAGTGTGCAGGGCCTGACCCTGTGGGATGCCCAGTGACGATGAAGACCCCGGCCCATCAGTCCGTGTTCAACCGTCTCCTGGCATACCTGCTGCGCCTGGTGCCGGTCAATGCGCGCTTGCTGCTGCTTGCGGCGGCAGGGCTGCTGACGGCGGGTCTGATGAGTCTGTTCGCCTCGGCGGTGAGCACGCTCGAAGAATCGCTCGGAGCACTGGGGTGGACGCTGGGTGCCGACCGTACGGTGGAAGAGCGCATCACGGTCATTGCCATCGACGAGAAGAGCCTCGCGCAGGAAGGCCCCTGGCCCTGGCCGCGTGAGACCATGGCGCGTCTGGTTTCTGCGTTGAACGAGGCCGGTGTGCAGTTGCAGCTGCATGACATCGTCTATCCGGAAGCGCGCGAAGGCGATGCACAGTTGCTGGAGGCCCTGCAGGCTGCTCCCGGTGCTGTGCTGGCCCAGGTCCCCGTGCTGCAGTCCGAACAGGATGTCCGTGCCGGGCAGATGAGTCACCCGCTCACCGGTGTGGTCTGCTCCGCCAATCTTGCCTCGGCGGCCAGCTACGTGGGCAACGCGCCAGTCTTCAACGGCATCGCCAAGGGCCACATCACGCCGCTGGTTGCGGCCGATGGCGCCATCCATGAGGTGCCCGCCGTGATCTGTCTGGATGGCCAGGCCTACCCGTCCCTGCCCATCAGTGCCTTCCTGCAGGCCATCGACTCCCGCGAGTGGGGCGCCACCATCGAGCCGGGCACGTCGCTGTTCGGGCCGGCTCAGCTCATGGAACTGGATGCCTACCCGGGGCTGCGTATTCCGCTGGATGCCCAGGGCAATCTGCGCATTTCCTATCATCAGGCGCCGGAAGCCTTCCGCGCGGTGTCTGCTGCCGATGTGCTGAACGGCACTGCCGATCTCGCGCTGCTCGACAATGCCTGGGTGCTGGTGGGCGCCACGGCCTTCGGAATTGGCGACATCGTGCCCACGCCTTACAACGGCGCCACGCCCGGCGTCGAGCTGCAGGCCCGCATGCTCGGCAGCCTGCTGGATGCCGACGTGCCCTTCACCCCGCGCGGCGCGCCCGTGCTGCTTGGTCTGATTTGCGTCGTGTTCGCCGGCATCCTGTTCCTGCTCGCTACCTACCGCGAGCGCTTTGCCAGCGCCGGGCTGCCTGCGGCCGGCGTGCTGCTCCCCGTGCTGGCACTGGCCATTCACCTGCAGTTGCTGGCTTCCGGCAATCTCTGGCTGGGCTGGGTGGCGCCTGCTCTCTATGGCCTGCTCGGCGCCAGCGTGCTGATGCTGCTCGAACAGGCCCGCGTGCGCAGCGAGCGCAGCCGGGTGTTCGGCAACCTGAACAGCTATCTGCCCACCGATGTGGCGCACGAGATCGCCTACAGCCTGCCCAGCTCCAGCGTCAATGCACGCCGCAGCGATGTCACCCTGCTGAGCGCCGACCTGCGCAACTTCTCGGCCTTCGGTGAGGCGCGTCCGCCGGAAGAGTCTGCCGCGTTGCTCCACTTCTTCTTCGTGCGTGCCGCCGAAATCGTCGAACAGCACGGTGGCCGCATTCACGAATTCAAGGGCGACAGCCTGCTGGCGGTGTGGGATGGTCAGGGCATGGCGTCCGCGCTGCAGGCCTTGAAGGCCGCGCAGGACATGCAGACCGCCATCGACCGCGACATGCTGCCGCAAAACCCGCCTGCCGGGCTGGAGCCGCTGGCACTGGGCATCGGTATCGAGCAGGGTCCGGTACTGATCGGGTCCATCGGCCCGTCGCATCGCCGCACGCACACGCTGCTGGGCGACACGGTCACTATCACCCTGCGCATCCAGGAAATGACTGCCGAGCTGGCCCAGCCTATCCTGCTGGGTGAATGTGCGGCGCGTCAGCTTGCGGACCAGAAGCTCGAATCCCAGGGCAGCTATCTGCTGGCGGGTCTGCGCACGCCGCATGTGCTGTTCGCGCCAGCCGTCAGCGAGCAGCCGGTCCGTCGTCTGCGTCAGGATCAGGTGCCGCTCACGGTCGTTTCCGGTGGTCGCCGCTGATTCTCGCGTCCCCGCGCCCTTGGTTGCTTGTCCTCTTTCGATTCAAGATAATCGCCCGCATGTTAACCAGACGACACAGGCTCAGAGTTGTCTGCAATGGCCCGGGATCTCCGGGGTCTGTGCGCAAGGTGGCGGCGGCGCTGGTTCTCCTCCTGCCTTTTGCCGCGCAGGCTTGTCCCGACTTGCAGTCCTTCTATCTGGCCGGCCAGGACGCCGATTCTCAAGCTGAACTCGTTGCCGAGCTCGCTCCCCTCATGGGGGAATGCCTGCAGAGCGCCGAGTTCTTCGCCCTCTATGGCGCTGCTCAGATGAACTCGGGCGATCTCGCCGCCGCGCTGGAATCCCTGGAACGCTCCCTCTTGCTGGATGCCAGCAATGGTGCGGCGCAAATCGACTACGCCCAGGCCCTCTACCTGCGTGGACAGCTGTTCTCCGCCATCGACTTGAATCAGCAGGTGCTTGCCAGACCTGATCTGCCTCCCGACATCGAAGCCCTGTTGCGACAGCGCGATGAGCAATGGCGGGCGCAGACGCGACAACTTGCCTTTCAAGTGGATGCTCTGGCCGGTTATGACGACAACCTCAACGGCGCGCCGGACCCGTCCCAGATCACGCTCACACTCTCTGGCGAGCCGGTGATCCTGACCCTGAATCCAGACTTTCAGGCCGTCAGCGGGCCTTACCTGAATCTACGTGCCGGCGGGAATTACCGCCAGTTGGAAGCGAGTCACCAGCACAATGCCCAGCTGGAACTTCGGGGTCGCGTCAGCGAGGACAGCGGCTCCGACCTGCTGCAACTGCAATCGCGCTACGACTTCCTGCACCCGCGCCGCAGCAGCACCTGGCAGCTCAGTGCCGCCATGGGGCATCTGTTCTTCGGGGGCAATGCGCTCTACACCGCCACTGATGCCTCCGCGCGCTACCAGGCACCGACGGTAGCAGCCTGCAACCGCCGTTACGATGCAGCGCTGCAGCACCAGCATTACCACGGTCAGCACAACCTCAATTCCCTCGAAGCCAGGCTGGCCGGGGGCATCGACTGCCCTCTGACGGTGGGCGGTGTGCAAACCCTGCTGGGCTTCGAGGCCGGCCTGTTGACCAACAAGGCGCTCAACAGCGGCAGGCCGGGGGATGACCGGGACGGCTGGCAGCTGAACGTGGATTGGCAGGTCCCCATGGCAGGCGGGCTGCTGCGCAGTCAGCTCAATCACACGCGTCTGCGTGACGCGGAAGGCTACAGTCCGCTGCTGGACAACGGTGCCGACCGCTGGCTCGAGCGCAGTTATGTATTGCTGCAATATCAACGCCCTCTGCAGCCTGGCATGGTGTTTCTGGCCAATTTTTTCCATCAGCACCAGCGCAGCAACATCGAGATATTCGACACCCTCGACAGCTCCGTCGAAGTCGGGCTCAGTTTTTCCTTCTGAAGCACCCACATAATTGTTAAAAAATAGGTGGTTACATCCACATCTTCACGCATGAAAGAGGTTGCTTTCGCAAGCTTGGCTCGGGTAACATCGCCGAGCATGTCCGCTTGTGGTCGAGATTCATCGAGTCACCCAAGTGGGTTAATCACGGGTAAGCAGGCCAATTTTCGTCGGTGTGACTGTCGTCACAAGGGGTGGAAGTTGACTTGCGTATCCTTGGCACAACCGAATGGGGTCATCCGCTGCAAGCTGGCGAGTCACAATCGGATAAAACAAATCGGATTTAATTTCAGGAGTTATAACAATGGCGATTACCGTCGAAGCTCGTACCTCGCTTGTCGAACTGGTTGTGGGCATGTTTGGTGCCGCACCGGGCGCAAGTGTTTTGTCTGATCTGGTGGCTGCATACGAAGCTGGTGCAACTCTCAAGCAGATCGCTGCCAACTTGGCAAACACCAATGAATTCAAAGGCATTTTCCCGACATTCCTGACCAACGCTGAATTCGCCACCAAAGTGGTAGATCAGCTGGTGGGCACAGAAGTGGTTGCTGCCGAGAAAGCGGCTGCCGTCACCACTCTGACTGGCATGCTGAATGCCGGCGCCAGCCGCTCCAGCGTGTTCGTTGACGCAATCGCTGCTGTCAATGCCATCACTTCCACCAACACTGCCTGGGCGAATGCCGGTGCAGCTTTCGACAACAAAGTTGCCGCGGCCGTTTACTACTCCGTAGACAAGCAGCTGAGCGGTTCCACACTGGCAGGCCTGCAGGCCATCGTGTCCACCGTCACCAGCAGCGCAGCCACTCTGACAGCCTCCAAGGCTTCTTCTGATGGCACAAGCACTGCAGGTCAGACTTTCCAGCTGACCACTGGTGCGAACACCTTCACTGGCGGTGCCGGCGACGACACCTTCCAGGCATTTGAAGCCACTGGCGCAGCAGCCACCTGGACTGTTGGTGACTCCGTCACTGGCGGCGCAGGCAACGACATCCTCGACGTGATCCTGACCGGCAACATCACTGTTCCGCTCAGCAGCACTGTGACTGGCGTTGAAACTCTGAAGGCCACTTCCGGCGGCACCGTGACAATCAACTCCACTACCTTCACCGGTCTGACCTCACTGCAGGCCACTGGCGTGGGCACTGTGACTCTGACTGGCGCAGCCACTACTAATGTGACTGGCACTGTGACAACTGTTGGTGTTGCCACCAACTCCGTCGCCGTGAATGGCGGCAAGGATGTTGCCCTGACAATCTCCGGCACCACTGCCGACGACGATGCTCTGACCGCTGGCGGTGCTGACGCAGAAATCCGCGTTGGCGCAACTACAGCTGCAGCCGGCACCGTGACAGTTTCCAGCAGCTTTACTGGTGCTGGCGGTACTGATGCTGCCGACATCTACGTCAAAGGCGGCACCACTGTCAGCATCACCCAGTCTCTGGGCAATGCAGTCAACACCACCACCACGCATGGTGCAGTAGAAGTACTGGGTACTGCTGCTACTACCGCCGTGACCGTCAACCAGGACAAGGCTGCTACCGCAGCTGCAACTGTAGTTGGTAAGGTGAACGGTGCCGTGACCATCGCTGATGCCAACGCTACAAGTGCGACTGCAGCTGGCTCCATTGCCACTGTGTCCCTGAACAGCTACGGCACTTCCAGCATCGACTCCAGCGCCATCGCCACTGTCAACCTGGCTGGTACTGGCGGCGCCCTGACCATCAGCCGTGGTGCGCTGACTGCCGTTCCGACAGCCAACACACTGACCCTGAACCTGAATGGTCTGTCAGGTGCCGGCGCCTCCATCACTGACGGCGAAGCAGCTGGCGACGACGGTTTCACCACTGTTGCGATCAACGCCACTGGCGCTGATTCCACTGTGGCCGACCTGGTTGTGGCCGATGCCACCACCATCACTGTAGCTGGCGACAAGAAGGCCACTTTCACAACCAACACTGGTTTTGGTTCTGTGACCAGCATCACTGTCACCAACTCTGCAGGTGCCTCTTTCGGCACAGCGCTGGGTACTGGCGTGACCTTCACCGGCGGTGCCGGTGCAGACACCATCACCCTGAGCAACGCCTTCACCAAGGCAATCACCATGGGTGCAGGTGACGACACAGTCACTTACGCAGGCGCTGCCGGTACTGGCGGTTCCGTGGCTGCAGGCGACGGCACTGACACCATCGTGATGACTGCTGCACAGGCTGACGCTGCTGACGCAGATGCCACCTTCAACACCAAGTTCACTGGCTTCGAAGTGCTGGATGTGGCCACTGGTGCAGGCGCCACCACCATCAACCTGGCTGGTGTGAACGCGGTGAACAACGTGGTAACACGTGGTGCTGTTGGCGCCCTGCAACTGGACGGTTTCACTTCCGGTGGCAAGCTGACGCTGGACGCCGCTGTAGGTGGTGGTGGCTCATATGTTGCCAACGTCACCAACGCCGTGCTGACTCCGTCTGACACGTTCAACCTGGCACTGAGCAATGCTGGTGCAGCCACTGTTGCGTTTGGTTCCGTGACTCTGGCCGGTATCGAAACTGTGAACATCTCCACAGTGGACGCCGGTACTGCAAGCGCAGCCTCCATTGACACCGCAACTCTGGTCGCAACAGCTGCCAAGACAGTTGTCGTCACTGGTAACAACGGTCTGACTCTGACCAACACTGGCAACACTGCCATCACCAGCTTCGACGCTTCTGGCGTAGTGGGCAACAGCACTGCAACAGCGGTTGATACAGCGGCCAATCTGGCTGTGACGTTCACTTCTGCGAACGTGACAACTACTGCCACTGTCACCATCACTGGCGGCGCAGGTAACGACGTACTGACTGGTGCCGCTGCAAAAGACACCATCAACGGCGGTGCAGGCAATGACGCAGTTGCTGGCGGAACAGGCATCGACAACATCACCGTGGGCGTTGGTCGTGATGCTGTTGTGATCGGCTCTCTGGCAGGTACTTCCACTGATTCCGGCACTGCGGCATTCGACGTCGTGACTGGCTTCAAGGTAGCCGAGGCAATCACTGCAGCGACAGACCTGTCCTCACGTGCCAACTTCATGGCTTCTTCTGCTGGCGGCGCCAACATGAGCATCCTGGAACTGGATCTGGATACAGCAGGCCCGGTTGACCTCGGTATCAACGTTGAGGCCAACGCCACTGCACTGGTTGGTCAGGCAATCGGTGTGACTTACACCGTGACCAACGGCAAGCTGACTCTGGGCGGCACTGGTGCCTCCACAGTGGATACACTGGGCGAGTGGCTGACAGAAGCAGCAGCAGTTGCTGCGACTGCCGGTGATATCCTCGTGTTCGAATTCGGTGGCGACAGCTATGTCTACGCTGAAAACGGCACTGCCGACGTCCTGGTACAACTGGTTGGCGTCACTGGCGCAACAGGTCTGGTGGAAGCAGGCGCAGCAACAACTGCCGCTGCTGGCCGCATCCTGTTCCTCGACATCGCCTGATGTGCAAAAGACACTGTACCGCTCTCACGGGCGGTACAGTGTCCGATACACGGAAAGCCCCTCCTTTCTCGAAAGGCGGGGCTTTTTGTTTTGTAGAAGCACCACCTTGGTGCCGTCAAAATGACAATCAGTCGACAGGAGAGCAACGTGAGTGACTGGACTTCCGGTTATGTGGCCGAAATTGATTACACCTACGGTTACTACTCAGAGCTGAATCCACTCAAGAGCGCCTTGGCACTCATCAACGCCGGGGTTCATCCGGGGAAGATATCCACTGCCTGCGAGTTGGGATTCGGGCAGGGTGTCAGTGTCAACATTCATGCGGCTGCGACGCGTGTGCAGTGGCATGGCACGGACTTCAATCCCGCACAGGCCGCTTTTGCGCGAGAACTCGCCGCTGTCAGCGGCAGTGGCGCTCAGCTTTTCGACGAATCTTTCGAGTCGTTCTCTCAGCGCTCCGACCTGCCCGAATTCGATTTCATCTGCCTTCATGGCATATGGAGCTGGATATCGGATGAGAATAGACAGCGCATAGTCGATCTGATCCAGAACAAGCTCAAGGTCGGCGGCTTGCTCTACATCAGCTATAACACGCTTCCCGGATGGGCATCCTTTGTTCCGGTACGCAACCTGATGACGCAATACGCCAATCGCATGTGCTCGCCCGCCACAGGCATGGCAGCGAAAGTGGAGGAAACCCTAGCTTTCGTGGAGAAACTTCTTCAGGCAAACCCCAAGTATCTGCGAGCCAATCCCCTGACCACGGAAAAATTCAATCAAGTCAAAGGACAGAACAGACACTACCTGGCCCATGAATACTTCAATCGAGACTGGCACACGACCAGCTTCTCGGCCATTTCGGAAAAGCTGACAGAGGCCAAGCTGACCTACGCCTGTTCCGCCCATCCCCTGGACCACGTCACCGCCCTGCACATGTCCCCGGAACAGAAGGCCATGCTCGACGCCGTCCCCGACCTGACTGTACGAGAGGACTTGCGCGACCTGATCGTCAATCAGAGCTTCCGCCGCGATTACTGGGTCAAAGGAGCCAGGCGCATGAAGCCGGTCGAACAGCTGGCAGCATCCAGAGCATTGCAGATCGTGATTACGACACCGGTCAAGGACATTGCACTCGAGGCGAATGGTGCGCTTGGAAAGGCAACGCTGTCTGCCACCATCTACAAGCCGGTTCTGGATTTCCTGGCGGATCACCACCCTCGCACCATTGGTGAACTGGAAGCAGCGGTACAAGCTCAAGGGATCACGACCAAGCAAACAATCGAAGTGTGCATGGTGCTTTCCGGTCTGGGCCATATGCAGCTGATCAGTCCGGATGCTGCCAGACCAGAAGTGATTGCTGCCACAGCAGCATTGAATCACCATCTACTGAACCTGGCTCGCGCCGGAGACGAAGTCCAGTGGCTTGCCTGCCCTCTTACAGGCTCAGCTTTGCCGTGTTCACGATTTGAACAAATCTTCACCGATGCGGTTCTTCAAGGGATGAACACCAAGGAGCAGCTGGCACAACATACCTGGAACGTCTTGTTGCAACTTGGTCAAAAGATTGTGAAGGACGGCGCCACCCTGGAAAGTGAGCAGGAAAACCTCGCGGAACTCGCCGAGAGCGCGCAGGTCTACCTGGCTGGCAAGCTGCCGATGTACAAGGCACTTGGTGTCATTCCGCGCTGACCGTACAAGCTCACAAATTGTCGAAGGAAAGGATTCCATGCGCCAGGCCGGCGGCATCGCCGCCATCAGAGACGCGCTTTGCCGCTTCTCTTTTCTGCGTGATTGCAACCAGCGTAGGCAGATGCTGCATGGACAGGACTTGACTGTAGGCCAGCTTCAGCGCCCCTGTGTCTCTCAGCCTTTGCAGAGGCTGGTGGTCCAGCTTGTTCAAGGCCTCCTCGGAAATCTTGAAGTAGCCCTCAACACGCTGCTCCACCCCTTCGAGCATCAACGTGATTGTCCAGGGCTCGAGCACGGATGACTCGGCGAGTGCCAGACATGCTAGCGCAGTTCTGACGCGATCAGCTTCGACATGACTCAAGAAATTCACGAGCTCCTGCAGCCTTTCCGCCACCTTGCCCTCGGCATCGAAAAACGGCAAACCGGAGCCATCTGGTGCAACAAGGCCGCTGTCGATGTCCACCGCAAGCAGTAAACTGCCGGTCTCCTGCCGCACCAGCCGAAACGGGTGGGATCGATATGCTGACGGAACATACCCAGCGCCCCAGCGCCCGTCCGCGGTCACAAACAGATTGGACTGCGGCTGCACAGACTGCACAGCGACCGGCAGGAAGATCCCATCGCGCTGAAAGAAGGCGAGAGGCATCTGCATGCATGCGGTACTGATTTCCTGCAGCACAAGGGGGCAAAAGCAATCCGCGGCGGCGAACTCGTAGCTGCCTGCAGCCCGCCAGCTCGAGGTGGCGAAATCCTCACGGGAAACAATCTTGTAGCTTGCCATACGGTTCCTGGAACGAGTCAGTTGAATTTCAATGCAAATGCCGGTGCGTGGCGCGGGCGGGACTCACTTCGGCTTCCCCCATCCACTCCGGCCACACCTCGGCAGGCCATTCCGCCTGCCGCCACATCGCACGCAGAATGCCCAGCCACTGGCGCAGCGCCTGCACGCTCAGTGTAAGTGTTGCGGGAGTTTCGCCGTCACGGCGGAAGGCGAGACGCATGGCGTGGTCCCCGGCATTCATGTCCACGGCCTGGGCCAGCCAGGAGCGGTCCTGGCCGGTGTGTCGGACGGGAGTCTCGGCACTGAGATTTCCGCTGGCCGCGTGCTGTTCCAGGGCTTGCTCGATCTCCACGGGGAACGCCGTGCTGCCCCGCTGTTCGAGCCAGAGCGTCAAGTGAGGCAGCAGACGCAGCAACAGGCGTTGGCTGAGCCATACTTCCACGGTATCTCCCGAGTTCAGCTCTCCGGTGAGACGCATGCGGTCTTCCGCGTCGACGTACCCCGTGGTGATGCGTTGTAGTTCCTGCACGCTGCCCTCTCCCCTTGCCTCAATGCCTGCCCATGGTGGCATCGGAGCCACTTGCCAGCAACCGCGCCAAACAATTTTTGAAGGGCATGCGTCAAAGGAGTACGATGCCTCCAGGCCGTTCCGGCAGGCCGCCCGTTCTCAGGAATCTGTGCGATGAACCGCGTTTTCAAGCCAATTCAAGGTTTTCTTGCCATCAGTCTGCTGGCTGCCCCATTCGCGCAGGCGCAGGAACTGCAGCTGTTCGAGCCCGT